>Ga0233434_1003161_pt1 | contig 13689 bp, 15 predicted proteins | sample SI_122_August201_4_FD_182738 | JGI IMG/M metagenome (GOLD analysis project Ga0233434, IMG submission 182738) | Seawater microbial communities from Saanich Inlet, British Columbia, Canada - SI_122_August2016_120_MG | ecosystem: Environmental > Aquatic > Marine > Inlet | place: Canada: British... | reverse complement strand
ACTGAACTACATCATGAATCAACTAAACCATCGACCCAGAAAAACTCTTGGATTTAAAACGCCCTATGAGCTATTCTTCAAAAAGAAAACTTTACTAACTGTTGCACTTCACAGTTGAATTCGCCTCCTCCAATACCATGAGATGAAAAGAACTTATTGAGTGCATTGATCCGATACGTATAGTCTTTTGCCTGTCTTTCAGTTCTATATTTTCCAGTAATCCTTCCTGTCTTTTTTACAGAACCAGATTCTTTTGTTTTTAGGTAATTTAAAACCAATGTTTTTTGATACTCTAAGTATTCCTTTGTGACCAAAACAAAGGTTCTATCATGGACAGGTGATCCATTCCTCTGTAAATAACTGATTTCATCATACCAATCCATTGCAAAGTTTTTTGCTTTCGGCAATGTGGTTTCTCCGGTAGATTTTGTTTTATACTTACCTTCGGCATAAAACCTACACAACCAGAACCGACTATCAGAACGTTTGAAAACGTGTAGTTTTCCGTCTCTATATTTTTGGATTTCTGTAACTTTGTAAGACATTAAAGTGGATTTGAGGAGTGAAAGTAGAACCCAGAATCATTATACAACACCACTATCAACTTGTATAAGATTTGTATAAGTCAAAAAAAACCTGTTCTCAAATTAATGGAACCGGCAAAACCCTTTGCCCCTATGGAATACACGAGACATACCACTAAAAACCGCCATACTAAAGGGGAAAACAACCCATACACCTTGAAAACCTTGATACCAATACATCAAATGGTGCCGAAGAGAAGACTCGAACTTCCACACCCTTTCGGGCACATGAACCTGAATCATGCGCGTCTACCAATTCCGCCACTTCGGCTTACATCTGTCTAGGTCTATTTTGAAGCCGCATTATAGCAAATGAAATTTAAATGTCTATTCACTAAAGAAATCAATTGTTCATGGTTTCTGGGTGCTCCAATTTGGCCTCGGCTTCTTCTTCCGCTTTGATCAAAGACTGCATTGACATATGGTCCTTGAAAATAAAGAACAGCCCCCCGCCAATCAACACTATAAAGCCTACCGCCCAGGCAACCATGCCGAAGCTAACAGCTGTGACTTCTGCTTCGCCTCTGATTTCATGCAGGGCGATCAAAATCCCGGCGTTGAAGGACCCTAAAAAGGCCGGGGTGGGGAGCACCGTTATCAAAACACAAACCATAACGGTGAGTAACAATAAGGATTCCAAAGATTTATCCTGCAGGTCAAAAGCAAAGTAGAGTGGATAATAGACCGAAATTAATACAACCCAGGTTAAAGCCGAGAAAAAAATAATTTTTGCAAGGGCGCCGGGGTCTCTGACTACTTTGCACCCTAAGGCAAACTCCCCCACCATGAAAATAATCTTCTCCCTCCATTTATCAGGAAGAGGTTTTGCAAGCCAGCCTATACAGGAGTTAACCCATTTCTCCCTGTAGGCCAACAGAAACATAAAGCACAGCAAACCGATAACCACTATTGCGCAAAACTTGCCAAACCCTGCCACCATGGTTTGAACCGACATTCCGGAAAAAGTAAGTTGCGGGTCGAACATATCCACCTTGACCACAAAGACCCATACGAACAGCATCAACAATATGATCAGATCAAACAAACGCTCAACAATAATGGTAGAAAAAGCACCCGCAAAGGTGATGCCATGTTTTTTCCCCATAAGATAAGCCCTGAGGAACTCCCCGGCTCGTGCAGGCAGGATGTTCCCCATAAACCCGATCATAAGTGGCGCGTAAATATCTCTAATGGGTATTTCTTTAAACGGACGAAGCAGGACTTGCCAACGGTAGACGCGGGTCACATAGCTTAAAAGTGTAAGCCCGATTGCCGGAAGTATATAAATAAGGTCAATCTCTTTGAAGGAAGCGACCAGCTCATCCATCGAAACGTTGCGCAAGGTGTAATAAAGCGCACCCACCGCAATGGCTACTCCGATCAATAATTGACGAGCTTTTTTCAAACTTTCTTCCCCAGTATTTTCTTGGCCTTATCAATATCCTGATTTATCTGAACGACTAAATCGTCGGCGGACTTGAAGGTTATTTCACTGCGGATTCGCGCTATGAACTGAACTTCGATTTCTTTGTGGTAGATCACTTGATTAAAATCAAAGATATGTACTTCGACACTTAACCGGTCACGGTTAAAGGTTGGGTTGAACCCAATATTCGCCACCCCGTCATGGGACTCGTTTTTATAGACTACCCGAACCGCATACACCCCTGTTCCCGGTATCTGCACCTTGCTAGTGTCAATATTGGCCGTCGGGAAACCGATGGCCTGCCCGGTTTTATAACCGGCAACAACCGGACCTATGATGGAATAGTCCCGACCCAGAAATTGGCTAGCGGTTTCTACCTGCCCGGCCTCTATCAATTCCCGCACATGAGAGCTGCTCACGGTTTGACCGTCGAGTTTGAAGGGTTCCACCACATGAACCCGAAAGCCAAACTCTTCGCCCATCTTTTTAAGGTAGGGAATCGTCCCTTCTCTTCCACGACCGAAGGCATAGTCGAATCCGACCACGATCTCCTTCACGGCTATCTTTTCAAAAAGAATATTTTTAGAAAAATCACGTGGTTGCTGGTCGGCGAATTTCCGGGTGAAATCTGCACAAATGACCATGTTTATTCCGAAAGACTCCATCAACTCCATCTTTTGCTTAAAATGGGTCAGCATTGGGGGCACTTTTTCCGGCGCGATGATCTTTAACGGATGCGGCTCGAAGGTGAACGCCATAGATGTGCCCTCGTGCGCCAAAGCCAGCTCTGCCGCTTTGCGAAACAGAGTCTGATGACCCACATGCACACCGTCAAAGTTCCCTATCGCCATTACAGGGTAGGGAATTGGGCCGGTTATATTTTTTGTTCCTCTAATAATTCTCATAATTTGACCTTATACTACCCCACTTAATATTCAAGGTCCGCAGAAAAACATCGCTTGAAACCCTCGCCGGATGCATTTGCTCATGTAATCTGCTAGAATGAGTCTTCTCAGGACAAGAAAATGGAGCGCATAAATGTTTGATATCGGATTTTTTGAGCTGATGATTATAATGGGTATCGCCGTTGTGGTGATTGGCCCGCAAAACCTTCCTAAACTTGCAAAAGCCATTGGTAAAGGTTGGGGTGAATTCCAAAAAACTTTCAGCGGCCTGAAACAAGAGGTCATGGATGAGGCGGAAGGTATCAAACAATCCGTCAACATTGATTCCTTGGAGCAGGATATTAGCGCCGCCACTAAAATTGATATAGATGTCAACATTTCAGAAGCCGACATGGATATTGCTGGTGACCTGAGAAAAAAATCCGACTAGCAACTAGGCGTATATTCCATGAGCAAAATGGATTTCAACTCTATTAAATCCCCCTCATCCTAGCCTTCTCCCTCCAGGGGAGAAGGAACTCTTTGCTTCCTCTCCCTTGAGGGGAGAGGATTAAGGTGAGGGTGGTTTAATAGTGTTTACATCCTCATCGGGTAATTTCCGGGCTAGGAGCAATAGCTCAAACGGGGAAACTGGCGGTTATCTCGAGGAATCCCACTACCTACCCCATCAAGGGTACCTTCATGCAATGATCAGTACTGTATCGTTTCACCCTTTCATTTCCCATTTTTCACCTGCCTTATTTGTTGCCGGATTACTCCTGCTTTTTTTGTCCCATAAAAGAAATGATAAAAAATTAAAAGCTGCGGGGGCATTTAACTTGAGCCTGGGCCTGTTAGCCGCTGTGGTCGCCTGTTTTTCTGGCATGGTCTCTGTCGATATTAACTTGCGCTCCGTTGTCGATGTTGAAGGGCATCAAGGCTATGCCTTTTTGTTCACTCTTCTTTACGGCTTCTCCTCTGGCTACGCCTACACCAACACCTTCTCCAGAACCGCCGTAGGGTTTTATCTGGCAGGACTTCTGGCAATGGGCATCTGCCTTTTTTCAGGCTACCGACTGATCTATTCTTAGCCGCTAGTTTTTAATGTCCTATTGTGTGGAGACTCCAAAGCGATGAACCATTTCGCCACCGAAGTAACCCGTGGTGAGAACACAAGCTCCGCCCACAGCAATGATCAGGAAATACAAAATCCTGCCCCAGGGTTTACGACAATATCTGGCAACGAGCATGGCCGAAATAAATACCCCGGCAGTGACGAAGGCAAACTTCAAATGGCTGGATAAAAACTCTCTGAACTTTTCCGTGTTTTCGAGGCTGAGCATGCCGAGAAACCCCACTATCAGAACTGGGAACAGGCACCAGAAACCAAAGCGGATGTTGAACCGCCCCGCAGTTTCAACCACCTCATCGTTCCGAAGAGCTCCATAAATTTCGAACACAACTCCACTGGTTAACAGACCTACGGGAAAGTGAACGAGCATGGGATGGAGTTTGGCGAAGAAGGTCATGAATCCCGTTTAATTTTTCTTGCGGGTTTTTCTACGGCGATCAACTTCTGCCAGAATGATTCCGGCCGCGACCGATACGTTGAGGGATTGCAGGGACCCTTTACCGGGAACCCGGACCACCTTATCGCATTTTTGTTTGACCCGAGCTGAGAGCCCTGTCTGTTCATTTCCCATCACCACCACAGCGGGAAATTTGATATCAGCATCAAACAAGGTTTCTTTTGCATTTGAATCCGCACCAATTACAAACCAACCCCGTTCCCTGCAATCTCTTAACGCAGAAGGCAGGTCACTGCTGGTATATACAGGAACCTCTTCCAGACCACCTTCGGCCATTCTCGCGGCAGAAGAGGGGATCACTGAAGCTTTTCCAGTACCGGGAATTATTAAACCTTCCGCACCAAAAAAAGCGCAGGTCCGTAAAATCGCTCCCTGATTATGTGGGTTATCAATGCTGTCTAACGCCACGACCAACCCTTTGTCTGGCATTTTTCCCCGGATCAGTCGATGCGCGGACTCCGGCAGGAGAGGCTTGACGACCATGACCACGCCTTCATGGTGAACGCCTGCGGCGACTTTATTGAGGGACTCCTGATCCAACTGGCGAAAAGGAAGTTTATTTTCAGAGCAAAAAGCTGTGACCTTTTTCAACTCAGCGGCGCGGGCACGACTGAAAAATATGCGCAAGAGACTCTCCGGCCTAGACTTAAACGCACTCATGCACGAGTTCCATCCATAGAGGGTGAACTCTTCCTGCTTTTTATACTGCTTACGCACCTTGTCGGGGCGGGTTTTTTCAAATGGTGTTGTTCTATCGTTCAATTAATTTCCTCTGTGGATAAGTTTTACTCATTATATTCTGAGATAATATTTGCCTGCAAAATAAAGCTATTACACTTTGGCCCACGCCGAGTGGGCCGCTAACCACTAGCAGGGTGCTGAAAAACTCTTAAAATTGTCATCCTCGAGGAGCCGAAGGCGACGAAGGATCTCTGTGATCCTGAAAACACAAGAGGCGAGATTCTTCGCTTCGCTCAAGAATGACATCCAAAAGAGTTTTTCAGCAACCTGCTAGGCGTGGGGCCGATGAGCAAGAACCCGTTACGCCGAGATAACATTTGCCTGAAAAATAAAGCTATTGCACTTTGTACCCCTCCGGGGAATGAAGTTTAAGGAAGGGAACATCACAGCCCCACGCCGAGTGGGCCGCTATCCATGGCCTCCCATCATAAATTCTTCATTGTCCTCGAAAGCCGGAACTGGAAGTTTAGCAACATGGCTGAAAAAGTTTTCCGCCTGTTGCATGACTTCATCAGCAGTATGGCACTCGAACATATTTTTTCTAAACTTCGACGCGCCGGGATAACCGAACACCAGCCAGGCCGAAAATTTGCGCAACATAATAAGCGTTGATCGCAAATCGTAATTTTCGCGCAACCCATTTAAGTAATGGGTAAGAAGCTCCAGGCTGGCACGCTCGACAGGCACACCAGAACATTCTTTAAAAATCCAGGGATTCCGTAAAGCTCCGCGACCGATCATGACCGCATCCACTCCGGTTTCCTGCAATCTTTTTTTTGCCTGAGCAGGACTGCGGATGTCACCGTTACCAATGATCGGCAGCTTTGCACGTTGCTTGACTTCGGCGATGAGATCCCAATCTGCCTTCCCCTCATAACCCTGCGCTCGGGTGCGCCCGTGAATGGCGACCCACTCACAACCGGACTGGTAAGCCGCTTCGACACACTCATGAATGGTCAACTCATTTTCATTCCAACCTGTTCTCATCTTAACGGTGAGAGGCAGACGAATGCCCTTTTTGATCGTACTCAGAAAGGTTTCCAGATAAGCCGGGTCGCGCATCAATGCCGCCCCACAGCCTTTTTTGATCACTTTTTTTACCGGGCACCCCATATTGATATCGACAAAATCAGCACCTGTCTCTTCCACAACATTCACCGCATTGACAATGTCTTCCGCCGACTCGCCAAAAAGCTGAATCCCCACAATGGTTCCGGGACTTTTATGAATGCGCATCATTTTTCGCGTCTTCTCAGAATTGTAAAAAAGTCCTTTCGCCGACACCAGCTCTGAGATCAAAACCCCTGCTTGCATTTCATCCATCAACTGGCGAAAACAAACATCGGTGATTCCCGCCATAGGGGCCAGCCAGAACGGATTTCTCGCCCGCGCTATCAACCCACCTTGAGTGGCGGGTGCCTCTGAATGAAGTGATGATTGCAGTAAGTTCATAAAATTTCTTTCTCGAATCCTGCGCAAAAAGAATGGAAATGCGCGGGTGGAGATGCTTTAAATTCAAAATGACGGTCGAAACATTGAAAGCTCAACTTCCAGGCATGCAGTCCATACTCATAATTTTCGCTGTCCCCGTCGCCATAAACCTCGTCATTTAAAATGGGCAGGCCTTGACTGGATAAATGCACACGAATCTGATTCGTTCTGCCCGATAATGGAATTACTTTTAAAATCGAATGGGTATCGGTGGAGGCTAACCATTCAACCTGAGTGGTCGCGGCTTGCGGTTTCACGATTCCTTCTCCTACACCTCGCTGTGCCCCGGCCACCACGCCAATAGGCGCGGTTAAAGTGAACTGTTTTTTCTCCGGCTTGCCTTTTACCAGTGCCAGATATTCTTTTTTCACTCGGTGCCTTTGAAACTCTTTTGTCAAGTAACTCGCCGCCTGCCGAGACCGGGCAAACACAATCAACCCGGTAGTGGTTGCGTCTAACCGTTGCACAGGACGCGGAACTTCACCGGGAAACATTTCCCGCAAGACTTCAGTCATACTGTTTTGAAAATACCGCCCACTCGGATGCACCGGAATAGGTGCAGGCTTGTTGAACACCCGGATATGCCTGTCTTGATAAATAACCTTCAACCTGCGGTCAGCAGGAGGTTCCTGACGAATCCCCGCATGAGTGATAATGCGGTCCCCTTTATGAAGGATACACCCCGGCTGGGCCTTTTCCCCATTTAATAAGATATCGCCGTTTAAAATCTGCGCGACCCAGGCTTCCCGAGTCTGATAAGTAAACCGTGATGCAAAATACTGCTCCACAGCAAAACCATGATATTGAGATGGAATCGTAGATTTATAAATCTGCTGAGATGCCGGAGGCTGATGAAGTGTATTCACCGGGCTACACCCGGAGGAAGTGGGTAAACGCTCCTTAAGCTGCATACATCCCCCGCTCGCCAGAAAAAGTCATTGCTCATTGTACTCCTTCAAGGCTGAAGTTAACGTTGGGGAGATAAGCAGATAACATCCACTCATCGAAGACGGCAAACTCACTGGAGGTCAATCACCCCCGCCCTGTTTAAAAAGAGGGAGCAACACCCAACCCATTAAGCCGAGATAACTCTTTGCTCGCCAAATAAAGCGATTGCTCATTGCCACCGGCGGTTCGCCGGTTAGTTCCATTGTGGGTTTACGGGGGCTTTGGTCAGGTATTCATAGTCTTTGCCCATGGACTTCACGGCACATGCCCAGATATCCTCTTCATTTTCCTGGAACACAAATTCGCTCTGCGCCTCACAAGTCAGCCAACTGAGCCGGGTCATCTCGCCTGCAAGCTGGCCTGCGCCCCAACCAGAATAACCCATATAAAACCTGATATTTTTTTCCGGATCTTCAACCCGATTCATTAAGTTCTCAAGAAGCTCCCAATTCATTCCCAAATAAACTCCATCACAAATAACATCCAGTTCCGGCAAAGGAGTTTTAGAATGACAAAGGTAAAACACCTGCGAAGGGGACACGGGACCACCAATATAAATTTTTCCTGAAGGGCAATCCAAAATCCCCATTTCCTCAAAAACCTCTTTGGCGCTGATAGGAGCAGATCGATTAATCACCAAGCCAAATGACCCTTGGTCATCATGGTTGCATAACAACACCACTGTTCGGGAAAAATTAGGGTCCGGCAAAACAGGATTGGCAATCAGAAAATGGCCTTTGCCATAATCTTTGTTGGCTTCTGACATGGCGTTTTAAATTACAGGTTAAGAGACTGCAGTTTTTTAAAGTTAGAGCCTACTTTGGCCTCTTCTTTTCCTTCAGCAGAAGAAAAATTATTATCCAAAGCAATACTTACCAGTTCAGGAAATTTTTTCGACTGGGAAAGGGCCAAAATGCCATCATCCCCGATTTCGTTCTGGGCCAGATCCAGATCCTCAATTTTTCCCAACTGGTTCTCATTGGCAAAGATAATTGCCCCCTCGTCCTTAATACAGTTCCGGTAGAGATTGAGAGATTTGATCTTTTTTAATGCATTTGAATTCGCCAGAAAACGGATGCCCTCAGGCCCTATATCGTTACCGCCAAGTTCCAGCCAATTGACCTTGGAAAACAACTCCGACTCAGCCAACAATTTCACCCCATCATCACCAATGCGGTTGCCCCCGAGGTTCAATCGCCTCACCTTGGCAATACGCTCGTCACGGCAGAGAATCGTCATGCCATTCGGGCCAATGCAATAGCCCTTCAAACTCAAGTCTTTACCGTCAGGCGTGAGCGTTTCGGCGATTATTTTCTCCATGATTTCCCGCAGTTTTTCACCGGTATAGCTGCACGGCTCGGCAGGCTTGTAAATTTCAAAATGGGTGATAGAAGGCATATGACCTCTTTAAATAAGATTTAATCGTACACACCCCCAATTCAACGGGGAAATGTCGCAAAACAAACAAAAAAAACAACTAATTCGATTTCAAACAGGCTATTATAAGGTTGACTTAAAATCAATTATATTTTAAATTTTCGGACTTCACCTTGAACCAGTATTTATTGGGGTTTTCGCCCAATAAAACGAATGTGCCATTTTGGTCTTCCTCCATAGTGGGGAAGTTTCAAGGTTTCAGCTCCTAACCCCATAATAGTCGCAAGTTAAGTGCATTTTTATTGCGTCATAACGTACTGGAGAAGTTTTTATGAAATTGGATTTTGATAAAATGGGCGGTCTGGTCCCAGCTATTATTCAGGACGCAGAAACCGGTAAAGTCCTGATGCTTGCTTACATGAACACCATTGCCTGGGAAAAAACCCTGGAAACCGGGAAAGCCTGGTTTTATAGCCGCTCACGCGACAAGCAATGGATGAAAGGCGAAGAAAGCGGTAACGTGCAAATCGTTAAAGAAGTTTTTGTCGATTGTGATGACGATACGGTTCTACTGAAAGTCGAGCAAGTCGGCAAAGCCGCCTGTCATAAAGGCTACACCAGTTGCTTTTTCAGAAAAGTTGACGGCGAAGTTGAAATTGTCGAAGAGAAAGTTTTCGACCCAGAAAAAGTTTATAAGAAGTAATTCACCCATTAAATAATTTTTCTTACGAAAGAAGCCAACCCATGAGTGGTAAAGTATTGAAGTTAGGAATTCCCAAAGGAAGTCTGGAAGAGGCAACAGTTAAACTTTTTGGTCGCGCCGGTTATAACATCAGAATCAAAAGTCGGTCTTATTTCCCCAGCATTGATGACACAGAAATCGAATGCATGCTGATCCGTGCTCAGGAAATCGCCCGTTATGTGGCCGATGGCGTGCTGGATGCCGGCCTGACTGGCAAAGACTGGATTCTTGAAAATCGTGCCGATGTCGAAGAGATAGCACCGCTGGTGTATTCAAAGGTCTCCGCCCGACCCGTACGCTGGGTACTCTGTGTCCCCAACGATTCCGCTATTCAAACCGTTAAAGATCTGCAAGGCAAGCGCATCGCTACTGAAGTAGTGAACCTGACCACAGACTGGCTGAAAGAAAAAGGAGTGACTGCAAATGTTGAGTTTTCCTGGGGAGCCACGGAAGTCAAAGCTCCCAAACTGGTGGATGCCATTGTTGAAGTTACCGAAACCGGGTCCTCCCTTAAAGCTAACAACCTGCGCATTGTCGATACCCTGATGGAATCCACAACTCGTTTCATCATGAACAAAGTAGCCAGTCAGGATCAGTGGAAAAGAAATAAAGTTGATCGTCTTGTTTTAATGTTGCAGGGAGCCATGGCCGCAAACGGTAAAGTAGGGATGTTGCTCAATGCCCCGAAAGATAATCTCGATGCAATTATTAAAATTTTTCCTCCGGGGAAAAAACCCACCGTCTCCGAACTCAGTGATCAGAGCTGGGTAGCCTTGAATGTGATTCTGGAAGAAAAACTGGTGCGAGAAATTGTTCCCGACCTTAAAAACGCCGGCGCTGAGGATATTGTAGAGTACCCCTTAAACAAAATCATCCACTAGTCAGCCGGTGATAGATAGCAAGGACTCATCAAGCCGCCGGATCTTTTATGCAAGATAATACTGAATCGGAAAAACCAGGGGATTTTTCAGAAAACGAAAAACCTATTCCTGAAGCAGAAGAATCCGTTCCATCCGAAAACCCTGATTCAGCTGAATCAGGCTCTGAGTTTGAGGAGCAGGACGGCGAGTTTCTACCTCCAGAAGAGAAAAAAAAATCCGGAGCAGGGAAAGTTTTTTTATTCCTGATCCTTATTCTTGCAGGTTCGGGTAGCTATCTCTATTTCAACAACCTCATACCCGCTGAAATTTTAAATCTCGTTTTCCCGAAAACAGCTCCCTCTAAACCCCCTGCACTGATCACCGAAACACCCCCTTTTATGGAGGAGGTGGCAGAAATTCCTGCACCTGCTGAAATTGTTGAGACGCCAATTGATGAACCTGTTGCTGTCTCACCAGAGCCATCTGAAAACCTGGAAACTCATATCAGCGGTAATGACGTAGAGCCCACACCAACACCACATATCTCTGGCGGCGATTTTGATCAAACGGTCAAAGCAGAAGAAACCTTGCAAGAAACAGCAAGCCTTGAAGAAACCCAGCCTGAGCAAATAGCTGAGGAAGAACCACAGGAAGTAGAAAACCCGGAAGAAGCCGAGCCGGTTATAGCGGTTGTCGAAGAAGTAGAGTTCATCAGCGAACCCGTGACTGAAACGGTCATTCCCACCGAACCCGCCTCACTGGAGCCAGAAGGCCCTCAACGCAGTAAAGCCTCCCAGGCCTATCTCGACTTCATTGAATCTTCCGTGCTGAAAATAGGCGAGTTGATTAAAGAAGGATTTAATTGGTGCTTGGATTATTTAAAAAAAAGTTGAGTTATTTGGAGTCCCTCCTCTAAACGAACATTAAAGGATACTTTTCGGCAATCAATCCGGTCTCATGGCAAAGGGACTGGAAATGAAGCAGCCCTTCCATTTCCTCGTCACCAAAATCGTAACGAATTTTATTTTTGAGATAGTCCTGCAATAAGGTTATAGGATGCCCGATTTTCTTTGCCTGAGTCTCGGCAATCGCATCCAGGTTTTGCATGCCTTCCTGTTTGGCATCCATCAAGGTTTGAGTGAATTCAGCTTCAATGCCTTCCCGAACTGCGATCACGGCGTGAACAAAAGTTTTGCCTGTGCGGTTGAACCACTCTTCACTGAGGTCATAAATTGACACCCCTTCTCTGGAGTATCCCAAAGCCTGATCGCCAATGATCAACGCGGCATCATTATTTTCCAGCATCTTTTCCGGGTCAGGCTCCTGAGTCTCCAATTTGAGTCCGGTCGGAAACACTTTCGAGTAGAGCACCTGAAGCAATGCCACAGAGGTTCTTGAACGGTCATCCAGAGCCAAAGAACGGATAGCACCAAGGGGAACCTTGGAAACCAGTAAAACGGTTCCTACCTTGTTTCTCGACGCTATGGAAATGGTTGGCAAAAGCCGGAACCGATCAGCGTGTTTTAAATATTCAACAGCAGGAATCATGGCCATATCCAGTTGCCCGGTAGACAATTGCTCAGCCAGTCGCGCCGGGGAACCAGTACGGATTTCCAGTCCCCCCGCCTTTTTCATCAACGGCTCCAAAAGCGGTTGTGAATTTATAAAATCGTGGATGCCAAAAAGCACGAAACAGATTCCTTTCCATAAAAAAAAGGGATGGGGAAAATCCCCATCCCTTTCATTTAAAACTTATCTTGTTACAGGAAAAACGGTGCCATAACCAGCGAGACGATAGACATCAGTTTGATCAAGATGTTCATCGCCGGACCGGATGTGTCCTTCAACGGATCACCAACCGTATCTCCAACTACTGTAGCTTGGTGAGCAGGAGAACCTTTACCTCCCAGATTCCCAGCTTCCACATATTTCTTCGCGCTATCCAAGGCACCGCCACCATTGGACATAAACAGTGCCAGCAATACACCTGATAAGGTTGCACCCATCAACATACCGCCGAGAGCTTCTGCCCCAAGAAGAGAACCAACAATGATTGGCATGAGGAAAGCCACCACACCCGGTGCAATCATTTCCTTCAGAGCTGCCTGGGTACTAATATCGATACAACGGGCACTATCTGGTTTGCCTGTGCCTTCCATCAGTCCCGGAATCTCGCGGAACTGGCGGCGAATTTCTTCAACCATTTTCATGGCCGCATCACCCACTGAATTCATGGTAAGAGCGGCAACATAAAACGGAATCACTCCGCCTACAAAGACACCGATGATGACCCTTGTTTTAGTAATATCAATCGCATCAATATGTGCCGCCTGAGTAAAGGCTGCAAACAAAGCCAATGCCGTCAGAGCTGCAGAACCAATGGCGAAACCTTTACCAATAGCCGCCGTGGTGTTACCCACTTGATCCAGACCATCTGTGATTTTACGAGTTTCTTCTCCCAGTCCTGCCATTTCAGAGATACCGCCTGCATTATCTGCAATCGGCCCATAAGCATCCACCGACATGGTGATCCCTACCGTTGCCAGCATTCCAACTGCGGCAAGAGCCACACCATAAAGACCAGCAAACTCAGCACTAACAAAAATTGTCAAGGCTATGATCAGAACAGGAATAACACAACTTTCCATTGCAACAGCCATACCTGTAATCATTACTGTAGCAACACCTGTTCCACTTGATTCTGCGATGCGAACAACAGGTTTGCCAGCCGTGTAATATTCAGTGATCAGACCAATACCAATACCAGCCAGACAACCAAACAGCAGGGCAACAAAAACGCCTGAAGGCAATCCCATAACTTTGATCAGAAAAAAGGCGGCGAACAACATGGCCCCTGCGCTGATGAAAGTACAATTGCGAAGCGCGTCAGAAGGGTCCATGCTTCCCAAAGCCGTCATGGCCCGGATTCCCAAAACAGAAGCCACCAAACCGACCATGGCCACCAGAATAGGCAACGCCATATATTCAAATTGCATCGTTGCCATACCCGCACCGATAGCAATGGTAGCGATCATGGAACCACAATA
>Ga0233434_1003158_pt1 | contig 13694 bp, 10 predicted proteins | sample SI_122_August201_4_FD_182738 | JGI IMG/M metagenome (GOLD analysis project Ga0233434, IMG submission 182738) | Seawater microbial communities from Saanich Inlet, British Columbia, Canada - SI_122_August2016_120_MG | ecosystem: Environmental > Aquatic > Marine > Inlet | place: Canada: British... | reverse complement strand
TGGACAAAACATTCATGAAGTTGATGGGACAACTTCAGGACAAGGTTAAGGAGCATGCCAGCCCGGCATCATCAGGCGGCGGGTTCCACGACTCATGGTCTGCACATCAATTGGGCCAGAGTTATCTGCTTGGACCCACGGAAGCGGCCGCCAAGGTTTATAAAGGCGCTCATTGTCCGGGGAATGTTCCCACCAAGACTTATGAAGTTTCTGCCATCAATGTAGAAGTTACCCTGAACCAATGGGGCGATTACTACCCGGGCTATATGTATGTTCTGGATAAGGACATCAGTAAAGTTCGTGATGAGGAAAAGAGGAACCTGGCAGCTCGTCAAAAGGAAGATAACCTTGACCCAGGTGCGGTTTCTACCGGACTTCAGGGTGATGCGATTCAACCTATGACTATTCGTGGCAACCAGGGTGATTGTGTTCGCGTTAAGTTCACGAACCGGTTGGAAGATGAAGATGCGAGTTTCCAGATCAGTGGTTCCGCAATGATCATCAGCTCCAGCGGTCAGCCTAACACTGCGGCCACTCCTGGCTCAATTGTAGCTTCCGGTGAATCTGGGGAATATGAGTGGTTCATTCCCGTTGATGAGCAGGAAGGTAGCCATATGATTCAGAATCATGTGGGTCGTGATCCTTCTGCATTGGGATTGATCGGCGCTTTTATTGTTGAGCCGAGAGGTTCTCGTTATCTGGATCCTTTCACTGGCGGTCCGTTGGAAAACGGTTGGATGGCCATGATCGCTAATGATGACGCCAGAGACTTTCGTGAGTTCGCTCTTTTCTATCATGAAGTTGGTGACGAATCTTTTCGTCCTCTCAACCGTCATGGTGAAATGATTCCACAGCGCGACCCGTTGACGGATGCTTATCGTCCTTCAGCTCGTGCTATGAACTTTCGTTCTGAGCCGTTTGGTATTAACAACTTGGCTCAGCAGGAGAAGCATTTTCATTATGAGGACGAATCTCTGTCCTATAGTTCTTATACTTTCGCGGATGCTCCGACCACGATCCCTCGTTCTTACTTGGGTGACCCGGCGAAGTTTCGTTTGATTCATGGTGGTGGTGAAGTGTTTCACTCACATCATCCTCATGGAGGTTCCATTCGTTGGACCCGTTCTCCGCAAAGAGAAGTACAGCTTACAAACTTGACCCAGGCCGCCTATGACGGTCCGGTTAAATATCCGGTTGTTCGCACCACGACTGACCGGGTTGACGTGGAAGTTATTGGTCCTGCTGAAGCACTTGATCTTGAGACCGAGTGTGGATCCGGACTTTGTCAGCGTCTTGCTGGCGACTTCCTGTTCCATTGTCACGTTGCGCATCATTACGTAGCGGGTATGTGGGGCTACTGGAGGGTATACAACACCCTGCAGGATGGTAACTACCCACTGGGTAGCACCGATGTTATGCGTCCTTTGAAAGAACTTCCAGATCGTGCGGGAAGAATTCCTAAAGGACAATCTTCAGACAAACTGGTCGGTAAAACCATGGACTGGTTTGGCAAGAAGTTTAAAGTTGTTGGTTCTGGAAAAAGCGACTGGAGCAAAGAGACACCGGTTGTTAATATCAAAGACTGGGTTAAGTACATGCTTCCCCCTCAGGGAAAACCTGGTCATACGGATGACGAAAAAGGCCAGATTCTTGCCTATGACGGGTCTGTATGGGATTACTCTTGGAAAGGTAACCAAGCACTTTCTGAGCGGGAATCTACTTTGAAGATAGCAAAATATATCTCTCCGCGACCGGGTAAACGTCATGCGATCCAGTTTGATCAGCACGGCAAACTGGCGTGGCCTCATATGACACCTCATTTTGGTAAGCGTGTTCCTTTTGCGCGTAACCACGGTGGTGCTCCTTGGTTGGAGCCGTTCCATATGCAGACCGATGCGGAGGTTATCACGAAGACGGAATCCGGTAGTTCACGGAGTGGTTCCGATATGGAGAATACTGGTGGCGCTAAGCCTGGTGAGCAGGGACGATGGAGTCTTTGTCCTCGAGGTGCTGGACGCAAGCAGTATAATCTGGTCTTCATCAATACCCCGATTGAGCTTTCTGGCGCAGTCGGAAACACGCCACCAATCATCGACAAATATGGTCTGATTTATGTTATCGATGAGGATATGGCGGAAGTGAAAGCAGATCCTAAAAAAGCCATTCCGTTGGTCATTCGTGCCAACGTGTATGACTGTGTGGATCTGTTGTTGACGAGTGAATGGAATGATGATGATTTCACCAACTTCCAGATGTCGAAGTTGAACATTCATCCGCATTTCTTCCAGTTCGACAATCAGGCTTCAGATGGCGTAATTTCAGGTTTCTCTTACGACCAGTCTATGAGGTCTTATAAGCAGTTCACTAAGAAGATGAAAGATGGTCACCATGTTGGTATGCCGGTTCCGATGAACGCTAAAGTGGTTAAATCCACTCGGGCGGGCGACGACACGGTTGTTATCAAGATGGCGGATCATTCAACTCCGTTCCACGCCGGTGCTGACATCATTGTCGGTATTGAAGTGCCGAACGGTAAAGATGCCCGCTGGATCAAGAGCATCACACCTGATCCTACCAAGGGTTTGGCTAAAGATGGCAAGTACACCATCAAGTTCACAGAAAGCATGACTCACGGCCATAAAGCCGGACAGATCGTCAGTACTGAGTATGTCCGTTATCGCTGGTGGGTAGATGTTGATCTGGGACTGGTGTTCTGGCATGACCATGCGTTCGGTGCTACCACTTGGCCGCACGGTGGAATCGGGTCTACCATCGTTGAGCCTTGGGGCTCCACGTATCATGATCCGAAAACAGGTGAGTTGATTCGCAGTGGCGTGGTTGCCGATATTCATGGAACAGAGCCTTTCGCTTACGGGCGTAATGGTAGTTTCCGTGAAATTGTTGTGCAGTTGCATGACACGGTGCCGCATACTGCACAGTTGGTAACTGCAGGGAATCCTCCTGGACTATCGCGTGAGAACGCGATTGCCGCCGGGCAGTCAATTTCCTTTCAGATGCCTTCCACCATGCTCGAAGTAGCTTTCCCTCATCTCAATGGCGGAACGCACACTACGGGAGGTGGATTCAACTTCCGCGCGGCTTCATTGGCTTCTCGTTTGAAGTCAAATCCTGATGCTTCGCAACTGTTCAGCAGCAGGGTTCACAGAGATCCGGATACGCCTATTATTCGCGCGTATGTTGGGGATAATGTGGTGTTCCGCATGTTGCACGGTATGATGAACGAAACCCATGTGTTCTCCCTTTCAGGACATGGGTTCCGACCAGAGCGTTATGACCCGGATTCAAGGGTGACCAACGCTCTGCATATTGGTATCGCTGAACGCTATGACTTGGCGACCACCGCTGGTGGTTATCAGGGTATGGCCGGTGATTACCTGATGTATGACGGTCGAACCTCTCATCTGTCTGAAGGCAGTTGGAGTATCTTCCGCGTGCATGATAAAAAGCAGAAGGACCTGAGAGTGCTTCCTGGCAATGAAAACTTTGCCCAGAAGCAAAAAAGGACCCTCTGTCCAAAAGGTGCTCCGGTTAAGAGCTTTAGTGTTGTCGCAATTGACAAGGCACTGAAATTCAACCCGGCCACTGAGGATGAGTTAGAAGTAGACTTCGAACGTAAATTGATTCTTGCCAATGCGCAGGGAAAAATATTCGCGTTGGAAGGTGAAGCTAAGCAGGCTGCGACGGGGCATATGCCTCATCCGCTGACTCTGCGTGCTAATATCGGCGATTGTGTCAAAGTTAAATTGACCAACCGTCTGAAAAAAGGCAACGCTTCATTGCATGCTAACAACATTGCGTTCGATCCTCTGGATTCTCAGGGAATCAACGTCGGGAACAACCCAGGCGACCAAACGGTTGCTCCGGGAAAATCAAAACTCTACACCTTCTACGCGCATCAGGATTACAACATCAACGGCGCGTTGTTGTGGGATTTTGGTAACCTGACGACGAACGTTAGAGACGGACTGTTCGGCGGTATCATCATTGGACCTCGCGGTTCGGTGTATCGCGATCCAGAAACAGGGAAAGATATCTCCCTGGGTAACTCCTGGAAAGCGGATGTTATCATCGACAAGTCATATCCTGAGAACTCTCATATTGATAACTACAGGGATTTCGCCTTGTATTTCCAAGATGAGGACAACATTCTCGGAACGTCATTCATGCCTTACCTGCAGAACGTAGCAGGGTTGACGGGTGTGAACTATCGCCTGGAGCCATGGAGCTACCGCGAAGACGAAGGTTGTGAACTTGGTAATATGTTCACAGCTTGTGTCGCCGCAAACTCTGATCCGGCTACGCCGACGATCAAGGCTCATGCAGGTGATAATGTCATGATTAACGTGTTCGGTGCTCATAACGAGCAGAACCAGATGTTCAATATAGATGGACACCAATGGCGTCGTCATCTGAATCAAGAAGGTTCAGATATGATTGACGTCGAGGAGTTTGGTGGAAGCGAGTACATTCAAGCTTTCTTCAACGCCGGTGGAACCTATAAGAACCCTGGCACGTACTTGTGGATGAACGCTCGTACGCCTTACCAACAGGCGGGTCAATGGGGTTACATGAAGGTATTACCTTCAGGTGACCGCGGGATCCTTCCGTTGGGTAAAGCGACGGTTAAAGGCGTGAAAACCGCATCTCAGCCGGACGAAACAGAGAAATCTGCTTCCAAGACTGGGGACGATAAGTTATCCATGCGATAACCGATCGTTAGTAAAACTGTAACAAGGGCAGGGGGGACCATTTGGTCCCCCCTGTTTTTTTTGTGCTAGTTGCAATCCACCGAAACCTGATATTGACAGAATCCTTGCCACCTATCCAAATGAATTAACGCTCATTTTTCATAAACTCCATTAACATTTAATACGAATACTAAATGAGAAAAGAATTTCTGATCCTGGCTTTTGCTTTAATGGGGGCAACCTTGGCGGCTGGTCTGCTGCTACCGGTTATTCTCTGGTCGTTGGTCCTCACTGGCCCTTTATTGTTGTTGGGGTTTTACGATTTTTTTCAAACAAAACACAGCATTCGTCGCAACTTTCCATTATTCGGTCGATGGCGTTACTGGCTTGAATTGATCCGTCCCGAAATTAACCAATACTTTATTGAATCCAATTTAGATGGAGCCCCCTTTAGCAGGGAGCAGAGATCTATTGTTTACCAGCGCGCAAAAAACGGACTGGACTCAGTACCATTTGGCATGCAACACGATATGTACGAAACGGGATATGAACGGGATATGAATGGATCAACCATTCTCTCTCTCCAAAACACATAGAGGCAAGTCACCTTCGCGTCAAGGTCGGTGGGCCTGATTGTTCACAACCTTATGATTCCAGCCTCCTGAATATTTCTGCAATGAGTTTCGGTTCCATCAGTAAAAATGCTGTTCTGGCTTTGAATGGAGCTGCCAAAGACGGAAACTTTGCACACAACACAGGCGAAGGAGGTATTAGTCCCTATCATATGGAACCGGGTGGCGATCTCATCTGGCAGATTGGAACTGGCTACTTTGGGTGCAGGAAGGCAAGCGGAGCATTCTGTGAAAAGACCTTCCAAAAGAAATCTATTCATCCTCAGGTCAAAATGATTGAGATTAAACTTTCTCAAGGTGCCAAGCCAGGACATGGGGGGCTTTTGCCTGCAGATAAAGTGTCGAATGAAATTTCAGAAACTCGTGGCGTCCCAATGGGAAAAGATGTGAGTTCTCCCCCAGCGCACAACGCTTTTTCAGCTCCTGTTGAAATGATGAAATTTGTCGCTCATCTTCGAGAACTTTCCAATGGGAAACCAGTAGGGTTAAAGCTTTGCATAGGAAATCCCCAAGAGTTTTTCGCTATCTGCAAAGCCATGGAAAAAACAGGAATAACACCGGATTTTATTTCCGTGGATGGTGGAGAGGGTGGCACGGGTGCCGCTCCCATGGAGTTCACAAATTATATGGGGTCACCGGGTATCTATTAACTCATGTTTGTTCAGAATGCGTTAACGGGATTCTCCGTTCGAGATAGAATCCGCATTTTAACTAGTGGGCGGGTCATTCATGGGTTTGATATCGTCAAGTTGATTGCCCTTGGTGCTGATGTTATATACTCGGCACGAGCTATGATGATGGCATTAGGATGTATACAGGCTCTAAGATGTAACACCAATCATTGCCCAACAGGTGTCGCCACTCAAAACCCGTTTCTTGTCGCAGGACTGGTGGTAAAAGATAAAATAGTACGTGTTGAAAGATACCATAGAAAGACCGTCGAAATGGTGGCCCACATGCTGGGAGCAATGGGACTAACAGGGCCCGAAGAACTTCGTCCAGAACACATCTTCAGGCGAATCAGTTTAGTTGAAATTTCAAATTATGCTAAATTGTATGACTTCCTTGAAGATGGGGCATTATTGCAAGAACCACTTCCCGAACAATATGCCCGAGCCGTTCAGGAAGCTAGCGCAGAAAGTTATCGACCTGTAACCTCACTATAAAAACTAAAGAAGTCATGCCTCTGCGGCGAACAGTTGTTCGTCCACTCATAATAGCAAGCCTGTTTGTTGCCATACTAAAATCCTGGAAGGTTCTATGATATAGCAACCTACCTCTATGTATTGACTGTTTGGCACACCCTCTGCCAGCGTGGTATCCTTTCTTTGTGTTTGTTTCTCAATCAAATTATCAGAGTCAATTAAAGTCCTGTTAAAGGGAAGGTTGTGTAATGGATTTTCAGTGGGTGGCTATTGCGCTTGGTGACGTTGCCTGGATCTCTTTGGCATTTTTTCTTGGGTTTCTCGCCAGATTAATAAACCTGCCTCCTCTTGTTGGGTTTCTGGCAACTGGATTTGTGCTCAACTACTTTGGTTTTTCCAGTGGAGAGATATTACAGAAACTTGCGGATTTAGGCATCACCCTGCTGCTCTTCGCTGTTGGCTTGAAGCTAAAACTTAAGGTATTGATAAGACCACAGGTCTGGTTGACGACGGCACTTCATATTACTGCTGTCATTGTAGTCTTTGGTTCGATCATCTTTGGTCTAGCCTTGATGAAAGTGCCTCTGTTTTCAGGACTGGATTTTAAATTTTCGATGATGCTGGCTTTCGCGCTGAGCTTTTCCAGCACTGTTTTTGTCGTCAAGTCATTAGAAGAGAAAGGCCAGATGAAGTCCCTACATGGGCGCATCGCAATCGGTATTCTGGTCATGCAGGACTTAGCGGCTGTTATTTTTTTTGCGGCATCCCTGGGGAAGCTGCCTTCGCCCTGGGCGTTCCTGCTTTTTGTTCTATTTCCACTTCGGCCTGTATTCCACTACTTTCTCAAAAAGGCAGGTCATGGCGAACTGATGGTTTTGTATGGCCTGGTGCTGGCACTAGGGGGGGCTGAACTTTTCGAGTTAGCAGGTGTTAAGGACGACCTTGGAGCCCTGTTTATGGGTTTACTCATTTCTTCTTACCCGCAATCAAATGAAATGGCCAAGTCGATGCTGGGTTTTAAGGATCTCTTTCTTGTCGGTTTTTTCCTCTCCATAGGTATGTCCGGCCAGCTCTCGCTGGAAGTCTTGCTCATTGGATTGTTACTTGTTCCTCTTATCTTTATAAAATCAGCATTTTTCATTATTTTAATGACTCGTTTTAAATTGAGATCGCGAACTTCACTCTTGGCCACTCTTAACCTGACCAATTACAGCGAGTTTGGTTTGATTGTTGCCGCGATTGGTGTAGCCCAGGGCTGGATAATGGGCGAGTGGCTGATTGTTATTGCTATTGCCCTTGCGGTCTCTTTTGTGGTTGCCGCCTCGTTGACCGCAAACGAGGATAGAATCTATAAAAAATTCAGAAGTTTTTGGATGAGGTTTCAAGGTAAGGATAGATTACCAGATGATCGTTTGTTGGAAACATTTGGTGCGACGATTGCTGTTTTTGGTATGGGCCGGGTAGGGACCGGTGCCTACGATAAGATGCGCGAACTCCACGGAGAAACGGTAGTGGGTATAGACTTTGACTCTGAAAAGGTGAAACTACACGAGTCGATAGGGCGTAAAATAATACATGGTGACCCCAGCGATGCGGACTTTTGGGAGAAGATAGAGGCATCCCACAGTATAGAACTTGTTATGCTGGCACTGCCCAATTTGGATGCAAGTCTCCATGCCCTGAGGCAGTTAATGGAAATATCATTTCAGGGGCGTATCGCCGCGACCGCAAGGTATCCAGATGAAGTTGAAAGGCTTCATGATGCAGGTGCAACAGCTGTGTTTAATATTTACACAGAAGCAGGCACCGGATTTGCGGACCATGTTATGGCTAATGATTCAGTTGGAAATAAATAACTCGATTCATTGTGTTTTGGATGGTTGAGGGGATCAGATATAATGGTTGGGTGTGGGTAATTTAATATTCTATTATTTTTATGAGGTCATCATGTCTGGAATGAAAACTTTTTTTGCTTTAAGCATGTTTATTTTTGGTCTAACCCTGACGAGCTATGCGAATGCTGACAGTGGAACTCTAACTAAATTTGATATGAAAGTAGGCGAGGGGAAAGAAGCATTGCCGGGTATGACGGTAAATGTTCATTATACGGGTTGGCTTTACGATAAATCTGCTCCAGATAGTAAAGGCAAAAAATTTGATAGTTCTCGTGATCGTAATAGACATTTCACATTTCCACTAGGGGCAGGGCGGGTTATTAAGGGCTGGGACCAAGGCGTACAAGGTATGAAAGTTGGTGGGCAACGTACATTAATCATTCCCTCTTCCCTGGGTTATGGTGCGCGCGGTGCTGGCAACGCTATTCCACCCAATGCCACTTTGATTTTTGATGTCGAATTGATTGGGTTTTCAAGGTAGGTAACACAGACCTTATCCTGAAAATATAAAAGGTGTGAGTGACCTGCTTGGCAGAGCTTTGCATAAGTTCATTGCCCTCAAAAAAGCGAGATCCTTCGTCGCCGAAGGCTCCTCAAGGATGACAAATCGGCATTTTTTGTCATTCTGAACGAAGTGAAGAATCCGGTTTTACAATTTTATGACTTACGTAAAGGTCTCTCTTCGGAGAAGAGGGGCCATTGAAAACTCCCCCTTCCACGAGGGGGGTCGGGGGGATTTGGTCGAAGCATAAGGTTAATAAAAAGTCGACAAGGTGATAACCCACAAGGACCCTAACAAAACCGGCCAATATAAAAGTTTGAAATGACGAGAAAAAAAGTTTTTCACTCCCCATGTGAACAGGGTGGCATTTAAAGCTACCAGTAAAATCATCAGGTACATCACAAAATAAAAATATTCCAGATAAAAAAATTAACAGAAGAAGGATTGCGTGAACGATTTGGCGATGAATCGCTATCCTTAGCTGTGAGTAGCAATCTGGTAGTGTTCCAGTGTCTTCAAGACCAAATCAAGCTGTTAGAGCAAGCGATTTTAGACCAAGTCAAACTGCGCAAAGAATTCATTCAACTCAAGACGGTGAACGGAATTGGCGATATTCTGGCATTAACGATCATGTTGGAAACAGGAGAGATAAAGCGTTTCCCAAAAGCTGGAAACTTCGCGTCCTATTGTCGTTGCGTGGGAAGTCAGAAGATCAGCAATGGAAAAAAGAAGGGAAAGGGCAACACCAAAAACGGTAACAAGTATCTGGCCTGGGCGTTTGTGGAAGCGGCAGTTTTGGCTGTACAACATAACGAAAAGGTGAAAAGGTTTTATCAACGCAAGAAGGATAAGACCAACAGTGTGGTCGCGATCAAGGCAGTGGCGCATAAATTATCACGAGCTTGTTATTACATTCTGCGTGATCGGGTTGCATTCGATAATGCCAGAGCTTTTGGGTAAATGGGATGCGGGAGCGAGTTCGTAAGGGGTTTGGTGTAACCATCGATTTGATTGAACCGTTTTCGCATTTCTTCATAACCATTTTGCAGGTAAGAGTAGATTCGGTTACGCCCGTGCCGCGAATCAAAAAGGGTCTGGATGTTTTTCGTTGAAGAACAAGCCAACTATTTGTCGCTACAACATTCTACATGTTGAAGACTTGAACACGGCAGGGAACCAAAGGTTTTCTGGGGCTAAAAGCCAGGGGCGGGAAGATATCTTTCCATTGCCTTGATCCAGATGGGTGACTGATGTGTACCGATTCGGCACGATATCTAAATATGAAAACCAGACTGCGTAACGAAATGCTTGAACTTGGGAAATGGAAGATAAATAACTTCGTGCAGGCTACGCCTGCATGAGGATAGGGACAACTTTATCCATTGACACGGAGCCTGCTAATGGGTGACCCTAAAGCGAGTGGCCGAAATAATGATATTAGAAAAAAGAACTGAGGACCTTGCCTGCAGATATGGCGGAGAAGAACTGGTTCTCATTCTTCCGGAAACTCAGAAGATCAACGCACTAGTTATTGCTGAGCGCATTCGCCAAAAAGTTGAAGACTTGGAACTGGAATTTGATGGAAAATCATTTAATGTCACTTTAAGTGGTGGAGTCGCCTCTTATCCAACAGATGCAAAGGATGCCAAGTCATTGCTTCACGCATCTGACATTGCTCTTTATCAGGCTAAAGAAAGCGGCAGGAACAGAATTTTTCTTCATTCCATGGACAAACGACATTATATAAGAATAGATTTTTCCAAGGACGTTCAGATCAACAAAGTGGAACGGAAATCTGATCAAATTACTGTCCATGGAAAGAACTTCAGCAGTTCAGGTTTACTTTTAGAAAGCCCTGTTCTCATTGAAATTGGTGCGCAGGTAAAAATAGAACTTACAGACCAGAGCCTCGGCACACCCATTACCATAAAAGCTCAAGTTGCACGTGTAGAAAAACTTAATTCCCACTATGATATTGGTGTTTCGTTTCTGGAAATCAATGATATCTCGGGCAACGAAATAGCACAGGCCTTGGCTAAAAACTTGGGAATTCCCACCGACCAACTCGCCAAAAAAGAATAATTGAAGAACTAAGGTCGGGTGGCAAACAAATTAAAGGTGTTTTGCGTCCCCAACACTCGGTTTGCCAGCAAGGCATGAAGTCCATAACGTCGGGCGCAATATTTTTCAATCCGCAAAACTTTCAATCCTTCATCTCGCAGAATTTCATCCACCCTGTTCGGGTCAATGCCGCCAAACTGCCGCTGGTAATCAGAATGATGATACTCATCCGCCAACACAGGAATACTTTTCACCCGCATCACAGAATGATATAATTTTTCATCCAACCATGAAAGTGCACGATGCAAAGCAAATTTTATCGGAGAATAGACTTCCTGTTTAAGCGGCTCAAAAAATACCAGCAGTCTCTTTCCAGAAGAGAGTCTTGCGCAAATTTGACGTAAAACCGATTCATAATCGAAGAGATGGTGTAAAATCGCTGACAAAACTATCACGTCATACTCTTCTTGATTCTGCAATAAGAACTCTTCAGCATCCCCAACCACCAGACGAGTTTGAGGTTTCAATGCTTCCGGGATGGACTCTTCAAACGCCTGTATCATTTCCTGCGACAAATCTAAACCGGTTACATGGTACCCCTTTGATAAAAAACTCAGGGAGAGGTAACCGGTCCCGCAACCCAGGTCGAGAATTTTCGCATCTGGCTTCAAAGTAGTACAAATCTCATCCACCGTTTTTTCTAAAATGGATTTTTGAAAAAAATTTGTTTGCTCGGGATGACGCGAAAGGTATAACCGGTTTTCCAAGGCATGAACTCTACGGTTTTCTTCCAGCACTTTTTCTTTAGTGACAACGGATGTCATCGCAGATTCCATCAAGGGACGAGTTCTTCAAAAAAGAAACGTTTTTTGGTTTTCGATGTCTTGCACTCGTTACAATTGACACAGACATCGGGGTATTCCCCTCTTTCATGCTGGGCGCGTAATCGTTCTATCTCTCTGCCATGCCACAAGTCTTGCACATTGTCATGGACAGCACTTCCCAGTTTTAAGGTAGCATTATAATCCACACAGCACGGGATCACCGTTCCATCCCACAACACCACCAGCTTGCCATAGTCTTTACCAAAAGGTTCCGGGCAGGGTTCTTCTCTCGGGCTTTGAATCAGCTTGGGTTGCGTGCGAACATGATCCATGACAGATTCCCAATGACTGATAAAAGGATCAACATCTTCCTGAGTTTCTTCTTCTACGGTGAAGACCACTCCCATGCTCAATTCAGGCCGTCTTTTTTCTTTTTCAGCTTTAAGTTTTAAAATATTTTTTTCTATCTTCTCTAGCTCTACACCTCGTATCCGCTCAAACGTTTCCGCCGAACCGTCAATGGAAAAACGGATGATGTTAAGAGGACTGTCGACAATCTTGCCAATTATCTTATCGGTCAACAAAGTTCCATTGGTGTTCATCACTATAAATTTAACACCCGCATCGTGGGCACACTCAAACATCTTAAAAATATCTTTGTGCAACAGAGGTTCTCCCCAATTGTGCATACAAAGATGTTCGAGGTCGGGGCAATCATCAATGACTTTTTTGAACAGCTCTAAATCCATAAAACCTTCCGTCCGTGTCATGCCTTCTGTCACAAAGCAGAACGTGCAACGTAAGTTGCAGGTGTTGGTCGGTTCGATTATTAAAGAAGTAAGAGGTTTAACCTGCATTATTCAATCACCTTTTCCACAATATAGTCTGGACGGTCCTGAATCTGAGAATGGACACGCCCAAGATACTCTCCCAGAAATCCAATAGAAAGAAGTTGAACACCGGCAAAAAACGCGAACACCGCCGAGAGAACAACAAATCCTTCAATTAAAATTCCATTGGCTATGCGTTGATACAATAGAAATGCCATCATGAGAAATCCGATAAAAGCACCAAACAATCCCATATAGGTCACCAATCTTAACGGGAAGTTGGAATACCCGGTCACCAAATCCCAGGACAATTTCATCAAAGTGAGAAGATTGTATTTAGTCTCACCTTTTTTTCGGGCATGGTGCTCCACCTCGACCTCCACGCTGGGCAGCCCCATCCAACTCATCAGGACAGCCATGTACCGGGACCGGTCCTTACAGGCTTCAATCTTTTCTATAACACTTCGGCGCATTACGCGGAATGAACTTAAATTCAATTTCACAGTTTTCCCAAAAAGCATTTGTCCAAACCCACACAGGAACTTCGAGCCCAGGACTCTTAACAAACCATCCTGTCGCTTTTTATGAATGGTGGTGACCAGGTCTATATTTTCTGTCAATGCTGCAAGCAGTTTAGGAATTTCTTCCGGTGGGTTCTGCAAATCCGAATCCAACTGAACCACAATCTCTCCTCGGCTAATTCTAAAACCCGCCAACACGGCAGACTGTTGACCAAAGTTTCGGGTCAACTTTACCAGGCGGAATATTTTGTCCGCCTCACTTATGCGCTTGAGTTTTTCAAACGACCCGTCATCACTACCATCATCTACAATCAGGATCTCGTATGAACGGTTCAACGCATCACCAACACATTTCAGGCGCGAACAAAGTTCCTCGATCAATGATTCCTCGTTATAAACAGGAACGACTATAGAAATTTCCGGGTTTTTATCCATATCTTTATTTGGTACCACCAACAATAAAGGCGATTCGATTCCTTCCACGATCTCAACCTGTTCCCTCAGGCCCTTCTCTGTGAAATGCGGGTGCCGAACAACCATTTTCTTTGACTTTTAAAAACTCAACCCGCTTAACT
>Ga0233434_1003155_pt1 | contig 13703 bp, 11 predicted proteins | sample SI_122_August201_4_FD_182738 | JGI IMG/M metagenome (GOLD analysis project Ga0233434, IMG submission 182738) | Seawater microbial communities from Saanich Inlet, British Columbia, Canada - SI_122_August2016_120_MG | ecosystem: Environmental > Aquatic > Marine > Inlet | place: Canada: British... | reverse complement strand
AACTCGCCTCCGAGATGCTCGACCCACGAGTTCAGACCTACGCCCCGTGGCGAGATGACACGTTCCTCGAGTCCTTCCGCGGACGCCGCGAGATGATCGCCTATTGCGAGGCTCATTCCCTCCCGGTGAAGGCGACACTGCAGAAACCCTACTCCACCGACGCCAATGTCCTTGGTCTCACCCACGAGGCGGGTGAGCTCGAAGCTCTGACGACACCGACAAGCCGGATCCAACCGGGAATGGGCGTCTTTCCACAGAACGCACCTGATGTAGGCCAGTCTGTCGAAATTCGCTTCGAGCACGGCCAGGCCGTTGCGATCGACGGTGTTGCAGAGGATGCCTTCGAGCTTGTCACCAGAGCAAACGAACTCGCCGGGGCCCATGGTGTAGGCATCGGGTTACATGCCGTCGAGAATCGCTTTGTCGGTATCAAGTCGAGAGGGATCTATGAGGCGCCCGGCCTCGAGCTTCTTGGACAGACCTACGAGTATCTGACGCAACTCACTCTCGACCGGCGCGCCAGGCGGGTATTCGAGCAGATGAGCACGATTGTCGCAGAGCAGATCTACCAGGGATACTGGTTCGACACGGCGACTCAGGCTTGCTGGGCAGCGATCGACCGTTTCAGTCAGCTCGCTACCGGGACGATCCGCGTTCACCTCTTCAAGGGCAATGTCCAGTTTGAGGCCGCCACGGACGCGCCTCACAGCCTCTACAGCGAAGACCGGGCATCCATGGAGGATGTTGGAGAATTCGACCACAGAGACTCACAGGGCTTTCTGGGGGTGCTGGGCGTCAGTGCCCGCGCCCTCAACACGGCGGGACAGATTCCGCCTCGTTAGTTGGGGCTCACTGCGGGCGTTCGCAAAATAGAACGCTCTGCCCGCCCCAGCTGGTGTGACACCGGGATCAGCCTTCCCCTTGGTAGTCGCGCAGGGCCTGCCCTGGATCTTCCGGGAAGCCGGCGGCTCGTGGCCAGTGGCCGAATTGGTAGATCCGCTTCAAGGGGCGCGCCTCGAAGGGCAGGCCAAGCAGATCGTCATCTTTCAACCCTCCTGCACCACCGGGCTGACGCAGATGCTCGATCGCCACCTGGCGCAATTCTTCGACGATCTGAGGCTGACTGCCACTCAACTCTCGTAGCTCCTGAGGATCGGCGGCAATGTCAAACAATTGCTGCCGATCGCCATTGGCGAGCCAGATGTATTTCCACCGCCCTGCACGAACCATGATCTTGAAACGCCGTGTACCAGGCGCACCATACAAGCCCACCAGATGCGGGCGTGCAGAGGCGGTGCCGCGTAGCATGGATATCACATCGATCCCGTCACGCAGTTGCGCTTTCCCCGCCGCAGCCGTGGCAATGCCATACAGATCGATCAGCGCCACGAGATCGTCGCGGCGCTGATTCATCGGCAATTGCTCAGGCCAGCTCACGAGAAATGGCACGTGACACGATGACTCGAAAAAGCTCTCCTTCTGCCAGGCAGCGTGGTCACCCAGGTGATCGCCATGATCTGCAAAGAAGCAGACCACTGTATTGTCCGCATCATCGCGTGCTTCGATCGCATCCAGAATCCGCCCAAGACAATCATCGATGTAGGTGATTTCGCCGTAATACCGCGATTTCACGACCCGCGCTTGTGCATCACTCACGTCCTCCGCCCAAACACCGTAGTTCATGTTGGGGATCTGCTCATCTGCATGATCCACATCTCGACAGCCGCGAACAGGGCTCGTCATGCGATCTGGATCGTACAGACGATTGAATGGGATCGGTGGTGCAACGGGCGGGTGCGGACCGATGAAAGACACGAAACCAAAAAAGGGACGGTCGTCGTCATCTCGAGAAATCTGCTCAATGGCGCGATCCGTCGCCCATCCTTCGACGGTATGCGCCGCCGGCATGGGACTCATCTGCGGCATGTAGTACATCTCCGTGCGCTCACCGTGCAGACCTTCGACAAAGTCATACGCCGGATGTTCTTTGGCGATATAGGCACCGTATGCATCAGCAGCTCGACTTGCCGGCTCAGCGAGAATCTCTTCGCTACGCAAGTGAACGTCGTAGCCGAGATCTTCATCCCCCGGCTGCGAGTGGAACTTGCCAATGCCGAAGGTCCGATAGCCCATCTCGCGCATAGAATGTGCCAGATAGGGGCCACAGCGCTGCTCCATGTCTTGTGCTTGTCCTGGGGCCGGCGGCACGTGTCCATTGCTAAAGACACGCGTCGTGAGTGGATCACGTCCCGTCCTGACCGCGTAGCGGGCGGCAACACAGACAGGCGTCTGTGAATAGGCGTTGACGAAGGACACACCACGCGCGACCAAGCGATCAAGATTGGGCGTGTAGATGCTGCTGTTGCCGAGGCTCGAGATCGTGTCGGCACGCTGCTGATCTGTCATGACAAACAGAACATTGGGCTGTGACATGACTACCCTTCGCTACGGATTCGTATATGTGGTTCAGCGAGTTTGAACGCCGCCTCCAACTCGTGCAGATCGAAGCGATCCAGTTCGCCACCTGGTGCTCGACGGCGAGCCGTCGTGAACGCACCACGGCGCTTGAGAATCTGTTTGTAGATGGCCACGCCGTAGAGACGTTCCAGTGTCATCAGCGGCTGCAACTGATGATGCAGATGCCGGGCCTCCTCTTCGGAACCTTTCAGTAGCAGTTCCCAGATGTCGACGAGGACATCCGTCATGTGCCCGCCGGGCATGTTACCAATCGCCCCACGGCGGAATTCGTCAATGAGATAGATCCCGCCCTGCCCTCCGAAGATTCCACGACAGGCATCGCCGACGGCAGCCAGAGTCGATGAGATCATGCGGGTCTCTGGTGGCAATTCTTCCTTTATGTATTCGATGTTGTCGACCTGCTCACACAACTTTGCCAACGTGGCCGAAGACAGTGGTGTCCCCAGAGGCGGAGCGTAGTTCTGCACGATCAGTGGCGTCGGCGCGATCGAGCTGGCCAGGTCCGTGAAGAATGCCACACAGCCGGCCGTATCTGGCTTCAGCAAAGGTGGTGGCATAGACATGATCGCCGCGACACCCGTATCAATGGCGAAACGAGCAAGATCTATGGCGGGCTGCAGATGACCTGACGTGACGGACGCAACCACGGGCACGCCTTGGGCGGCGGACACGACGATCTCAAGCCAACGCTGACGCTCTGCGTCGGACAGTGTAGAGAATTCTGATGCATTTGCTGGCCCCACCAACCCCTTGCCGCCACAGGCCACACAGAACTCGACGTGCCGCTGCAAACTGACTTCGTCCAACTTCAACTCGTCGTCAAAGGGAGTGATCACAATGGGAACGATGTCTTTGAGGTCTTTCTCCATGCTACGTCTCCGTCGAGGGCCTAGCGCATGATTCGCGGAATTCGGGGATGGATACGGGATACGACTTCGTAGTTGATCGTCGACGTCCACGCCGCCACGAGATCTGCCGAGATGCTGTCGGTTCCATCACGTCCAATAATGGTGGCCACCGCACCAATTGTCGTGTTCGCAGCGGGCTCCACCATGCTCATGTTCATACAGACGCGCCCACGAACTGGCGCGCGCAACCCGCCAACCAGAACATACCCCCTGTTGGAACGCCGACGATCGAAGCCCTCGTGATAACCAACATTGAGGACGGCATGGCGACGCGGTTCACCTGCGCCGACACGATATGTGCGACCATAGCCGATGCTTTCGCCCACACCCACCTCAGCTCCAGGGAATACTCTGGCACGCCAACTCAGAACAGGTCTCAGTTCGATCTGCGCGTTGATACGCCTTGCGAGCGTGTCGCTTGGACACAGCCCGTATGTGATCAGACCTGCCCGCACCATATCCAGCTGTGATGCCGGCATCATTAGTGCAGCCGCTGAACTGGCAGCGTGCCTCAGCAGTTGGTTGAAACCGGCGGATTTCAGGCTACAGTGCGCCACCTCGAACCGCTCCAGCTGCTGCCGTGCGAACAGATCGTCCATGCCATCCTCCAGGTCCGCCAGGTGCGTGGTAATACCGGCGAGCTGGATTCCTGGGCGTACTTGGATCATTCGCGCCAGGTCCGCTGCCGCCTCTGGCAACACGCCCTGGCGATGAGTGCCTGTTTCGATCTTCAGATGAAGCTGAATCGTTCGTTGAGCGGCGACGGCCGCCTGCGATAGCGCATCCACCGACTTCTGCTCCGAAACCACGAGAGCTGCCCCCGTGTCCACGGCAGCTCTCGCCTGCTGGGGAGCCAGAGGGCCACAGATGTAGATGTCATCAGTGATTCCAGCTGACCGCAAGAGTGTCGCTTCGTCCACATCGTTGACGATCAGCATCTGGGCGCCAGCGGCCACGGCCGCTCGGGAGCAAGCGACGATTCCGTGGCCATAGGCGTCAGCTTTTACGACGACACCCATAACACAATTCTTCTGCAGACGAGACTGGAGTTGCTGGATATTTGCGCGTAGTGCGCCCAGATCAATCTCACACCAAGTCGGCAGATCGTGAGTGTCCTGATCAGTGCTCAAGGCTTGCGCGCTACCCAGACCTGCTCGCCCCAGCCTGCATACTGCTCACCATCAAATCCACCATGAACAGACTTGATGAGTAGACCATGATTCTGCAGCAAATGCTCCATTTCGAAGCGGAAAGCATAGCGCAGCGTCAGGCGCGCCTGTCGGGTATCCAGAACCCGATCACCGTCGATCTCGTCGAACCAGAAATGCTGGACCATCCACTGTTGAGCCGGATCATAGCCACGCAGATAGCGGGCACGGATCTGACGTCCCTCATCCTGAAATTCACCGTCTATGGCAGGCTCTGCAGGATCGGGGCTCGTGAGCAGTTGCGCAATATCCATGAGTGGATCAAACACATTCAAGGCCAGCAAGCCACCAGGACGCAGATGTGCACAGATCCGCTCCAGGGCCAGGTGCTGGTCCTCAATTGTGAGCAAATGCTGGAACGTCCGGTATGGGAGGGTGATCAGAGCGAATTCGCGGCCCAGATCAAAGGAGCGCATGTCGCCCGCCAACAACTCGATCTCGCGTGCCACGCCATCTGGCAAGTGACGCACATTCGACCGCGCCAGCGCCAGCATCTGCTGCGAGCGTTCGACACCGACGACGGATACACCCGCCTGAGCGATGGGAATCAGCGTACGTCCGGAGCCGCAACCCAGTTCCAACACGGGCCCCTCTGCATTGAGGGCCAATGTCCGGTAGTACGACTCCTCCCCCTCCAAACCGGTGAAGTAGGCATCGTAGTATCGGGCCAGGACGCCATCGTACTCCTGATCTGGTGGCAGATCCTCAGGAACCGTCACCATGTGTCTCGCCTCAGATCAGATCCGCGACGATGTCTCGCTCTTCTTTTAGCTCAGCCTCTGTCGCCTGGATCTTCTCTTTGGCGAAATCACTGAATTCAAGATCCTGAACGATCGACCAGTTGCCACCACCCGAACTACGAACAGGGAAGGAGAATACGAGCCCCTCTTCGATGCCGTAGCTTCCATCGGACGCAACTGCAGCGGAGAACCATTCTCCATCCGGCGTCTTGCCTTCCATGGAACGGACGTGATCAAGCGCCGCATTTGCGGCCGAGGCAGCACTGGACAAGCCACGTGCTGCAATCACCGCAGCGCCTCGCTGCTGTATCAGCTCGATGAACTCGCCTTGCAGCCAGCCAATGTGTCCGATCACATCTGTGCACGGGCGTCCGCCGATCTGCGCATTCTCTGCATCGGGATACTGTGTCGCGCTGTGGTTACCCCAAATGGTCATATTCGTGACACTCTCAACCCGGGTACCCGCCTTCAGGGCCAACTGAGCCATGGCACGATTCTGATCCAGACGCATCATCGCATGGAAGCGCTCAGCGGGGATTCCACCGCCCACACCGTGGGCCTTGGCAATCAGGCAGTTCGTATTCGCAGGATTCCCGACAACAAGCACCTGCACATCATCAGCCGCCTTGGCCAGTGCCTTGCCCTGACCGACGAAGATCGGGCCATTCTCGCGAATCAGATCACCGCGCTCCATGCCCTTGCCACGTGGTTTGGAACCCACGAATAGTCCCCAATTGATCCCGTCAAAGGCCTCTTCCGCACTGTCCGTCGTGCGCACAGCATCGAGCAATGGGAAGGCACAGTCTTGCAGCTCCATGACAACCCCTTCAAGAGCCGGCAGGGCTGGTGTGATCTCAAGTAAGTTGAGTTCAACCCGTGTGTCGGGGCCGAAGACCTCACCCGAAGCAAGACGCGGAAGTAGTGCATAACCGATCTGCCCGGCAGCGCCGGTAACAGCGACTCGCACGGTACGGGCCATGGTGAACTCCTTTTGTTCGGTGGTTGGTTTGTGCTGGTATCAGGCTCGGTGGGAACCAGGCACTGAGAATTGTCGAATGAAAATCATCGTCAGGTAGGGGTGTCGATGGTGAATATCGCGAAGCAGACGAGGTATCGCGAAACAACAGAGCCCTTCGAACATCAGGCCTATGAAATGGTGGGGAGGGTGGGGCTCGAACCCACATAGCCGAAGGCGCCAGATTTACAGTCTGGGGAGCTAACCAATTGCTCAACCTCCCCCCGATTTCACAAGCCTTGGAGTGTAAGGAATGTCCGGAAAACGAGCAACAGTCGGCGACGGAAATCTTCGGCGGTGACAAAGAAAAGGGCGGCACCACCGATCGGGAGGGCCGCCTAACTCAACCAATAATTCCTTACCTAGCAGAGCAATCCCACTACCTGACTACTCAGCCTCACCACGCCAGCTCCGATCGCCAGCTCGTCGTTGCTCGGTGGGCTCAAGAAAGGCATCAGCCACGGCGTGCAGAACACGCTCGCGATCATAGTAGCCTTCCTCGACCTTGCGTTTAATCCACAGCAGTCTCTCAGCCCGGTTTCTCGGCAAGGCGTCAGACTCCTTGAGATGGTCCGGTAGTTTGTAGGGTGTTTTGAAATTCATCAGGATACCTAATACATGATATCGGCATAACCTTGCCGCCGGCCACCCGAATTGTGCCCTCCACTCCTGAGAAATTGTCAAGAATCAGCGCTGCCAGGCCTCTCGAATCGCCGCGACACGGCCTTCGTGATCATGACGCTGGCGCTGCCACGATTCCAGCAGGAAGGCCAGCAGAGTCGTCAGCACGAGGGCCCCACAAGCACATGCGAGGGTAAGCAAGCCCCGCCGTGGAGCACTTCGTGAGATCGGCGGTATGGCGACGTCCAAGACTTGCAGCGTGGGCGTGTCCATGGCTTCACGGTACTTGGCTTCTTCCAACTTCCCAGCCAGAAACCCGAGAATCTCTTCCTGGACACGCAACTGCAGTGTCAGTTCAGCGTATTCATGCATCAGGCCGGGCACGTGCCGCAATGGCGGCCCCAGAGCTGATGAGGCAGGCTTCGGACCCGACTCTATAGCCAGAGACCCCACAATTGACTCCAACTGGCGTTCCAGCTCGCTCACTTCCAGGCGCAGTCTCATCCGCTCAGGGTGATCTTGCGCAACGGTTCGATCAGCGACACCCAATTCGACCTGCCGTAGAGCCAATTCCTGCACGATGCCTTTGACGACCTCAACCGCTGCCTGCGTCTGAGCCTCGATGTCGACCACATCGTGGGCCTCCTGAAACTGGCGCATTTTCTGAGCGATCGTCTTCAGCTCTGCACGGGTGGTGAGCGAACGCTCCTCGAGGAAGTGCCGCGTCGCCGCCGCTTGATGCCTTCTATAGGTGCGATTGAGGCTGTCGAGAAGACTCGCGATCGTCGTTGTCAATTGCGCCGCCAGTTGCGGGGTCGCAGCCGAGACGTCAATCTTCAACGAACCATCCCGTCCCAATTCGTGCTCAATCTGCTCAGCGAGCAACTCGCTCGCATGCTCCCGGTGCGGAACACCGTATTGGGTCACAAGATCAAATCGATCAACTGCCAGACCAAGCAGATGCTGACTGCCTAACAACGTCAGAAGGCGTTCGGATGGCGTCGACATACCCACCAATCCAGCCAGACCTGCCGGTATGCCAGATCCACCTCCAGCCAGCAGCGACAGACCCAGCCCAGTGGGCTCTTCTTCGGGTGGGAGAAGCGTTGTGCTCGCTGTCCAGCGCTCGGGTAGCAGGAAACTGATCCCCGCCGCGCCGATGGCTGCCAGCAGGGTGCCAACGAAGATCAGTCGTCGCCAGCGAACCAGGACATACAGATAGTCAAGCAAGTGCCCTTCGTGGGTCGTACCAGTGGTCATCGTATGCCCTTCAAAAACGGAACAGGAGAATGACCGTCGCCAACTGCCCTGCCACCGTCATCACTTGGGTGAATCCGAGCCAGTAATCGCGCACAGGCTTCTCCTTGATCCAGATATTGTCACCAGGTTCAACCTGATCGATATCAACTGATTCGAGGATCTCGCCCGTACGCGCCTTGATCACTCGCACGTCCCGAGATGCCCGCCAACCGAAACCGCCAGCGCGTTCGATATAGTCCGCCACGGTAAATCCGGGCTCGAATGGCACCGCTCCAGGGAAAGCGGCTCTTCCACTGACCAGCACGGTCCGCAGGGAGCTGGGGATCACGATCACATCCCCTGGCCGCACAGGGATATTCTGTGTCGCATCTTCGCTGTCTGCGAAAAGGGCCACAAAATCGACGACCATCTGCCCACGTTTTTCACGACTCCGCATGTTGAAGTATTGCTTCTCTTCCTCACTCCAAGCCGCCGGAGGAATCGTCAGAATACGGTCAAACTCGGGATCCCGCTGCTCATCATCTTCGAGTTGCCGAGTGATGCGTGCCTTGGGCAGAGACGCCAGTTCGGTAATGCCTCCCGCCTGGTCGATCACCTCACGCAGACGAGTCACACCATCGTCAATGACATAGAATCCTGGATATTCTACCTGGCCAATCAGTCGAACCGTGGATTGTTGCTGAAAATCGGGTCTCGATCGAACGATCAGCCAATCACCTGGCTCCAGATCAACATCGGCACCAGACGCTCCGGCGATGGCAGCATCGAGATCGACACCAATTCTCACCTGCTGCGTGCCCCCCTCTGTATAACGCAACAAGAAAGCCTTGCTGCCATCGTAATGGGCTGCAGGCCCCATCGCCAGCGCCACCAGATCGCTGAGACGGTCGCCTGCCACGTACTCATATGTGTCGCTGCGTCGCACTGCTTCCATCGCGCGCAGGATGAAGCGGCGCGAGGGTACGATCACGACATCTCCGTCGATGAGAAAGGGATTTAGCGATGATTCCCCCGTGACCTCGTATAGTGACAGGTCCACTCGCTTGGATCGGTCCGCAAGCCGCTCGACGAGGCTGTCGTCCTGCAAACCACGCCGGACCTGCGCCATCTCGAGAGGACTCAGTTCACTGGCCTGCACGACATAGATATTTCGCATGGAGGCGCCTTCTGCGAGCCCCCCCGCCTTGTTGATCAATTCGCTCACCCGCTCAACGCCGCTGCCTTCGACGACACCGGGGCGCTCGACGAGGCCGACAATAGACACTGGAAAGCGTCGGGGCTGGCTCAGCTCGATGGTTACGGCCCCCACTTGCACCTGACGACGAAAGACACTGTCGACGACGGCACGTGCCTGACGCAGGTTCAGCCCGCCAATTTGGGCACGACCTGCCATAGGGATGAACAGCCCCCCTTCAGCCAGCACCGGCACCTCCGTGGGTTCCTCTCTGCCCGATACATGGATCAGAAATTTGTCTCCAGGTCCGACGAGGTAGTCGCCACTGCGCAACACTTCGCGGAAAGCCTCCATCCCGATGAGCAGGTCACTCCCTGGGATTGTACTCTGACCATCGTCAGCAGCTTCCTCTGGAGGGAGGAGTTCGATGACCGTCTTGCCATCGGGGAGAGAAAAACTCCGATCCCGAGTCTCCTGGGCGATCAACTGTATCGACGTAGCGACAAGGATGGCGACACAGATCGTGCGAATTCTCATACAGACTCTCTCTCCGTGGACATGTCGTGTTCCGCGGCCATCACGGGGTTTGCCAGTGCATCGATGACGGAGGCGGCCACAGCATCGGCAATAGCAAAACCATCACCGATAAGTCGGAGGCGGTGCCCCTCCAGGACCAAACGTCCGGTCTTGCGCAGCTGCTGGCATTGCCTGTCGTAATGCACGATCTGCCTCTCAGAGGCCAGCAGGTCAACGCCTTCACAGGTTCGCAGACCGAGCCAAATACGCTCTTCAAGGGCCCGATGCATATCGATATTCTCACACCCAGCTCTGGCGCTGTGCCCGGTCTCAATTTTCTCACAGTAATCGTCAAGGTCCAGCACATTCCACCATCGCTGCCCAGCAGCAAAACTGTGCGCCGAAAGTCCTACACCGAGATACTCGCCGCCCGTCCAGCAATCCCAATTGTGTTGGCATCGATGGCCCAAACGTGAAAAATTGGAGATCTCATACTGTTCATAGTCGCTGTTGCCAAGACACTGTCGCACGTGCAGGAACATGGCCGCATCGTCATCCTCGTCCACAAGCGGCAGATCGCCGAGCAACCGACGCCGGTGGAATGGAGTATTCTCCTCGACTGTCAGGGAATAGGCGGAAATATGGTCAGGCTCCAGGGCTAACATTTGCTCGATCGTAGAGGTCAATGCGGCAAGTGGCTCCGCTGGTACGCTGAAAATCAGATCCGTATTGATGCTGTCGAATTGTGTCTCACGCGCCAGGCAATACGCCCGCTTCGCATCCGCCGCATTGTGCGTTCTACCCAGCAACCGCAGGGTGTCATCTACCAGGGATTGTACGCCGATACTGAGTCGATTGACGCCCACATCTCGCAGTGCGCTGAAGTGCGCTGCATCAGCCGTTGTCGGATTGGCCTCGAGGGTGATCTCCGCTCCAGCACTCAGGCCAAACACACGGTCTGCTGTCTCGAGAATCCTGGCAATCGCTGCCGGTGGCAGTCTGCTTGGCGTACCTCCCCCAAAGAAGACCGTGTCAAAAGGGCTCAGGTTCCCCCACGAGGAACTCCCCTTGCTTGCCTCAATTTCCGCGCACACAGCAGCCACATACCGCTCAACCATATCCATGCGCCCTGTTTCAACAGCAAAGGCGCAATACGGACACCGCTGAGGACAGAATGGGATGTGGACATAGAGCCCGTAGCGAGTCGTGGACGGCGTCAATCGACGTGGTCCCCGAGACGAGTCCAGCGCGACGCTCCAACCCGTGCAGCCGGCCAGAGTACAGCGATCGCTCGTCCGATCAACATGGGCTCAGCCACGGGGCCGAAGAAGCGGCTATCCAGACTCGCGTCACGATTGTCACCAAGTACGAAGATGTGTCCCGCAGGCACGACATACGGGCCAAATTGATCCCGGGTACCTGCATCAGGAGCGTGAACAGCTGCATCAAGATATTTCGAACGTGATGGGTCGAGGGCCCGCTCACCATCAACGTAGAGAATCTTGTTGGTGATCTGCAGACGCTGACCGGCAACCGCAACACAGCGCTTCACCATGACGCCGCCCCCCTCGGGTCGACGAAAAACGACGACATCGCCAGGAGTTGGTGCAGAGGCATCCGGAATCCAATCGTTGCCGAAACTGAGTTTTTCGACAAGAACGATGTCCCCCTGGAGAAGCGAATCCTCCATCGATTCAGCAGCGATGCGATAGCCTTCGAAGACGAAGGCTCGCAGCACGACGACCAGCACGATGGCACCGATGATTGCATGTCGGCGTCCAAGCGCAATCTTCGCTCGCGCCGACCCTGCTGCCGGGCGAGTCGTAGAGCGTGTTCGACGCTTAGCAGGTGCTGATCGGCCCTTGGCCGAGGAAGCTTTGCGCTTCGCCATCGGCAGGCTCGCCTACTCCTCCATCTGCAATGCTGCGAGGAACGCTTCCTGGGGAATCTCCACACTGCCCACCTGCTTCATGCGCTTTTTCCCCTCCTTCTGGCGTTCGAGCAACTTACGCTTGCGCGACACATCACCACCGTAGCACTTGGCTGTCACATTCTTGCGAAAGGGCTTCACCGTCTCGCGGGAGATCACCTTGTTGCCAATCGCCGCCTGGATCGCGACCTCGAACATCTGTCGAGGAATGAGTTCCTTCAGTTTGGCACACAAGCGTCGTCCCCAATCGAAGGCTTTGTCACGATGAATAATGACGGCGAGCGCATCGAGAGGGTCACCGTTGATCAGGATATCAAGGCGTACGAGTGGCCCAGGGCGCATCTCCTTGTGTTCGTAATCGAAGGATGCATAACCACGTGAAACAGACTTGATCCGGTCATAGAAGTCGACGACGACCTCACCGAGGGGCAATTCGTAATGAAGAATCGCCCGATCTCCATTCAGGTACTCCGTATTCAGATAGACCCCGCGGCGCTCGTTGCACACGGACATCACATTGCCAATGTATTCGCTCGGCACCAGCACCTGTGCATCAAGGATCGGCTCACGAATCTGCTTGATCTGCCCTACGGGAGGTAGGTGTGACGGATTTTCAACCTGACTTACAGCACCGTCCGTCGCCTCTACCTCGAAGCGGACATTGGGTAACGTGGCAATAATGTCCATCTCGTATTCGCGTTCGAGTCGCTCCTGCACGATCTCCATGTGCAACAGGCCGAGAAAGCCGCAGCGGAATCCAAATCCCAGGGCATCAGAGGTCTCCGGCTCGAAGGAGAAGGCCGCATCGTTGAGTTTCAGCTTCTCAAGTGCGTCACGCAGTTCAGCATGCGCATTGGAATCTACGGGGTAGATGCCACTGAAAACCATCGGCTTGAGTGCCTGGTAACCCGCCAGCGGTTCGGCATCGTCCTTGGCTGCATGGAGGACGGTATCACCAACGCGTGCCTCTGCAAGGTCCTTGATATTGGCGATGATATACCCCACTTCGCCAGCGGACAGTTGCTGTGTGGGTACGCGCTGCAGACGGAAGATGCCGAGTTCCTCGATCTCATACTCGCGCCCTGTTGAAAACAGCTTGATGCGATCGCCCTTGGCAACACCCCCATCAACGACGCGGATAAAGCAGATCACGCCTCGATATTGATCATAGAGTGAATCAAAGACCAGACAACGCAGTGGATCCTGAGGATCGCCCGCAGGCGCCGGGATACAATCGACGACTGCCTGCATCGTCTCCTCGACGCCAATCCCGTCACGTGCACTGATACGCAGGATTTCATCACGCTCACAGCCAATCAGATCAATCAACTGGTTCTCGACACGCTCCACCTCGGCGCCAATCATGTCGATCTTGTTGATGCAGGGGATGATGTCCAGGTCATTGCCCATGGCCAGCAATAAATTGCTCACCGTCTGTGCCTCGACGCCCTGGGCGGCGTCGACAACGAGGATCGCTCCTTCACAGGCGGCCAGTGAGCGCGACACCTCATAGGTGAAATCCACGTGACCGGGGGTATCGATCAAATTGAACTGATACTCGACCCCATCTGCCCCAACAAAGTGCATCCGCACGGCGTGCGCCTTGATCGTAATCCCACGCTCGCGTTCGAGGTCCATGGAATCCAGGACCTGCGACTGCATCTGCTTGGAAGTAAGGGTCTGCGTCATCTCCAGCATGCGATCGGCCAAGGTAGACTTGCCGTGATCGATGTGCGCGATGATGCAAAAATTCCGGATATGTGCGCGGTCCATCAGACTCCAGTACGGGTCGCAACGTTAAGCTCGGGCAGGACATTCGTTGTGAGCACGAGAAAGTACGCACCCTCGCAACG
>Ga0233434_1003149_pt1 | contig 13716 bp, 10 predicted proteins | sample SI_122_August201_4_FD_182738 | JGI IMG/M metagenome (GOLD analysis project Ga0233434, IMG submission 182738) | Seawater microbial communities from Saanich Inlet, British Columbia, Canada - SI_122_August2016_120_MG | ecosystem: Environmental > Aquatic > Marine > Inlet | place: Canada: British... | reverse complement strand
CCAGTGAGCAGGTCGGCGGGGCACTGCCGCGCCGATCCGCGATCGCGCATAAGGGAACCTGCGGAAGCGTCGGGGTCATCGCCGGCTCAGCAGGTATGACAGGCGCCGCCGCCCTCGCCGCTCAGGCGGCTCTGCGGGCCGGGGCAGGTCGCGTCCGCGTGGGCTGCCCCTGCAGTTTGCATGACATTCTTGAGGTCAAAGTCACAGAGGCGATGACGCACTGTTTGCCAGAGGTTCGTCGCCGGCGGTGTCTTGCCCTGCGTGGACTCGGGGAGACACTCGATCTGGTCGGAACGTGCGATGCGATCGCCATCGGTCCTGGCCTCGGACGGCATCACGAAACGATGGAATTGGTGCGTCGTGTCCTGCAATCTCCCGATCTCCCTCCTGTCGTGGTCGATGCCGATGCGCTGTACGCGTTGGGCCAATCCCCCGGTGTGTTGAAGACGCTGGGCACACCGGTGGTGCTGACTCCTCATGTCGGAGAAATGGCGAGACTCAGTGGCATCACGACACAGCTGATCAATCAAGAGCCAATGCATGTTGCTCGCAGGGTTGCCAAGGATTCTGGGGCTGTCGTTCTGCTCAAGGGTGCACCTACGGTCATCGCTGATCCCACGGGCACGGTTTTCGTCAGCCCTACAGGCAATGCAGGGATGGCGTCAGCCGGAGCGGGTGATGTTCTGGCCGGCGTGATTGCAGCACTGCTTGCGCAAGGAAGCCCGGCGCTGGAGGCGGCCAGTCTTGGAGCATATCTGCATGGCCTGTCCGGTGACCTGGGTCGAGACGAATTGGGCGAGTGGGGGCTCACAGCTACGGACATCGTCACGCACCTACCTCACAGCTTCCTGGAGACGCGACGAGTGTCTGTTCGGGCAGACTGAAATTGGATCGCCGCCATATCCTACTGATAAGAAGCTCACAGCGGTCTGAGTGGTCCTGTCGACAGTCGGTGTGAGCATCTTGACAGTCGAGTGAGCATAGGGTACAGTAAGGACGATCTGCTCCAAGACAGATCAGCCTCCCGGGCTCGTGCATTGCAGATGCATTCACGTCCCGGTTTTTCTCTGACCATAGCAGGCGATCGAATGTCTTCCAAGGTGAAAGAAGCGATCGAAGAGATGATCGAGGAGTCCTATCTCCTCGGACTCTCTGAGCATGAAGTCCGCCAGGACTTTAAGCGCTTTATCGACACTTGCTATGCAGTAATCCAAGAGAATGTGAAGGATCGCCAGGCAGTGAGCGGTTTGGCCGAAAGCCTTGCCCGCGAACAGACGGTGATCCTCATAGCTGATCGTGCGGAGGCAGAGCGAACAGACGCAACTCAAGCCCCTGATGAAACGCCCGCCGGTGCCGTTGATCCACAGGATGCCACCGACGTTGAAGAGGCGGCCCGTGTGGCACTCGAATTTTCTGAGAAAGTGGCGCGGCGGAAGCGGCAAATCCTGCGGACTATTGCCGAAGTAGATCCCCGTCTTGTCAGGCTCATTGACGAGCAGCGCTTCCAGGGCGAGACAGAGGAGCCAAGTCGGCCCGTCTTTCGTCGTCAGCGCAGTCTTACCGTCCGTGGCCGCGTCGACTGGACACAAGTGCGAATGCATCTGCTGAAGGTCGGCTATGCGACGACGGTGGCGCTCATCATTCTGCTAATCTGGTTGGGGTTCATGCAGAAATCGTGAAGAATACTGAATGTCAGCCCTGTTGAATCGAGCAGGTGTGCCACTGGGTGCTCCTGCTCTCGCCGTACCTGGACCCGCATTACATCCCCTTCGTATCTCAACTTTACCCATCACCGCGCCAAATGCGCGGCGGAGCTGGCTGCATGCCTCGTCGTAACGATCTAAAGAAAATTATGCTCATCGGCTCCGGTCCGATCGTCATCGGTCAGGCATGTGAGTTCGACTATTCTGGTACTCAGGCATGTAAAGCACTGCGTGAAGAAGGAATAGAGATCGTCCTCGTCAACAGCAATCCGGCGACGATCATGACGGATCCGGAGATGGCGGATCGGACCTACATCGAGCCCATCACGGCCGAGGTCTGCGAAAGAATTATCGCCATTGAGAAACCCGATGCCCTGCTCCCAACGGTGGGCGGGCAGACTGCATTGAATACGGCGGTGGAGTTGGCCGAAAGTGGCGCCCTTGAACGTCATGGTGTTGAACTCATCGGTGCCAAACTTGATGCGATCAAGACCGCTGAAGACCGTGAGCTGTTCAAGAAGGCCATGGATGATGCAGGCCTCGAGATGCCGCCTGGGCATTTCGTCAATACACTCGAGCAGGCGCAAACGCACGTCGACGAGCTCGGTTTCCCCATCATCATCCGGCCGTCGTTTACCATGGGTGGCTCAGGGGGTGGCATCGCCTACAACCGTGAAGAGTTTGATCAGATTGTCGCACGCGGTCTCGAGCTGAGTCCGATTGACGAGGTCCTGATCGAAATCTCGGTCATGGGTTGGAAAGAATACGAACTCGAGGTCATGCGGGATGTCAACGACAACGTTGTCATCATCTGCTCGATCGAGAATTTCGACGCAATGGGCATCCATACAGGTGACTCCATCACGGTCGCACCTGCACAAACGTTGTCGGACAAGGAATATCAGACTCTTCGCGATGCAGCGATTCGCGTAATCCGACGTATCGGTGTGGATACGGGTGGCTCGAATATCCAATTCGCCATCGATCCGGTGACGGGCAAGATGGTCGTGATCGAGATGAATCCGCGTGTGTCTCGAAGTTCAGCACTGGCCTCGAAGGCGACGGGTTTTCCGATCGCAAAGATCGCGGCGAAACTGGCGATCGGTTACACCCTCGACGAGATCCCCAACGATATCACCCGCGAGACGCCAGCATCTTTCGAGCCCACCATCGACTATGTGGTAACCAAGATTCCACGATGGGCCTTCGAGAAATTCCCTGGAACACCAGACACACTCGACACGCAGATGCGCTCTGTGGGCGAGACGATGGCCATTGGGCGGACCTTCCACGAGTCCTTCCAGAAGGCGATGCGCTCTCTTGAGATCGGTCGGGCTGGCTGGGGAGCCGACGGTAAGGATCTGGACCCGCTGCGTGTGTCGGACGCCGAAGTGCGTGACGGCTTGGTGAATCCCTCCTCACAGCGACTGCTCTACCTCAAGGCAGCCATGGATAAGGGGTTTGACGTTGACGAGATTCATCGGCTGAGTCGGGTCGACCCGTGGTTCCTGGATCGGCTGGCGGAGATCTTCGATGGCCAGCGGCAGATTGCGGATTCTCAGGGATTTCTTGAAGACGATGCGAGTTTTCGTCAGGCGAAATCCATGGGATTCAGCGACAGACAATTGGCGCACTTGCGATCCACAACTGAGGACGATGTTCGTCAGCAACGGTATACGCTTGGCGTCAGGCCAGTGTATAAGACGGTGGACACGTGTGCCGCCGAGTTCGCGGCTCACACACCATATCACTACTCCACCTACGAGCAGGAGGATGAGTCGATATGCACGGACCGTCGCAAGATTATGATCCTCGGTGGTGGGCCGAATCGGATTGGACAGGGGATCGAGTTCGACTATTGCTGCGTGCACGCCTGCTTTGCGCTGCGTGAGGACGGCTTCGAAACCATCATGGTCAATTCGAATCCAGAGACGGTTTCCACCGATTACGACACGGCAGACAAACTGTATTTCGAACCTTTGACGGTCGAAGATGTGCTCCACATCGTGGAACACGAGAAGCCGGAAGGTGTCATCGTCCAGTTTGGTGGTCAGACGCCGTTGAATCTGGCCCTCGAGTTAGAGGCGAATGGAGTGCCGATCATTGGCACGTCGCCCAAGAATATCGATCTGGCCGAAGACCGCGAACTGTTCGGCAATCTGTTGCGTGAGCTTGGCATACGCCAACCCGAAAATGGCATGGCGCGCACGATCGAAGAGGCACGCAGCGTCGCCGAGCGTATTGGCTATCCAGTGTTGGTTCGGCCTTCCTATGTGTTGGGAGGTCGGGCGATGGTCACAGTCTACGATGAAGCGCGGCTCGATCAATACATGGAGACCGCGATCGCGGCCTCTCCAGAGCACCCCATCCTGATCGATCGCTTCCTCGAAGGGGCCCAGGAGTTCGATGTCGATGCTGTCGCTGATGGTCAGATTGTGATGATAGGTGGCATTATGCAACACATCGAACATGCCGGTGTACACTCAGGTGACAGTGCCTGTGTGCTACCACCGCACAGCATCACACCGGAGAATCTGGAAACCATCGTCAATCAGACTCGCGAAATGGCGATCGCCCTCAATGTGGTTGGATTGATGAATGTGCAATATGCGATCCATGATGAAGAAGTCTATGTCCTTGAAGTGAATCCGCGTGCCTCGAGAACCGTGCCATTTGTGAGCAAAGCAACAGGTCGCCCACTGGCGAAGATCGCTGCCCGCGTCATGTCCGGACAAAGTCTGCAGGAACAGGGGTATACACAGGAAGCGGTTGAGGTGGACCACGTTTCAGTAAAGGAAGCGGTTCTTCCCTTTAACAAATTCGCGGGAGCAGACGGCCTTCTTGGGCCCGAGATGAAGTCGACGGGCGAGGTCATGGGGATCGGAGCCACCTTTGGAGAGGCCTTCCTGAAAGCTCAATTGGGGGCCGGTTCCATGTTGCCTTCTGCAGGGAAGGTTTTTGTCAGCGTGAACGATCGTGACAAAGAGGGCGTTGTCGATGTCGCGCGTCGCCTGACACAGGCAGGATTCGAACTGGTCGCAACGGGTGGAACTCAGTCCTATCTGGCACGTCATGGAATCCAGGCCGAACGTATCCTCAAGATTCACGAAGGCAGACCCCACGTGGAAGATGCAATCCGCAGTCGTGACATTTGCCTCGTCATCAATTCGCCCCAGGACGAGCAGTCACAGCACGATGATGCCTACGTGCGTCGTTCCGCAATCCTCCACGGTGTGCCATATACAACGACCCTGTCAGGGGCGGTGGCGGCAGCGACGGGCATCGAGGCGTTGCAGGTATCCCCCCCGCAACCGCGAGCGTTGCAGGACTATCACCGTGTGGGGTGAGAGGGTCTTGCGTCTTCAGCTGCCACACTGGCTGACGCTGAGTCTGGTTGCGGTCTTGCTCTCGTCGTGCGTCTACTTCAACACCTTCTACAACGCCGAGAAGTTCTTCCGCCAGGCAGAGAAGTCCCGCGCTGAATTCGAGCGAAGTCAGCGAAACCGTACAGCCAATCAGCGCGGGCGGCAGACGTATGAGGGCCTCTATGAGAAGGCCGTCCGTAAGGCCTCTCTTGTGCTCGACAAACATCGTGAGTCCGAGTTGGTTGACGATGCGATGTTTCTGATCGGCCGCGCACTCTACTGGAAGCGTGACTACCAGTATTCCTCAAGATCATTACAGGATCTCGAGGACAACTTTCCTGAGAGCGAGTTTTTCGATCAGGCGCGTTATTGGCGTGCCTTGTGCCTGGCCGAGTTGAGTCGCGCCGAGGAAGCACGAGCTCTGTTTCGATCCTTGATGAGTGATCGGAGTCCGGAAGTAGGGGCACTTTCCGGGTTGCAACTTGGCCAGATGTCCGACAACGACGAGGATTGGGGGGCATCGATCCTGCAGTATCAGGCGACCCTCGATGCTTTTCCTAAATCGAATCTGGCGAGTCAACTGTGGCTCCGTATCGGTCGCGCCCATATGCAATTTGGCGACTTGGCCCGTGTCGACAGCAGTCTCGCCGCGTTCGATGCCGCACTAGAGACTGATCCACCCGATTCGGTTGAGTATCGTGCTCGTCTGCTCAGGGGGCAGGCGCTGCAAGCGAAGGGAGAGGCTGAGGCTTCTCTCCACGTATACGAGCGTCTGTTACGCGAAGGCCGCTTTCGTGGTTGGGAAGGGGAGACGCGCCTGTTAATCGGTGATTATCACCGAGAGCGAGCCGATCTGACTAGTGCATTAGCTGAGTTTGAGCAGATCCGTGATGACTTTCCTCTGAGTGATGTATCGGCGCGAGCCCTGTACGAAACGGGCCTGCTGTATTTGCAGGAGGAAGGCGACAGAGTTCTCGCTGCAGAATATCTGGCAGAAGTAGGCAAGGAGAAGAGGGGATCGGTCGCCGATTCATTAGCAAAGGAAATGGTGAAGACCTTCACCGCCCTCGACGAACTTCTAGAAAGTGTCTTCGAGGCGGATTCACTTGCAGCGGCAGAACTGCGCCCGCAGGACGCCGACAGCCTTGTGGTCAGCGATACGGTGACAGTGCAGGACGCAGTTGTTGAACCGACCTCCATACAGGTCGGCGACAATCTTACGAGCATTGCAGCCAACGATTCGATGGCGGCCGAGCAAGACGCCGACAGCCTTGTGGTCAGCGATACGGTGACAGCGCAGGACGCAGTGCTTGAACCGACTACCGCCGACAGCGTGATGATTGATTCGTTGGTGACGCGGACCTCTTTGCCAGTTGCAGCTGCGACGCGAACGTCTCGCCCAGACCCCGCCGCCGAAGATACGGCAAGTTATCTACCCGCCTTTGATGAGGAGGGGCAGTGGCAGCCCTTGGTGACCAGACCCTCGCTGCGAGAGGATGAGGACGAAGACGAGGATGCTGCACGTGCCCAACGCATTCAGGATGCGCGCAATCGTCGGCAGCCACGAAATGGTCAGAGGCTGCAAAACCTGGAGGATCAGCTCTTCAGCGTCGCTGAACTGTACCGAGAGGCCCTTGGTCAGGCAGATTCCGCAGCCCTCTACTACGACGTCCTGTCCCATCGTTTCCCGCGCTCGCCGCATGTGCCGCGTGCTCTTTGGAACCTCGCGTGGGTGCATACTACCTTGCGAAACGATGCAGATGCTGCCGCACCATTCATGCAGCGACTGATCGAGGACTTCCCGACTTCCGTCCACGCTGGTGCGGCCAGACAATATCTGGGCTTGCCATCGGTTCCAAGTGCGGAGGACCTTGCGGCACAGGAATTTGAGCGGCTTGAAACGATTCGCCTGCAACGTCCTGAGCACGTTGAAGAGTGGCTGCTGGCAATGGATCGTCTCGTGCAGGCGTTCCCGCGAACGTTGACTGCAGCGAAGGCTGCCTTTGTCTCTGCAAGAGCCTTAGAGAGCGCACGGCCTGATGATTCGGTCGCAGTCGAGTCGCGATTCGCTCGTATTGGAGACGAGTATGGTCATACTCAGTTCGGCGAGTTAGTACGTGCGCGAACGATTTCACGACGCGACGGGGCCGTGGCGCGGCTGGAGCGTGAGCTTCAGCGGCTTGGGGAAGGGACTCGACCTGGCGAGCGTCTCATCCTGCTCGCAGTCGAACCGACCGAAGACGACACCATTGGCTTCTCAAAGAAATTCTTAAGTCTCGGGATGCGTGCCTTGCGCCGAGGACAATACGAGCGGGCCAGTGAATGGTTCGAACTGAGTCTGGAAGAGGCAACAAAACGCAACGGCCAGGCATATACCGGAATGGGTGAGGCTGCCTGGCGACAGGGGTATTTCGCTGATGCGATCGAGCACTTTCGCACAGGCATGACCTCCGGGTCGACCTCCGTGTTGTCCTTCTATCGACTCTTCGACTATCACGTCCGTGAGGACCAGGTTGATTCAGCCAATCACTACCTGCGCATGGTGTTGCGCCAGGACAGAAACAATCTGGCTCTTCATGCAATCAACGATCGGTTTCCGACACTTGTCCGCGCCGAGCCAGAGGAAATCGAAATCGCTGACCTTGAGACCGTTGACATCGAACCAGATGAAAGTGCCTTCGAGTTAGCGGCCGGTTTCTTCGGTGTCGTTGAGGAACCCTTCGTGCGCGAGAGTGTGACTCCCTTGTATCCGGCAGAGGCGCAAGGTGATTCGGCCCAGGTTATCGTCGATATCCTGATCAATGAGGATGGAGAACCAGAGCTACTCGAGGTGTTCAGCGGCGAGGAGCCCTTTGTCTCTGCAGCGATGGTGGCCGTTCGCAAGTACCGATTCTATGCGGCAGAGGGGCGCAATGAGCTGCTCCTACCTGTATGGGCAGAGTTGGCCCTGACTCTTAAGCCACCTTCTCTCACACCACCTGCCATCGCCGACGCCGGTGAACCCGGTTCGGCACCGGAGTAGGAAGGTTTTGAAACCAGTCAAAGCACAGGATGTAGATGGAGTTGTTGTGTCCCACGAGGAGGTGGCGGACGATTTTCGCCATCTGGAAATTGAGATTGAGGGGGCATTCCTCGACGCGAAGCCGGGGCAGTTCGTGCAACTACTACCGGGGGCGGCGACGTCTTCGCCGCTGCTGCGTATCCCTCTGAGTATCAGCCACATCGATCTCACGGCATCGACATTTAGTGTGCTATACGAGATTGTCGGTTCCAAGAGCGAGACGCTCAGTCACCTGCGCATCTCAGATCCAGTGTCCTGCCTGGGACCCCTCGGGCACGCATTCCCGTCACCACCAGGTGGTGCGCGTCCACTGTTGGTCGGTGGTGGTATTGGCGTGCCCCCTTTGATTCATCTCGGAGCCCATCTGCGAGGTGAGGGGCGGTCTCCCATTCTCATCGTTGGTGCCCGTCATGCGGGGAAACACCTGCCGCCCAGGTTGCTCTCACCTGCGACGCGTGATCTTCGTCAGGCAACAGATGACGGCAGTCTAGGCCACCATGGCTTCGTCACCGATCTGCTCGCTGCGGCCCTCAAGGAGGATCTCGCATCAACCGCGACGGATCAGTCCGTCATCTATACCTGTGGTCCTCACCCCATGATGGCTGCTGTCGCCCGGGCCGCCGAAGAGGCGGGGGTTCTGTGTTATGCATCGTTGGAGGAATACATGGCTTGCGGTTTCGGTGTCTGCGTGGGTTGCGTCGTGGAACGGTCGGCTACACCGACCTCGGCCTATGAGCAGTTTTCCAGAGTCTGCGTGGATGGTCCCGTCTACGACTCCCGAGAGATTCGCTGGTGACTGCTGGCACAAATGTGGATCTGCGAGTAAATGTCGCTGGCATAGAGTTGGCCAATCCCGTGTTGCTCGCATCGGGCACGTGTGGATATGGCGAGGAGTTGGAGCCCTTTCTTACACTCGCCGATGTGGGTGGTATCATCACCAAGACCATTACGCCAGAGCCACGAGCCGGCAACAGCCCCCCTCGAATCATTGAAACACCCTCGGGTATGCTCAATGCCATTGGGTTGCAGAATCCGGGATTGGAAGGATTCGTCGAGCACAAGTGGCCATTCCTGTCCAAATTGGATACAAAGGTCATCGTCAATATTGCTGCACCCACCGTGGAAGAACACGGTGAGATGACAGCAAGAATTGATGCACTCGGGGGCGTCGCCGGGATTGAAGTCAACATCTCATGCCCCAATATCAAGGAGGGGGGGGTGTTGTTTGGCTGCAGTCCCACTGCCTCTGCTGACGTAGTTGCTACTGTACGCCGTCACACGGATTTGCCGATCATCGTGAAATTGACGCCCAATGTTACCGACATCGCCGCCATCGCCAGAAGTGTCGTTGATGCGGGCGCCGATGCGGTTTCTCTGATCAATACATTGGTGGGCATGGCGGTAGACCTCGATACTCGGCGCCCGGTTCTTGGCAATGTAACGGGTGGTCTGTCCGGTCCGGCGATCAAGCCTGTCGCCTTGGCGCTTCTGTGGAAGGTGCGTCAGGCCGTGGACGTGCCGTTGTTGGGCCTTGGAGGCATCTCTACGGCTGAGGATGCACTGGAATTCCTCGTCACGGGTGCCAGTGCGATTCAAGTTGGCACAGCGACCTTCGTTCGACCTGGGGCTGCAGCTCAGATCGTGTCCGGAATTGACGCGTATTGTCGCGATACCGGCGTGACACGAGTCGCCGATCTGGTGGGCACTTTGCGGTCATAGAGACCGCTCAAAGCAAGTCTATGAGACGTTACCTCGTATGTGTGTCGATCCTGGTGTTGATAGGGGCCAGCGGCTGCGTTCCACGCCCGATCTATCGCAGTGACATCGCGCCTGCCCACACCCCGAGACGCTCTACGCCGCGCTCAACGAGTTCAAGATCCAAGCCCCCCGCTGTCGTGCGCCCAACACAAACTGCGCACCCCGTTGACCCGCAGAACATCTCTACGACAAATGCCTACCAAATTGGCGTGGCTTCTTACTATGGCGAGCAATTCCATGGTCGCAAGACGGCCAATGGTGAAGTGTTCAACATGTACAAACTCACAGCCGCACATCGGGTCCTGCCACTTGGCACGATCGCGAAGGTGACCAATCTCAGCAATGGACGCTGGGTCGTTGTCAAAGTGAATGATCGAGGTCCCTTCATCGAGGGGAGAATTCTCGATCTGTCCTTTGCGGCAGCCCTGGAGCTGGAGATGGTCCAGGCAGGGACGATGAAGGTCATGATTGAAATTGTCGAAGAGGCCGAGTAGTCGAACGGCTGCTATGCTAATCGGCTTAGGTGATACAGAGCCTTAGCCAGGACCTCATTGACGTCCAGATCAGACATGGATGCAGACGGCGAACGAACGACGACGGCCTGTGGTCCCAATGGTCGCCATCGCCCCGGATCCGTTGGCCCAAAGAGCGATAAGGTCGGTGTGCCGACAGCAGCCGCGAGGTGGCCGGGCCCCGAATCATTGCCGATCAAGTAACGGACCGAAGCCAACAGAGCTGCCAACCGTATGGGGTCTTCGGCCGCAATCGAAGGCCATCGGTGAAGTACGTCAAAATGTCGTGAGCTTTCAGCCTCGACAGGGCCGCCAAGGTAAACGATCGAATGCCCACGCTCCTCAAGCTGTCGACCGAGGGCGACGAAGCGATCGACTGGCCAGCATTTTTCCCTGCCGCCACTGCCGGCATGGATCAGGATGACGTTGCTGGGGTTGATTCCCAATCTTGTCCATTGCTGCGTTGCCCAGGTCGTCTCATCGGCCGTCGGCATGAATCTCGGTGTCAGCTCCTCGAGACTCGGCATCGTATCCTGGCCAAATAGTGGTTCTACAAGATGTTCGACCACATGCCTATCTGTGGGCGCCGGCGGTGGTTGCAGAGTCAGAGATCGCGGATCGCAGGAGCGCGGATCGCAGATACGTGGATCCCAATTGATGACCTTCCCCTGACAGACTCCACGCAGGTGAAGAGCCACCGACTCGCCCTGTGAGGCGTAAATGAGAATGAGTCGCGCTGATCTGATCCGCTCTGGTAAGTCTTCTGGGCTCGAACCATACAAGGCCCTGCCGATGAGGCCGTCCGCGTCCTCAAGATGATCCGGTCGAGCCAGCCAGCCTCGAGAGCGGTGGCCAATCCAGATGAGTGGACATCCAGTGTAAGCACGCCGCAACTGGGCGGCGATGGGTAGGGACAGAACATGGTCCCCCAGGGCGCCGCCACGAATCACAACGACTGCCCGGCCCACTAGGTGGCGCAACCTTGCGCCAATGTGAGGCTGCGCCTATTTTCTACCATTCTGAATTGGAAGGATTTACCGCGCACAGAGTCGTGCTGTAATGATTTCCTACTCAATGACTTACCCCGCAACGCAGTAATCCCAAATGTGAGTTGAAAGATGGCTGGCCTCATCGGCAGGAAACTGGGCATGACCCAGGTCTACAATGACAAGGAAGAACTTATCTCCGTGACGATCGTGGCGGCGGGCCCTTGCCCAGTCACCCAGATCAAGACGGCAGAGCGAGACGGATACAGTGCTGTGCAGGTTGCCTATGATGAGGTACCTGAGCGCAAGGTAAACAAGCCCATGGCAGGTCACCTGGCCAAGGCCAAAGTGGCGCCGCATCGACTCCTGAGAGAATTCCAGATCGATGGCGACCCAGTCGAGGTCGGTCATGTGCTCGACGTCAGTCAGTTCGAGATTGGTGATAAGGTCAAGGTCACGGGCAAGTCGAAGGGTAAGGGGTTCGCCGGTGTGGTGAAGCGCTTTCACTTCCGTGGCAAGGGAGCGACGCATGGAACACCCGATCGCGAGCGTCATGGTGGATCGATCGGCCAAGGCACAGATCCAGGAAAAGTATGGAAGGGTAAGAAGATGCCCGGTCACATGGGTGCCCGGCGCGTGACGACAGGTTCTCTGCAGGTCGTGAGGATCGACGCGGAGCGCAATCTACTCTTTCTCAAAGGGGCTGTTCCTGGTTCCCCTGCAGGCTACATCACTATCATCAAGTAAAGTAAATTGGCCGCCCGGTCGTGAAGGGCGGACATTGGATGGAAGATGGGAGCGAGGTCGCCATGACCTCGCTCCTTTTTTCGTTCTACAGCCCTGTTCGTTCTACATCACGGACTGACTCGATATCGCCGTCAGCCAAATGTATCACCCCGGTGGCCAATGCAACTGACGCCCGCCAAGAACATGAATGTGAAGGTGGGGAACCTGCTGACCGCCATGGGATCCGGCATTGATGACACAGCGATATCCGTCCTCAGCGATCCCACTGCTTCGCGCGACCTGCGCCGCAACCACGAGCAGGTGCCCAAGAAGTGTCTTATCCTCGTGTGTGGCATCCTGCACACCCGGCAGCGGCTGCCGAGGGATAACGAGAAGGTGTGAAGGTGCCTCTGGAGCGATATCTCTGAGCACGATACACAGTTCATCCTCAAAGAGGATATCGCCCGGAATCTCACCGCTCATGATGCGAGTGAAGATACTCGCTTCGCTCATAAAACTCCTCCTGATTGGCTGGCCGTCCCCGTGGATCTGTCCATCGTAATCCCTGCGTACAATGAGGAAACCAGAGTGGTTGGAACCGTCAACTCTGTGTGTGATTTCCTCGCCAGCCGAGACTGGCACAACGAGGTCATCGTCGTCGATGATGGTTCGATCGATGAGACGGCGCAACGGGTTCGGGCCGCCTGTGAGGCTCGGCCAAATCTACGGCTTGTTTCCGCTCAGGTGAATCGCGGCAAGGGCGCCGCCATTCGTCTGGGCGCAGGCCAGGCCCGCGGCGACATCGTCGGCTTCATAGATGCGGACGACAAGACGGACATCGCTGGCCTGGACCGTGTCTTCGCCTGTCTCGCGGACGGCGCTGACGTCGTGATCGGTGATCGCACGTTGGCTGCCACCGCGATTCACATTCAGCGGCGCTTCTATCGGCAGTGGGGCTCGCTTCTGTTTCGCCGCATCCTGCGCTGGTGGCTGGGCATGGGCGACTTTCCGGATACGCAGTGCGGATTCAAGTTCTATCAGGCAGGTGTTCTGCGGACACTATACGAATCAGCTTGTATCGACGGTTACATGTTTGATGTTGAGCTATTGCTGCTTGCCAGCCGTGCGGGGTATCGAGTTGATCGCATCGGCGTAGACTGGCGCGACGATCCGGACAGCAGATTCGAGCCACTGTCCGGAAGTTGGCGAAATCTGCGGGAGTTGCTCAGAATCCGGCGTCTTCACACGTAGTCCGATGATTCAGGCGTCATCGTTAGACTCAAGCCCGCCGACCAACTGGCTGAGCCTTTGCAGAGCGACAGCGACAAATATCTCTCTTGCAGCATCGAGGTCCAGACGGGCCTGGCTGGCGAGGAAGTCCTCCAGGGCGAGGATGACCAGATAAATCGATAACACTTCGTATGGGCGGCGACCCGTTGCCAGCAGTCCATCGCGAATGATTCCTGCTACCTGTTTGGCGGCCTCCTCCAACCACTCAATGTTACCTGAGTCGTAAGCACGTCGAAGGCGGTCGAAGGACTCGTCGAGAACCTCTCGTGTGCTCGCCTCAATCCCCGTGCTACGCTGCAAGGTCGTGCCCGCCCG
>Ga0233434_1003143_pt1 | contig 13733 bp, 13 predicted proteins | sample SI_122_August201_4_FD_182738 | JGI IMG/M metagenome (GOLD analysis project Ga0233434, IMG submission 182738) | Seawater microbial communities from Saanich Inlet, British Columbia, Canada - SI_122_August2016_120_MG | ecosystem: Environmental > Aquatic > Marine > Inlet | place: Canada: British... | reverse complement strand
GATTTAATAATCGCAAGCAAAATATTTATAGAATTTTGCTTGCGATTTTTAGAAAAGAGCCTCTAAAGTTATCTTGACCCTAAATTTATATTTAATGATAATAGGTAAAATTGACTTAGGAATATTTCTTAAAGATTTTAAAAAAAACCACTTAATTGATTAAGGTTTACAAAAATAAATGGGCGATTTAGTTACTATTATTACACCATGCTATAACTCAGAAAAGTTTATAGAATCTGCAATAAACTCAGTATTATCACAAACATATTTCAACTGGGAAATGATTATAGTTGATGATTGCTCTACAGATAAGAGTGTTGAAAATATAGAGTCCACCATAAATAACCACCCAAAAATAAAATTAATCAAATTATTAAGTAATACTGGTGTAGCTAAAGCCAGAAATATCGCATTAAATATTGCTAAAGGACGTTTTATAGCATTTCTTGATAGTGATGATATTTGGCATCCAACGAAACTTGAAAGGCAAATTTCGTTTATGATAAATAAAAACATACCTATAAGTTTTACATCTTATGAACTTGTTGATGTGCATGAAAAAAACAAAAACCATGTTATTTATTCTATTGGAAAAGTTAATTATGTAGATTATTTGAAAAATACCATCATAGGATTTTCAACATCTATGATTGATAGAAAATTTACAGGAAAAAAGTTTAGGTTTAACAATGACATGAGGTCAAGAGAGGATACTGATCTATGGATTAGACTGCTAAAAGAGGGTTATTGTGCATACGGCATGCCAGATATACTTGCATACTACCGAATTCATCCTAATTCAATAACTTCAAATAAAGTCATGGCCTCGCTCAAGGTCTGGGATTTATATTTTAACATACATGCACTTGGGCTAATAAAATCTACATATTACTTTATGTTTTATGTGTTTAACGCAATAAAAAAAAGAACCTAAAGTTATGAAGAAGCCTTTTTTACCATTTGCATTACCTGATATTGATTCCAATGAAATAGATGAGGTTGTTGATACACTTAAAAGCGGATGGCTTACTTCAGGCCCAAAAGTTAAAATTTTTGAATCTAATTTTCAAGAATTTATTGCAGAGGGGGTACAAGCAATTGCGGTCAATTCGGCAACATCTGGTTTGCATCTAGCGTTAGAGGCGTTAAGCATTAGTGCTGGAGATGAAGTTATCATTCCCACCTTAACATTTACAGCTACGGCTGAAGTTGTAAGATATTTAAATGCTGACATTAAGTTTGTAGACATAGATCCAATTACTTTAAATATTAATATAGATAATATAAAGAAAGCAATAACAAGTAACACTAAGGCGATAATACTTGTCCACTATGCTGGATTGAGTTGTGACATGAATCCCATTCTCGCCTTAGCAAGAGAATTAAATTTAAAAGTAATTGAAGACGCTGCACATGCATTGTCTACAGAGTATAAAGGCACCGCAGTTGGGGCATTACAATCAGATGTAACTGTATTTAGCTTTTATGCCAATAAAACCATGACTACCGGTGAAGGCGGAATGGTGGTAACAAGAGATAGAAAACTAGCAAATAGAATAAGAATAATGCGACTCCACGGCATAGATCGTGATATACATGATCGCTTCCAATCAGAGAGCCCATCATGGTATTATCAAGTTATAGAGCCTGGCTATAAATATAATATGACTGATATTTCTGCATCAATTGGCATACATCAGTTAAAAAAACTACCTTTATTTTTAAAGAGGCGACAATATTTAGCTGGTCGTTATCATAAATTATTAGCAAACCTTCCATTAATACTTCCTTGGGAAGGAGTAAGTACCGGAATCCATTCATGGCATTTGTACGTAATACGTGTAAAAAGCAATGCCAAATTAAATAGAGATGAATTAATTGATTTTTTAACCAATGCTGGAATCGGAACTAGTGTTCATTACATCCCTCTTCATCGGCAGCCTTACTGGAAAAATAGATATAAATTATCAAATGAGGATTTTCCCGTATCAGAAAAAGCATATTCAACTATGTTGAGTATACCGCTCTATACAGCCATGTCAGATACTGATCAAGATATGGTTATCGAAAATTTACACAAAGCCCTAAAATGATCACTAAAAGAATATTTGATATTATATTTTCCATAATTGGAGTTGCCTTATTGTCTCCAATATTATTACCAATAGCTCTATCCATAAAAGTAGGATCAAATGGGCCTATTTTTTTTAGACAGAGTAGAGTTGGACTAAGAGGTAAGATTTTTCAAATTCACAAATTAAGGACCATGTATGTGAATTCAGAAAAGCTTGGTAAAATAACCATTGGAGAAGATAAACGTATAACTAATTTAGGAAAATGGCTCAGAAAATATAAAATAGATGAATTGCCCCAACTTATAGATGTTTTAAGTGGCAGTATGAGTATAGTCGGGCCAAGACCAGAGGTTAGGGAATATGTTGATATTTACCCTAGTGATATGAGGGAAAAAATCTTATCAGTTAGGCCGGGGATCACTGACCTAGCATCAATTGAAATGATAAATGAATCTCTAATAATGGCCAAATATAGCAATCCACATGATGCTTATATTAATAAAATAATGCCAATAAAATTAAACCTATGTGCTAAATATGTGGAAAATAGAACTATTTTTTTAGATGTTAAAATAATACTCTTAACTTTTAAAAACATTATTTTAACAAAGTAAAGAAACCATTCACAATCGCACATATAACTATGACAAATACAGCAATAGAATTTTTAAAGAAAATTATTTTTAGATTCACCAATTTGGCAAATCCTAAATATGATTACAATATTGAGCCAGCGCAATTATTAGAACTATTAACAAGTATAGATAATTTTGCATCAAAAACTCAAAAAAGCAGTATTGTTGAAATTGGCGTTGCAAGAGGAATGACAACTAGATTTTTATCTGAGCACATCTCCTTAAAAAATTACAATGTAGACTACTACTGCATAGATACATTTTCTTCTTTTACTGATAAAGATCTAAACTTTGAAGTTACTAAAAGAGGAAAAACTGCCAAAGAGCTATTAGGATTTTCATACAATGATTACACAAAATGGAAATTAAATTTTAAAAAATTTATCTTTATAAAGCCTATAGAGCACGACTGCTCTACCTTTGATTTCTCTACAATAGCGCCAATTAATTTATGCTTTCTAGACGTCGATCTTTACCTTCCAACAAAAAACACCCTTAATAACATATGGCCCCATATGGCGGAAAATTCTAAAATTATCGTAGATGATGCGGTAGATAACAATCAGTGGGATGGCGCCTATCAGGCATTCATGGAATTTGTAAATGAAAATAAATTAAATTACTACTTAGTAGGAAATAAATGCGGGGTGATTCAAAAAGGTAAAAACAACCCTACTTAAAAAAATAAATTAATTTTATTACAACATATTTTAATGAAAATAGAAAAAAAGACCTAGCCCCATAATAGAATCCAAAATTTTTCTTAATTATGAGGGATAATTCTTTTCTGCCCCCCCAAGAGTTGCTACTCAGCCCACGATTATCATAGAAAACCTTCCCGGAGCTCGAAAAAGGCAAAACATCATAGCCGTGTCTTAAAAAATAATCATAGTCTGCTGCATATTTATAATGTATATCATACTTTATTTTCATATTTTTGAAAACTATGCCTTGATGACAGTACGGGATTGAAAACTTCTTATTGCGCAACTTAACCCACTTATCTTTCTCTAAATGAGATCTGTATATCGTTGGAATAAAGCATGCCTCTGTTATATCATCAAACACATCCATTGTTAAATATCGATCCCCTGAATTCATAAAAGTAATGAAATCACCTTTTGCAATATCAGCACCTTTATTCATTGCATAATAAATACCTTTATCTGGTTCACTAATCCAATACTCAACACTCGATTCAAATTTTCTTATTATGTCAACAGTTCCATCATTACTTTCTCCATCTATTATTATATATTCTATATTCTCATAATTTTGATTAATAACACTTAGAATTGTTTCCTCTATATTGGCCACATCATTGTGTACAACTGTAACAATAGAAATAAGCGGCCCAATTTTTTTATTAGCAATCATTTAGTATCGATTTATATAGTTCAATATATTTTGTAGATACAATATTTGAATCAAAATTCCTTACAACTTTATCTCTAGCACTATTAGAAATGCGATCATAATTCTCATGGTTTAAAATGAAGTTTATTCCATTTTTTAAATCTTGAGTATCAAATGGGGTTGCCAAATAACCATTTTTCATGTGAGTAACCATATCCTTATTGCCGCCAATATCAAAAGCAACTACTGGAACTCCGCAAGATAGACTTTCCATAATGGAATTTGACAAATTTTCCTGCAAACTAGGGGCAATCATAACATCTGCAGTATTATATAGAGCAGTTAAAGATACATCATCATACAGTTGCCCAATGTAATTTACCTTTAATTTGACGGGAAACTGACCCTTTCCTTTTGGCCTACTACTCCCAAAAACAACTAACTCTACATTCTGTTCATCCAAGTCCTCTAATGACTTTACAAGTTCACGAAACCCTTTTCTCAGATCTGTTGTGGAACTCATGGCTCCAAATAAAATTAATTTCTTGTTTATTGGAAGGTTGTACATACTTCTCGCTATTATTTTTTCAAGCGGTTTAAATATGTTTACATCAATTGGATTGGGAAGATTAATGTGTTTTCTATTTTTTAGCAGGGTACTAGCCTTTGAGCAATTATTTATCCAACTACTAAGCCCAACAATATAAAGGTTGGCTATTTTTTTGTACGTTGTTTTTTTTCTTATAAAAACTTTTTTACTTAAATCATTAATCTTGTTACTACCCAAAATTTTACACATTCCACATTCTTTTTTATAAGAGCCGCAATCTTCATCATAATGTGGTCCTCCAGTAAATGGCCACATATCATGCAATGACCAAACTAAAGGAGCTCTTATTTTAGAAAGCTCTTCTAATTTAATCATTCCTCCACAAATCCAATGCAGATGAACAATGTCAGGCTTTAGATCATTTATTTTTTTTGCCATGTTATTAAACCCTAACCATGAAGGACTAAATAATGTCTGCGTTCTGTTTTTATAAAAATTAACAGGAATACTATCAACTACTGGTCTAATTTTTGCCAATAATTTTAAAAAATTAGAATCAGGGCCAATAACAGTACAATCGTCACCACCTTTATCTTGAACAAGCATCTTACTGTCAACACCTTGCCTTAATAAAGACTGGTGCAATCGATATGCTGCTCTTGCAGCCCCACCATTTATATCAGAATAACTTACAATTAAAATTTTCAATTTATAATATTTGACCCTAGAGTAAGTCTCGATATTTTATTAACAACTCTAATAAAAATATTTATTTTTTGAGTTTTGTAAAAATTTTGAATCCTGCCGAGAGCAATTTTATTCTCAATATTTTCACAATTGAAATTTATATCACTCCTTAACGAGAGACTATCATTAAAATTTGAATTTATGTCGCAATGCACGCCACTACCATCATGACCAATATTTAAAACAAATGTCTTTGATGGATTTAAGCATAGACCTTTATTTAAAAATATTGTTGCATACCAAAAAATTGCCCAACTATCAATTTCACCTTGTTTATTTTGCTGGATTTGTTTCCAAAAATTTTCAGACCCATCTAAGTTAAATTTACAAATATTTATTTTGTTAAATTTTGCCATCATTAAGTCTGTATTTTTCTCAAAAAATGACCATTCCTGCTTCCAGGTAGCCCAACCCCAGCAGTTCATCAACCTCCACAAGAAAACATCTTCAATCTTATCCTGATTGATGGGGTAATTCCATCCACTTATGTGCCAAACTACACTGTTTTCTTGGTAAAAATTAAGCGCATCATTCATAAATTTTAGAAAGAATGGAGAGGTGACAATATCATCTTCAAGAACAATAATTTTCCCATATTTATTCACTACTTCTGTTACACCAGCAATAATGGACTTAGCAAGTCCAAAATTTTCCTCTCTATATATAATTGTTATTTGTTTAAAACCTTTAAGCTGACTTATATAGTCACGAACCTCTTGCACCGCTATCTTTGAATCAGCGTCTTTAGCATGATCACTATATACAAATAACTCACTAACTTCTGCCAATTTATTTTTACGAAGAGAGTCAATTGTCCTTCTCGTATGTGACAAACGATTATAGACAAATAAAACTATTGGAGCTATTGACATACTTTGAACAGTAAAATCTACTTATCGAATCCAAATGTGTCAATTATATTTTCGAATTTTGAGTTAATAATTCTGACAGTTTCTGGTTTTAATTTATCTAAATACTGGCCACTTTTACCACTTCTTCTATGCGAATATTTTTGCTCTTCTTTTGGCATTATCATACGATCCTTTACAATTTTATCAATATCTTTATTATTAATATCTATGTCGAGGATGTTATATAATTTAGTTATGAAGTTTTTTGGATTAGAAATCATATCTTCATAGCGAACAAATACAACCCCCCTTAAATTCAAAATATTATCTTTATACTGATTATATATAGCACTAAACTCTTCTATACGGTCCAACACAAACTCATCTATATTTTGACTTTTGACTTTTTTTCTTTTATTGCGAATCTTTGTAGTGCTAATTTCGTGACTGTATTTTACCGAATAATAATGAGACACTAGAACATCTCTTGGGTCTCTAAGTATCAAAAGTATTTTATATTTTTCTATACTCGGTATGGGCTGATAGTGCCTCATGGGGCCATAAATAAATCCAACCTTCCTAAATATACTTTTTAGAAAAAGCTTCTTATATTCTTTATCTGTATCCTTCTCTAAATGGTAAAAATAAGAATCAAAATCAACATGCTTGTAGCCTGTATCTACAGTTAACTCTTTTATTATTTCTCCAGCAAAACTGGAGGCACATTTATACGTTGTAAAAAACAAAATACTTTTTTGATCCGAGACTTCTATCTGTCTATTCTTTAAAAGTCTCTTCTCTATTGAAAACATAGTAAGTCTACTTAATGGCTTATAGAAATACTTATAAAGGGTGAAAAAATTTTCTTTAAGGTAATTTTTATATTGTTGTTTTATTTTCATTTTTTAAAAAAAGTTTATATGTAAATTTATTTCGTAATGTTAACTTTATTAATAATAGACTTTTCCCAAATATAGGGAGTGAGCTGCGTCCAGCATTTTCGCGCTTCTATATAGCGATTTTCTTTCTTGTTAACAATATCCATAATAGACTTTTGCAATTTTTTAGGGTTATCAACTAACTGACAGTTAATAAAACTTTTATCGTGCACTGTGTCGCCAAACCATTCTTTTAAATCCTTTTGCATCCAATCAACAATTGGCGTATTGAATCCAATCTTAGATTTTCTCCAAGTAATTTCTTTTGGCATATATCTAGACATCGAATCTCTAATTAATATTTTTGTATAGCCATTGCCAAATTTACTGGTATATGGCAATGAGTTTACATAAGTGACAATCCTATGATCCATAAAAGGCATTCTTATCTCAACCCCGTTAATCATAGAATACCTGTCGTAATTCCTTAGAAGTGTTGGAAGTATTGTTTCATGAAATATTACATACAAATGTTGTGAAAAATTATCTAATTTTTTAAAATTTATATGACCATAATCCTTAGATATATATCCTTTACCCAGCAAATCTTTTATGCTTTTTTTCACCATGTATTTTAAATATGTCGAAAGCTTATTGCTACGAGAAAATTGCGTATTATCACCTAGTGTTTCAATGTGTGTATTAAGAATATCTATCGTTTTAGAGAAGCTAAATTTACTATCCCAGAGAGCCTCAAGCAAATGACCATAGCCACTGAAAAGTTCATCAGCCCCATGCCCATCTAAAGTAACAGTTACTCCTGACTTCTTTACCTCAGAATATAACATTAACATTGGAATTGGGCTGGTAATATATAATTCCTCAAATTTATAAAAATAATCCTCCAAATTCTCCCAATACTTCAAAGGGTTGATGTCTATAAAATTAGCCTCTATATCAATATTATCAGCAACAACTTTAGCATAATAAGACTCGTCTAATGGAGTCCCTGGAAAGGCTGCAACAAATGCATGCTGCCAATCTTTGCTCGCATAGTCTGTACAGCTTTCTGAAATATGTGCCATTGCCGAAATAGTCGCGCTACTATCAAGCCCGCCACTAAGCGCTGTCCCAATAGGAACATCAGAACGCATTCTAATTTTGCACGCATCAATAAAAATTTCATTAAATCTCTCTACATGGTCATCATAACTATTGGAAACATCAACAAGATTGTCCAAAGTATTCCAATATCTGAAAATTGATAATTTTCCATCTTTGTAAATACCGTTGTGAGCAAAGGGAAATCTTTTTATGCCATCAATTAAACACTTATCTGTTGATTCATATAAAAAAATATTATTTTTCATCCAGTTAAAATCTTTAGATGGTCTAACCGATGGAAGGAACGGGTAAATGGCCTTCATCTCGGAGGCAAAGATAAATTTTCCATTAACCACCGCATAAAACAATGGCTTCTTGCCAAATCTATCTCTGGATAGGAATAACTCAGCCTTAAGTCTATCCCAAATGGCAAAAGCCCACATTCCGTTAAACTTATTTACACACTCCACCCCCCATTCAATATAGGAATACAAAACAACCTCTGTATCAGACTGAGAGAAGAAAGAGTAGCCCTTCTTAATTAACTCTTTTCGAATTTCGATAAAGTTATAAATTTCACCATTAAATGTAAGAGTGTATCTAGAGGTTATATCTGACATTGGTTGACGACCTTTAGAGCTCAAATCAACTATAGACAAGCGCCTATGCCCTAATGTAATAGAATTACCAACACATTTAACTCCATAATCATCAGGGCCTCTATGATATAAAGTATCTAGTGCTTTCTTAAATTTACTATTATCAGTTGATGGAATCGTTCCTAATATTCCACACATTTAACAAGAAGCCCAAAAGGTTAAAATTCTAAAATTATTTTGTATTGGCGTCATTTTTAACATTATAGTTTGGCCGACCTCTTAAATATAGAAATAGAAAATAGGCCAATTATAAACCATAATGGAATCCATGAGAATCCAGCCATTAACAAAGCCCCCAGTAAAATATAAGTAACCATTATTAGTCTGAATATTTGATAATTCGAACTCACCCTAAACGTCATCTTGCTGCACAGCCTAATATCTCGATAAAGTAAAAAAATAATAAAGAAAAAAAATAAAGCACCAGTTATGCCAATACTAGGCAATATTCGTAACAAGCTATGAATATAGCGCGTATTCACAATCTCATGAACAAACATATCGCCAAATAAAGGCGCATTATTAAGATGCATAATAAACACACTTTTTAAAATATCCATCCTAACATTTAACGAAGGAATATAAGTTTCTTTTCCTGTTATTCTTAACTGTTGAAAATCAATAATAGACAACTCAACAGCAGCAATAAATAACAGGAGAGATACTAAAAGAACAACCATTATGATTTTGTATATTTCTTTACCCATCCACCTAGTAAAAAGGCTTGATAGTCTTATCTCTTTTTTAATCAGATGCTTAGCTGAGGAATTTGTGAGACTTAAATACCAAAAAACAACAAACAATAGAACGATACCAGCCAAAAAAAAGAAATTAGAACCAATAAGCTGGCCTAATAGAATCATAACAAGAGTGCTTATATAAAATAACATTTGAATAAGTCTATTTTTTTTATTTGGTGAGAGTAATTTGACGACAATTAATAAAGTTGCATTCTGAATTGTAAGTAAAAATAACAATATGCCTGGCCTTTGATAATTCACTGGATTCTCATTAATAGAAAACCATGAAACTTTATTTGCATAATGGTGATCAAAAAGAACTATAATAAAAATTGTAACTAATACAAAATATACTAAAACAGCTTTATTAAAATATATTTTTGAACATGGAAATTGATATGCATTTTGCACAATACTTAAAAACAAGTATGCAAGAAAAATACCCAAAAAATACCCAAAAAATACCCCTGAAGTTGTTGAAAACATAAAGGCAAATAAACCTGTAGAACTCTGTTGATCCAGTACAAACCTAAGAGAAATATAAAATAAAAAACTGATAATAGCAATAATAACCTTATTTACAGAAATTATTTTATAATTACTTGGTGTCAATAACCATAAGGTTAGCATTCCAACAAAAAATGAAAGTAGATAGTTGTAACCTACACCATCTCCAATATCATATATATTTTTAAAATAAAATACAAACAAAGTAAACAGTAAGCTTACCGATATCCATACTCTAACTACTGCCAGAATATCAAAACGAATGTTACAATTGTTTTCTTTCACAATGAGCCAGAAAGGTTATCATTGATTTCAACTGAAAGCAATACTAAGATATTCACATCCAATTCCCTTTTAAATATTCATGTGTTCGCCAATCATCGACATTAACTGAATTAATTTTATCATTTTCAATTATATCATTAGCACTATATACTGAAGCGCATCCAATCCATGCAGCCATCAACGCAAATGTCGAACCTGTAGTGATTATCCATTTGCATTTAATTAGGTCAGAAAATGCATCAAACAAATCACCTGAACAGCCAACACTACCAACACTAACTTTAGCATTATTATAATTATTTATAAATTTACCCCACTCCTTCTCCTCATCAGACAAGTAAATTTGTAAATCAACCTTGTTATTATGTTTTTCTAAAAACTTACTTACGACAAAACGCCATTTTTCATCTGAAAGATATAGCATCCCACCTTGATACAATTTAAAATCCGTCCCTCGAATATGCACTCCCAAAATATTTTTTTTACCTTGCTCTTGATCGATAAAAATATCCTTTAAATGAGTTGATATCTCATTTTTCCACTTGCTAACAAGATCCCAATTTCTAAATTCCCAGCCGGCCAGGCATACTGTTTTATTTGACGATTTAATAAATCTATCGTCCAAAATAAGGTTGCCATGCCTATCGCCTTGAAGAAATCCTATATTGCACCCATCATCGCCAACAATAATAGAGCTTGCATTGGGCTTGAAATAAAAATAAAAATGATAGATGGTTATTCCAAACCTTGACGATAAAGTTTTTATTTTACTAACTATATTCGTAAATAAAACATCACCCCCTGTAGATTTCTGTACTTTATTAAGCTTTGTCAACTGCCCATTGTTTATTATAAATTTACTATCTATTAAAGATAGGTACTTATTTAGCTCCCATTGCTCAATTTCTAGAAAAGGATACTCAAGACCCAGCGCTGCTAAATGAATATAGTTTAGTAATTGATTGCCAAATCGACCACCACCATGTGTACATATTATCTTTTTAAGCATAATAAATGTTCATTGTATAAGTTTTTCAATTAAGTCTGGCATCTTGACGCTTGCGCTCCAGCCTAATATTTTTTCTGCCTTTGATGGGTCTGCATAACTATTTTGTATATCCAATGGCCTAACTAAAGTTTTGGAATGGCTTACATAATCTTTCCAATCTAGATTATAAAAATCAAAAACTTGGCTTACATAATCTTCTAATGTTGTTGTTACACCTGTAGCAATAACATAATCATCAGGATTATCCTGTTGCAACATAATCCACATCGCCTCAACATATTCAGGCGCCCAACCCCAATCCCTTGCTATATCAATCCGTCCTAATGATAAATTTTCGCCACTCCCTTGGTATATTCTCTTTGCAGTATGTAATATTTTTTGTGTAACAAATCGCTCAGGTCTCAATACAGACTCATGATTAAATAAAATACCGTTACTTACATGCATACCATATGCACTACGATAGTTTTTCACAAGCATAGATGCCGTTGTCTTGGCAATAGCATAGGGGCTTAACGGATCAAATGGTGTGTTTTCATTTGCTGGTTTATTTTTTGTACTACCAAAGCACTCACTAGATCCAGCATGATAAATTCTAACCATTTTTTTATTTTCTCTCACTGCCTCCAAAATATTAAGCATACCTAGAACAATACTTTCGATAGTTTCTTTAGGTTGGTCGAATGATAGCCCGACAGATGATTGTCCTGATAGATTGTATACTTCATCTGGGGAAATTTCATTAATTACCCTGAAAACCGAAATAAAGTCCGTAGTATTCATAGAAATAAGATGGACCTTATCTTGTATTCCTAAAAAACTTAGGTTGTTAAAGTTTCCACTACTAATATCACGAGAAGTTCCCCAAACTTCATACCCTTTATTTAGTAAGAACTCCGCAAGATATGACCCATCCTGTCCTCGAATTCCACATATAAGTGCGACTTTATTACTCATGCCTCAAATAATTGACTGATAAACTGACAACGTCTCACTTGCACATTTTTGCCATGAATATTTTTTAATCTGCTGCTTGCCCAATGAAACCAATTCATTTATACGGGAATCTGAGTACACCGTTTTTTCCACTGATTCAAGTATTTCATCTAAACTACTTGGATCAAAATACTCTGCAGCATCGCCAATAACTTCAGGCATACAACTGGCATTGCTACTTATTACTGGGCAATTGTACGACATAGCTTCTAATGGGGGAAGCCCAAAACCTTCGTACAATGATGGAAAAATAAACGCTCTTGCTTGTGAATAATATTTTGCCAACAATTTGTCACTACCTGAAATTTGCCTTATTTGCCCATTTCTAAACCCTAGTTCAGTCATTAATTTAAGCTCTTCTACTGTAAATTCACCACCGCCAAATGCAATAATGTCAAAATCATTCATTATTGATTTAGATCTTGATATACTTTTCAGAAATGGTTTAAAGTTTTTATACCACTCCCTCCAACCAACATAAAGTAAAAATGGACGCTGATTATCTAACCTCTTATTGTCAATGATCGTACTGTTATCATAAGCCAAGTGCACAACCGAAGTTTTTTCTTTCTCAATGCCAAATAATTCAATAAGGTCTTTTCTTGTGTGTTCTGAAATGCATATTATATGATCTGCACGATTTATAGCTTCTCTTTTCTCATTCCAGCCTTTATGATGGGGTGGTAAATAATAATCATACAGCTCATGAATCATATCGTAGACAGTAATAACGGTGCATTTAGCTTTTTTGTATGTTTTATGTTTTGAGTAAAAGGTTTCATGCACTATATCCGGATTAAATAAATCTAACTGCCTTTTACTTAAAGATCTATTCATACCACCTATAATTCTAGATTTTTTAGGCATTCTGTCAATATATTTAGAGCCTGCAAACCTCCCGTTAACAAGTTCTTTTGGGAGATTTTTTATATAGTTATTTATATACAAAGGGGAGAATATCTCTGCATTATGCCCCATATTTGAAATGTGTTTTGTCAACTGGTAAAAATACCTAGATATCCCCCCATATCTTTGCACAGTAAAAGTTTGATGATCATAAGCAATCTTCATAATCGCTTATATAATTTATAAATTTCTGCTTTAATACTAAGCTTAAATGCTGAAAAATTAAGCTTTATCATTCTGAGAAGTAATTTAACTTTAAACTTTAAACTTGTACTATTTAATAGTTTAAACAAAGAAATAGTTAGCACCCAAAATGGGAGGATGAATTCGATTGATTTACTTCTAAATAAACGGAAAATATTGTTGTGGCTCATGCCATCATTACCCAAAATAACCCAACCTTCATCTATTAACTTAAATTTTCCCTTTACAAGA
>Ga0233434_1003139_pt1 | contig 13749 bp, 14 predicted proteins | sample SI_122_August201_4_FD_182738 | JGI IMG/M metagenome (GOLD analysis project Ga0233434, IMG submission 182738) | Seawater microbial communities from Saanich Inlet, British Columbia, Canada - SI_122_August2016_120_MG | ecosystem: Environmental > Aquatic > Marine > Inlet | place: Canada: British... | reverse complement strand
GACCGAGCCGCCGCTGGCCTCCAGCGCGTAGACGTATGCTGCAGCACCTGCAGCACCTGCAGCCACAAAGACAAATCTGCCGTCATGCGAGAGGGTGGGTGTGGAAGTTACCGCCGATAACAGTGCTGCGCCCCACACGTACGAGCCGTCGGTGGCCTTCAGTGCGTAGACCGCCCCCTCGTACGTGCTGGCAAAGAGCGTGGCGCCGTCATGCGAGAGGGCGAACTCAGTGCCTTTGTCGATCATAAAATGTTTGCGCCACACGAGCGAGCCGTCGGCGGCATTCAGCGCGTAGACGTCGCCGTTTTCATCGTGAACAAAGAGTGTGCTCTGATCATGCGAGAGGGTGGGCGAGACCTGCACCCTATATGGGTCTGGCTGGAGATACTTCCACATGAGCGAGCCGTGGACCGCGTCGAGCGCGTACATGTCGCCGAGGATCGTGCCGACAAAGAGCGTGTCGCCGTCATGCGAGAGCGTGTGCCACCACGCGCCCTGCCCGTCGCCCAATGGAGACTTCCACGCGAGCGAGGGTGAGAGGATTGTATTGTCCTGAACTTCACTTCCTAAACTATCTCCTAAATTATCTGTAGTCGGCTTTACTCTTCCTAAACTACTTCCCCCGGCCCGTAAATGAAACATTCTTCCTACACCTCCACTTCCTAAAGGATTTTTCGATAGAAGATTATGCATTTTCATGTATTGATATCCAGCGGCAGCACCGGCCGGAATGGTTAAACGCGAAGTCGCGCGGTTCATACTACTTCTGCCAGAGATTTTACGATTGTATAATCCACCCATAATACCAAAATGGGTGATTTGATTCGACATAGACGCGCGCATAGTGACTTTCCTAGACATTATACTATAACTAACTAATATATTTTTTATAAAAAATTCTGAATAATTAATAGCGATACAAGTTAAACATTGAACCATTTTTATATATTATGAGACGCAATCTATTACGATATACATTATCTCCTTGTCTTATTGAAAAAATACGTTGGGCGATAAGCCCATTCCCGAACAGTTTTGCACTCCCCGTATCATCGACTGGTGATCATTCTATCACAGAACTACGTAAAATAGCTCACTGTAAAGAAAAACACTGGGGTAATAAAATGTTAGGACATACCGATAAAAGTAACTGGAGCGCATTACTCGGTGAGTCCCTTGTCTATGACATTTTGACCACAAAAGGCGATACTCCTAGAAAATCTATTGGTGCTCCTGGATTTCGTCCCGATTTTGAGACAGATAACTGCATATATGAAGTGAAAACACGGAATTGGACAACGCGTGGGTCGATTGGAGAGAAACTTCTCGGGTGTGGATATAAATACAGTGATATTCCCGAATTGACAGGAAAACCCTTAAAAATTGTGTGTGTGGCTTATCAAGAATGGGAATTAACATATGGACCATTGCAAATATTTGGCGAGATTGATGAAAGAAAAAAACACATGATTGATATGATGCGATATTGGGGAATAGAGTATGTAAAATGTAGTGATTTGATAAATGATATATATGAAACATAAATATTATACATAAATATGAAACATAAATATGAAACATAAATATTTGTATTACCTAAGATATATCCTTGATTATAGTAGTTTCTTTTATAATATTTTTAATAATTTTATTTTCTTCAGGTACAACATCCTTGGTTACTTCTCTCACTAAATTGATATATTCTTGCGAGCCAGATTCTGTTTCTTGCCAATTTTTATTTGCCTTTTCCCATTCGGTGATTGTTTTTCTTTGCCGATGTGCTACTTTGCTAATGGCAGAATGCAATTTTTCTTTGCTATTCTCCCTCTCCCACGCATTATTATCCTTTATATATAATGTTTCTCGTTTCACATCGGTGCAATGTATCGGTCTCTGACACGTTTCTAATTTATTTAACGCAGTTACAAAAACGGAACTTATCCCTTCTATAAGACCATTGTTCTTGGTATACATTAAATCTGCTAATTTAATTTGCAGAGAATTTAAAAAATCTGTCATATTAATTGCATCTCGACATTGGTCGTTCAAAAATACGTTGATATTGAAACGATTATTATTATTATTGCCTATTTTTGGGATGATATCCGTTATAATTTTATTTTGCGTTTGCATTTGCTCTACTAATCCAAGCGTCACGTTTTTATCTTCTTGAATATTTTGTATAATAGGCTCCATCATTGCTTTAACCATTAGTGCTAGATTACCTGTATTCGTTTGTTCTATATACGAAGATTTGCTTTGTTTATCTAAATTCATACATGTTTTTTTATGTTTCCATAGACCAGACCGATCGTTGTAAGATTTATTACATTGTAAACAAGTATATTTTCTTATTCTATCTACTTTATGATTTTTTTTATACTTTGTAGGTTGCAAGCCATTAATTTGCATTTTATGCTTTTTTGTTGATAAATGTTGTTTAATTAAAAATTTTGTATAACATATATAATTACATGTTGTACATAAAAAATAATCACCCTTCTCATATTTTTTTATGTTATTTGCCATTATTATATAAACTATAGAAATTATATTTAATTCATAAATTTAATATAATTTTTTTATGAAAAAACGATTGTTATGGTAAGGCTCCGTTTAAAAAAAACTATATTATTTATAAAAGGTTTACCATTTATCGTCTTGCATATGTTTTGCATATTTTTTGCATATTTTTACAAATTATGAGTATCGTGTGGTAAAAATTTGATAAATTATTATTGTAGGTAATACTTGTTACCATAAAATATATTTTATAAAATAATGCGAAAATTTTGCATATTTTCCGTTGCCAAATGTTGCCAAATGTTGCCAAAATATGCGCTGGTGTGACAAACCAATATTTTAACGGAACATATCAAACGAATAATGGTAATGATATATTGTATTAATTTTCATTAATATTTGTGCGTTGCCAAATGTTGCCAAAATGTCAAACTGGCAAAATGCAAATTTTGGGCGCCAAGTTGCGTAAAAAATGTTATGGTAACAAGTTCATAATTAAAATAATTGGATTTAGAGCATTATGGTAAGAGGTACTTTTTTACCTATTTTTTTTAATTCTATATTTCCAGAACTGAAAAAGGACATTTTAAAATGTCCAATTTTGATTTCCCAAATATAGAATGGAAAAAAAAGATGCTATTAAACAAATAAGATAATTTACTGCATAAATATAATTAAAATATTTTTCTCTTACTATATTATAATGTCAAATTGTAAAATTTCTGTTGTTTTGGCATATAGTATGGCAGTTTATTGTTTAGCATGTATTTATTATATTATAGCTACTCGCTCAGTTGGCACACCTTTTAATGATTCTTTGACGCCGAAGCAAAGAGAGATAAAAGAGGCATCCGCAAAAGTTCGGCGAAATGCCTTCTATACTGGAGCGGGAATTGCAGTGGTGATATTATTATTCTCTCGCCCATTTGAAAAATGTTGAGATCTGGATTATTAAGAACATTTGGAGAGATATAAAAATAAATCATATTATACTATAATTATAATATGAGTTTAGATATTGGAGATATTATGGTCGCTTTAGAAAATGAAAACAATAATGATATTTTGGAAATGGATTACGCAACATTTAACCAAATGAAGAATGATTCATTACAGCGTTTGTCACTTCCTAGAGAGACATTAAAAAAATATAACAAGGCTCTCAAATTTTATCGATTTATTGATGAACTTCAAGAGCTTACGGTTGGCGCATATATACGATGGATTAATTTAGAACGTCCAGAAAATATAAAATTAACAACTGGGGGAGTGATTTGTGATATTAAAATAGATGAAGAAATTAGCATTTTATGTAGAAATAAAATGAATCGGATGTTTCAACTGAAATTCTCATTTTGTCTCATTTTTCAAAAACTAACAGATCAGGAAAAGGTGCTTTTATCTGCATTAAAATATTTACAATAAAATATTTACACTACATTGTGCTTTTTCGTTTTCCCCGGCGGGGTTTTTTACGTATTGTTAATTTCCTACCGCGTTTTGTTACTGAACTACCATTATTATTTTTAATAAATTTATACCCATGCTTACACGTAAATCGTGGACCTTTGAGATTCTTTTTATTTAATACACTATTATTGCAAATTCCGACAGCTCTTGGCTTATCTTTTACTTCCGGGTCGACCTTCTTTATACAACGACAAAGTTTTGTCGCGAGAATTTTCTCAGAACGTTCTTTCATCATTTTATCTGACAGTTTGTTCGATGATATATTATAATAATTAAGAATATCGATATAGTCTTTCTTATTCAATTTCATTATGTTTTCCGTTATATAAAGTGTAGAAAAATATTCTCTCTATGTAGTAATGCTGTTTGATGATAATTCCCACGTATTATCAGCAGATGCCATATCCAAAATATCAGCAGATGCCATATCCAAAATATCAGCCCGTGATAAAATTGTAGTGTTTGATTTAGATGAAACGTTGGGTTGTTTTGTAGAGCTCGGGATGTTTTGTGACGCATTAGAGAAGACCTTGGATACTCAAATTGAACAAGTGCATTTTTTTGAAATCATGACCCTATTTCCTGAGTTTATGCGGCCAAATATTATTAATATTCTGTCCTTCTTACTTGATAAGAAAAAAAGGAAGCATTGTAAAAAAATTATGATTTATACAAATAACCAAGGTCCCCGTAGTTGGACAGAAAATATTGCGGCATACTTCTCTCATATTCTCGGTGAAAATGTTTTTGACGATATCATACTTGCATTTAAAGTGCGCGGGAAACAAGTAGAGATTTGTCGAACAAGTCATAATAAAAGTGTAAAAGATTTAGTAAATTGCACAAAAATCCCTAAAGATACAAAGGTGTGTTTCTTGGATGATCAATTTCATCCGGAAATGGAACATGATAATGTATTTTATATTAATGTAAAACCGTACACTGCAAACATACCGTTTAAAGAAATGGCAGATAGATATTATGCTAAATATAATATCTCTAATATTGAACAAGATGCCTTTCATAAAAAAATAAGCGATTATATGAAGCGATACAAATTCACTGTGGTGTCAAAATCGCCAGAAGAAACAAAAGTGGACCGCGTGATAAGTAAGCAAATTGTTATTTATTTAGAAGAGTTCTTTCATAAACATCGAAGGAATGGAACGCGAAAGCGGCATGGGCGTCATAAAAGCATTCTTACTCGCCGAAGGAAAGTAAAGCGGGGGGAATAGGAGTATTTGCAGACACATATTCTTTTGCAATAGTAGTAGCAGTTGTGGTGAGCAACAAGAATACTCCTGCTGAAAATGCAACTTTTCGGTCGAACTCTGCATCTCGAGATTTTATTTTGACAAGAGGATTGAAACGGATAAGTAAAAATGCACACACATAATATTTTAATACTGTCGACAATGTGTCTAAATATGTTGGCGAAACTGAAACTACTCCGGCGAATGCTAAGGCAAATATAATATATGAGATATAATTTCCATATAAAAATATTTTTTTATGCCAGGATAATTCCATATATATATTATATTTATATTTTATACTTTAATGATATGATTTGAATGATATGATTTGAATGATATGATTTGAATGATATGATTTATTATACTATTGTTAAAATCATATCATATATGTTATTTTTTTATAATTTCTAAAATAATTCGCAATGTATCGTGTATATCTGCAATTTCATGCAATATTGTTTGAAACTTATCTTTATCTTCGCTTGGTTCAGGGATAGATGCAACTAGTTTATTTATATTATCCACAATCGGCTTGGTTTTTAAACGTGATAAAAAGTCATCTACTGTAAGAGCATCGTGTGCATCGTTGTCATTTTCATATGCATTGGTTGCTTCTTCTTTAACTGCATTCAGTGTATCTGACACGGTATCTGACACGGTATCTGACACGGTATTATATTCCTTTTCTTCTTGTGGTTTAAACAGCTTTTCCATATTTTTCCCTAGTGCAGTAGCAATACTTTTTTCATCAAATGATACACTTTTCCTCATTTTTTTAGATTTAACATCTACAATATTCTCTTCACCAAGTTCAGTTTCCTTTCCTATACTAATATTATCGGGGTTGGGTTTTGTTGTGATAGTATCATATGTAGATAAAACCATATTCATATCTCTTTTTCTTCTCTCTACAATAGCTGCCAGTTTGCTGTCTAGATTTGGATCCACATCATCCGCACCTTTATCTGCAAAATCAATCGCTTTTGGCTTTGAGACATTCATGTGTTCTTTAAAATTGTCTTGCGTTTCTTGTAAATTATTTTGAAATAACTTTTGTCTCTCTGCAGATGCTTCTTGGTGTGTGTATGACATCGTTTGTTTAAGTTCATAAATCCTTTTATTATCATTGGAGGGTATATTATTTTGTTGGGGCGGCGGAAGGTCTTTTAATATTTCTATTTCTTTTACAATTTTGGAGATAAACCCTTTATTTAATTCAGTAATATTTTCTTTCGATGCTGCGTTATTTGTAGATAGTATTTCTTGTTCAAAAATTGTTTTCGCACGATTCAAATGAACGTTTGTTAAGCTTTTGAACACCCCATTTTTATATAAGAAATCCCATAAAAACGCTTTATTTTGACTGGCGGTAAATTCACTGGACATATAAATATTATATATGATATGTAATATTTATATATTTTCAGAAGAATAATATTATTCTTCGCAAATAATCTATTACTCTATAAAATTAAAATACTTTTTACGAAGTTTCTCCATTTCTTCGTCCGATACGCGATGTTTCATGTAATATTCCGGCGTTTTTTTATCGGTAAGCATCTGGATAATTAAATATAGTGAATATATTCCGCATTCAGTATCACCTCTTTGATGTTCTTTTGGATGGTTTTGATGAAAATCTAGTTCAAACCCGAGCTCTTTTGCTTGTTTTTGAATACGTTTGACAAGTTTTTTAATTCGACCGGGGATTTTATCACCATTACTGTCAAAGAAAAATATGAAACGTTTTTTAATGTCAATAAACATGGATATCCAGTGCGAACCGGATTTATAATGCGGATCTATGTTGAAAATAATGCCAATTTTATTTTTCCCCTTTTTAAGCTCCTCTCCTAAATCAAATTCGCATAATTCTTTCCACACGCATTCTCCGTGCATGATGTGCTCATCGAAATCTATGGGGGAAGGTCCAATAAAATTGAAACAATGATATTTTTTTTCATATTGCTTCATTACCTTTTCTAAATCTACACTTGTTAACCATTCATTTGGATTGGTGTGCCATTTTTTAGGCGCTGTTGGTGCAAATGTATAAGACACCATTTCGGCATCCAATTTATTTTCTGCAAATTGCTGACGTAACCAACAACTTTCAACATTGCACACGTTTTGCATATTTTCGCGGAGAGCACTCCATATTTTATTTGGAGTGCTATCAGTTATTTTAACATCAGGATGCCTTGCATTCCAGAGTTCTCGCATCCGCAATAAGGCTTTATCACTATAGCATGTATAATCCTTTTTATTTGAGGTAGGGCTGCATATTAGCTTATTCATTTTTTTCGTTTTATTTTGTTTTTGTGTACGCTGAGACGACCGTCGACGCCTGCGTTTTTTGTATTTTCTTGTTGTCATATTATATTATAAAAATATTATATAATATACCGGTATTATTTAATCATAGTAGTCTCCGCAATCTTACTTTTTATGTTTTTTATTTTTTATCCCTTTATTTTTTAACACCGGGTTTTTCAAATCAATAGTTTTTTGCGAAGGGGCTTTCATCGGAGGGATACCTGTATTTTTTTTCTTTTTTACGAACGCGTCTAAATTTCCGGCAGTCTTTTTCTCTCGCATGATTTCTTTGTTAGCAGAAGATAAAACTCCTTGTGATTCTTCATACGCCTTAATATTACTTGTATTCTCGATGCTTTCCATAGCCAACTTTTTATTTGCATCATGGTCGTGTTGGATAATATCCCTCTTATCTATAAGTTTAAAATAACGAATGGCTCCATGAATAAATTCGTCATGTGACTCTTTAATATCTGATGGGCATTGCTCCCCTTTTAGAACCTGTTTGAATAGGTAAATGAGGCGCTTTTTATAAAAATGTTTATCTGTTGTGGATGTTGTTTCGTGAATCACTTGTTGTCGTGTGATCCCAGAATTGGCTAAATTATTTTGATATGATGGATTAGATAAATATTCTAATATTGCATCACGCGTATCCATGATATAATATAGTATATAAAAACCTTGTCTTGTATGTATATTACTAAAATTGAAATTGGAATACCAAACTATATAAATCACATATTAATTATGTCGACAAGCATCGTAACTGATAATGGTCTACGCGACCAATCTAGTTGTGCGATATGCATGTGCGATAAAAATACAGTTCAATCACATCATTGCATCATATGCGCTAAGGATGCATGGACAATATGTAGAGATTGTAACGATAAAATGACAACTTGTCCAGTATGTAGAACGCCAATGAATCCAATTAACATAAGTGTAAATATTCACACTGAAATATCAAATTCTCGTCGACGTTCTGGATCAAATCGGAATGAATCGTGTAATTGTTTATATTACATGGTTATAATGCCTATATTCTTTGTTATTTGTGTATATGCTGGAAAAATATACATATATTTGTATTGTAAGGGGACATGCACAATGGATAAAGATGGTAATCCAGAAACATGTCAATGCTATGATTTTGCATCACGTGACGGATATTGGGTAGATTTTAGCTATAGTCTTCTGGAATTTTTGCTAGGTTTGGTAGCATCAGCAATTCTATTTAGCTGTTGTTGTCTAAAAAATAATTAAACATCCTTCATTTGCTGACGCGTATGATTTTCGAAAAACATTTTTCCAGTATTACATGTATTTGGATTAAATGGCGCAAAATCCTGCTGCTGAAATAAGTCTGGATACGGTTGCGCTTCATTTGTAGAATCTACTGTCACTTCATACATGTCACTTTTTGTGCTGGGAACATATTCAGCCTGCTCGCATTTTTGAAGCGCGAAAAACTCGTTCCGCAAACGCGATTCATCATCTATTTCGGAAGCAAACCCGCTCCATGGTGCCGGAGCTGACCCAGGGTTAAAGGTAGATTCGATATTATATACGGGGTAGGAGTTTAATGGAACGGTTGACTTTGGTCTTCGGTCAACAATACTCATCATGTCATATTTTGTAGCAACTGGTCGAACCGCATATTGTGGTTGTAATGGTGCGGAAGGTATGTTGCGTGCGGCCATACGTCTACTTAATTCATTAGTTCTCTCTTGATTGCAATAGTAAATTCCATCCACTACCCCGTACATTTTGGACTGTTCTCCAATATTGTTATTATGATACACATTTCCTAATGTAGACATTATATATTGACTATAGACAATATTTTATGCATTTACGCATGAATTAATTTATGTATTGACCCGCAATATGCCTTATTTATTTTGTACAGAATACACTATTACATAAATATTTATGTAATATTATCTAAAGCAATGTCGACAGTATACTATAATGTGCGGTATTTTTGCATTGCTAAATAATACGACGCGCTTTTCTGGTCAACATGTTCGAGAAGCGTTTATGGTAGGCAAAAATCGCGGACCAGAGGATTATCATATCAGTTCATTTGATGAAAAACTTGTATTAGGTTTTCATCGTTTAGCTATAAATGGACTAGATGCTACTTCCATGCAACCTATTACCATTGGATCATGCACACTTATCTGTAACGGAGAGATTTACAATTATAAAGAACTATTTAAATATTTGCAGATTATTCCTAAAACAGAAAGTGATTGCGAAATTATCATTCATCTATATATTAAATATGGCATTGAACATACACTTACACTACTAGATGGCGTTTTTGCATTTGTATTATATGATAATAAAGAATTGGAGACTCCCCCGGTTATCCACATTGCGCGTGATCCATTTGGCGTGCGTCCATTATGCATGATGCACCGGGCATCATATGAGGATGATGACGGCGAAACTCTTTTCGCAATATCTTCTGACGTAAAAGTGCTCTCCCATTTACTGCACGCGGAACATGAAGCAGATGATGATAGTGAGGGGGAGTTGATGTTTTCTACGCAAAATAAACAATATGTGAAGAATAATTTACGCACTGATGAATACCAAGTTAAACATATTGAGCCAGGAACATTTCAAACATTTACCAGGTCGTTTAAAATTAGGTCACAATGGAGACAGATGGGTCAAGCAACGCCTTATTATACGGCGGGTTATACGAAAGACACGTATCGCAATTCCGATGTATTTAACTTTTCAGAGCAAAATATTGCTTGGAAAGGAATATGTTATCAACTAAATCATGCGGTTAAAAAACGCGTGATAGGAACTACTGAGAGACCGATAGCATGTCTTTTGTCGGGAGGACTAGACAGTAGCCTTATTACGGCTATGGTAAATAAATATTATGATGGCGTTCTCGAAACGTATAGTATTGGCATGAAAGGGTCCGAAGATTTACTTCGCGCGAAAGAGGTTGCAGATTATTTGGGCACAAAGCATACATCCATTGAATTAACAAAAGAGCAATTCTTTGATGCAATCCCTTATGTTATTTATTCGATAGAAAGTTACGACACTACCACGGTTCGCGCATCTGTCGGAAATTATCTTGTAGGGAAATATATTTCAGAACATAGTAACGCAAAAGTAATCTTTAATGGAGATGGCAGTGACGAATTGACCGGTGGTTATTTGTATTTTTTGAGTGCTACGGATGATTTGGATTTTGATTTTGAGTGTCGCCGCCTATTGAAAAATATTTCGACGTTTGATGTATTACGGTCAGATAAATGCATTTCTTCGCATGGTCTTGAACCAAGAACCCCGTTTTTAGATAAACAATTAGTAGATTATTACTTAAGCCTACCTGTGTCGCTGCGCAATCCGTTGTCTCATTTTCACAACGCCGCAGGAACAATACCTTGCGAAAAACTGTTGTTGAGGCAAGCAATTAATGCAATTGAACCTGACTTACTGCCTAAACATATTTTATGGCGGACAAAAGAGGCATTTAGTGATGGCGTTAGTGGCGATGATGGGTCATGGTTTCAGATCATTGATAATATGATAGAAAAAATGGTGAAATGTGTCGGGTTAGATGATAATATTAACCAATTCACGTCGACACATAATTTACCGAGAACAAGAGAACAATTGTATTATCGTCAGCTATTTGACTCATATTATCCTAATATGGCTACACTAATTCCGTATTTTTGGATGCCGCGTTTTGTAGATGCAGAAGATTCAAGCGCAAGGACTTTAGCGGTTTATCAGACAAAGGTATTAGAAAAGACTACTCATTCTGAAACAAATGCGACATGATGATTATATAAATAAATTTTTGAATTTATTATAAAATATATTATAAAATATATTATGAATCATAATATATTTTTCTACCCTTTCATGTAAATATACGCTACTTATCACTATGACTAATTTTTCTTGTCATTCGTCGCCTTCTTTTTCCCCGAGGAATAATTTTGTCAGCGGCAATCTCCTTCACTAATGCAGGAGTAAGTTTTTCATAGCGGGCGCCAACTTTTATTTCTAAAGAAAGATTTTTATTTTTGTTCGCCAAACTTGCCATTTTATGGATGTGTTTTTTACTAACCGCATTGTCCCAAATATGTAATTTATACCGAGCGTCCCAAATATTGTTTGGTGGTGCATCATATCGTTTTTCTTTGTTATTATAAAATCGAAATTTAATGGAAGCCGGAAATTTTGCATCTGAAGTAGAGTCCTTTCCAGCGTCTATGCCATGTTCTGCTAATAAACGCTTCATTTTTTTGGTATTTGCTGAGATATGTTTTTTCATTTCGGCGCTTGTTAATTTCCTTGTTGGGCGGTGTGTAGTTATCTTTCTTGTTTGTGGAATACTTTTTCTTATACTAATCGGATGGGATGATTTGCGTATTGTTCGTGGCATGTCTATATATTATGAATAAAAAATTTTATCTATTTAAATCCTCTTCACTTGGGCGCGCAGGGTCTACAATCGACGGAATCCCCCGGTGGCAGGTCCTCGTCCGCGGCCAATTTCTGACAAAACCCATTCCTTCCACCCTTGTACCAACAATACCCATGACAATACCCACTGGCATCCAAGGACGCGCCTGGCGGCGGACCGCCATTCTGACAATGGGGATTTTTACACACAGGTGACACGGTGGTGCAGACACCCGCGCAGCTCTTACCGGGCAGATTATCAGAATTTGACCCATCCGCACAGGTTGTATTTTGCCAGGTGACGCCTCCATCATCACCCCACAATCCGACTGCACCGGTTAAATTGGCACCGGTTAAATCTGCATTTGTTAAATTGGCGTTGGTTAAATTTGTATAGGTTAAATTTGCACCATTTAAATTTGCACCAGAAAAATCAACATTGGTTAAATTTGCGCCCCTAGTGTGAACATGTGCTGAGTCCGACCAGGCGCCGCCAAAATTGGCACCGGTTAAATCTGCGTTAATAAAATAAGAACCATATAAATTATTGACTTGGTCTTCGCTCAGCGAAAACCTAGCGCCATTTAACGAGGCATTATTAAAAACAGAATATTTCATAGATGTGAATGTAAATGAGCTGGCGCCGACAATCTGGAGCCCCTCGCAATTTAGATTGTCACCAACACCCGCGAGAAATTGTACTTGGTTGATTCTTCTTCTAGAAAAGTTTGCATTACTAAGGACGCAATGGTCGAATGACCACAGTGTCGGCGCAAGCGCATTCCTGAAATCAGACCCTGCAAAATTCACCTCCCACGACGCGTTGTCCGGAAAAATAGTACCGTTGAACGACATAGCTTTAAATGGTGAATCTATGTCGTTATTTGCATTTTGAACATCGCCAAGGCGACAACCAGTAAAATTAACACCTGCAAATGATTTGACTGAAGTGAAATCAACATTAGTAATATCGGCACCATTAAAATTAACATTAGTAATATCGGCACCATTAAAATTAACATTAGTCATATCGACACCAGCAAAATCAACATTGGTTAAATTTGCACCTGTAAAGTCGGCGCCTTTGGGACAGGTGCCGGAGAAATTCCTGCCACTCAAGTCAAGCCCAGCGAGAGGGAGCGCTGTGCAAGTATCCTCTCCAACGCGCGTAGATGAAATACTGTTAATGGTGCCTACATTATTTATATCCACCTCTAATTTTTTAGTCTTATTACCATCAGGTGAATGGAAATGGCATAATGTATGCGTATTATATAGGTCGTAACGCTGTATTTTACGCGTCCCGCCCATTCCTAAATTTGTAGAAGTTGTTAGGAATGGAGTGGAATTAGGATAAATATGTAAAGAAAATCCAAACTTTCTATTTTTAGATGTAAGAATCTCATCTAGCGAGCTATTAGGAGAAGGTTTATGATACACGTGACAATTACCAAGAGGAGTTTTGCTAAAGTTATTGTGTCTGAGATGAGTAGATATTGCATTTGATGCAGAATTTGAATATTGTAAGGATTGAAGAAAGTAAGCCATTATAATATAATAAAATATATTATTATTATTAGTTCTTCAACTTCGCGACCCCCCATAAATTACCCGGATTATCTTATCTCGCGCGATGGACAATTTGTAGATGATGTTGCAAGTATACCATTTGAATTATAGTATACCCCCTTGAAATATATTATGAATCATAATATATTTTTGCGCC
>Ga0233434_1003132_pt1 | contig 13774 bp, 17 predicted proteins | sample SI_122_August201_4_FD_182738 | JGI IMG/M metagenome (GOLD analysis project Ga0233434, IMG submission 182738) | Seawater microbial communities from Saanich Inlet, British Columbia, Canada - SI_122_August2016_120_MG | ecosystem: Environmental > Aquatic > Marine > Inlet | place: Canada: British... | reverse complement strand
CGTCACCAACACCCCTTTCCCCAACGGCTATCAACATGTTGGCAACCCGCAATATGGCCAATGGCGACAAAACGACAGTGGCGGCAGTATGTGGGAGTTTTACGGCAAATATATGTTGATGTCACAGGTGATGAACTGGGCCGGCTATGGTCTCAATCGTAACCACTATAACGACTATTCCTCTTCTCGCGGCAGAGGCCAACCTTATTATGGGCCAAAACGAGAATATGGAACCTCTGGGACGGTGACGAAAAAACAGAAACCGGATTTTTTTAAAAGAAAAATGGCTAAAAAATCTCAGTCTCAATCTCGATTCCAAGACAAGGTTGGAAAACGCATGGGTCGGAGCAAAAATACCTTTAGAAATCGCGGATTCAGTTTTGGTAAATAATTATGAATCTTGATCACCTCCTATCATCATTAGTTTATCTAGGCGCTTGTTTTATCGTCTTTGCCCTTGGGCATTGGGTATTTGTTTTGTTCCGCCGAAATTATGCCATTCAATCTGAATTGGTCGATAAAGACAATGTCGCCTTTGCATTGGTACTTTGCGGGTATTATCTCGGGTTGACGTTCTCCATTGGCGGGGTGATTGCCGGGCCTTCTGCAGGTTTAGAAAATGATTTGATCGATATGCTGGTATACGGGCCTTTGGCAATTATACTGCTCAACCTCTCAGCATTGATCAATGATCGTTTTATCCTGAGCGAATTTAATATCAAAAAAGAAATATTGCAGGATCAGAATTGTGGCACAGGTGTGGTAGAGTTCGCTGTTTTTGTTGCCACAGGGCTTAATATTTATGGCGCTTTATACGGCTTGGGCGGATCTATTTTTACAGCCATAGTGTTCTGGGTTTTAGGGCAGACCGTTCTGGTATTGGCCGGAAAATATTATAACCTCCTCACACAATATAATATTCATGAGCAGATTGAGAAAGACAATGTCGCCGTGGGAATTGGTTTTGCAGGGGCACTGATTGCAATCGGCAACTTGTTGCGTGCGGCTTCCGCCGAACATTTTGTTTCCTGGCAGGACAATTTAATGACCTTTGTTCTTTTTATGGGAGTCGGGGTTATTTTGCTTCCCGTTGCCCGGACTATAACAGACCGAATACTTTTACCAGGCCGTAGCCTGGCCGATGAGTTGGTGAATCAAGTGAAACCCAATCAGGGTGCCGCTTTTTTGGAAGCCTCTTCCTACATAGGTGCCTCTTTCCTCATCACCTGGTGCATTTGATTTTCTTTAGAGCGCCGTCCATTCATGTCTACACCCACACAAAATAGCTCCGAAAAGCGCAAGCTCCAACGTTTGAGCTTTATTTTAAAAACCTGCGTCTTCGCGACCGGGTGTGCCGCAATCGTAACCGAATACACCTTGGCGACTTTGGCCAGCTATCTATTAGGGGATGCTATCCTGCAATGGACAATCATCATCTCTCTCATGCTGTTTTCTATGGGGTTGGGAAGCCGCTATAGCCGGAAATATGAAGCCCGGTTGCTGGACCGTTTTGTGCAGATTGAATTTGGTCTTTCATTCCTTTGCACTTTTTCCGCCATGTTCTGTTTTTGGATTTCGGCCTATACCATTCATTTTGGGTTAGCGGTTTATGCGATCGCTTGCATGATTGGGTTCATGACGGGTCTTGAGATTCCTTTGATCACTCGTATCAATCAAACTTATGAACCGTTGCGGGAAAATATTTCATCGGTCATGGAATACGATTACTACGGCGGCTTGTTAGGGGGGGCTTTGTTTGCCTTTGTCCTGCTTCCCTTTTTAGGGCTGACCTATACCCCCGTTCTAATTGGGATCCTTAATTTGCTGGTTGCTTCGTTGATCTTATGGCAATTCCCAGTCCGTTTAGAGCGGCCCCGAATACTCAACGTTCAATTTGCAGTTCTTCTTATTATTTCGGTGCTGGCATTCTCGGTGGCTAAACCCATTATTTTGTACGGAGAACAGCATAAATATAAAGATAAAATTGTTTACCAGGAACAAACCCGCTACCAAAAAATTGTCGTCACTCAATGGAAAGATGATTTTTGGTTATTCATAAATGGCAGCACACAATTCAGCACTTATGATGAGGAAAGATATCATGAGCCTCTGGTGCATCCGGTTATGAGTTTGCTAAAGGAGCGCAATGACATCTTACTGCTGGGAGCCGGCGATGGATTGGCCGCTAGAGAAATTCTCAAATATCAGGATGTGAAAAACCTGACCTTGGTGGATCTTGATCCGGCTATGACGCGATTAGCCCGAGAGGACAAAATGTTTTTGCGCGTCAATCATGGTTCACTCAACGACTCTCGTGTCCGCGTGCTTAACAAGGATGCGTATCAATTCATGAAAGAATCTTCAGATTTGTACGATGCCATTATCATAGATCTGCCCGACCCTAAATCGGTTTCCTTATCGCTACTTTATTCGGTAGGGTTTTACAAGATGGTCGAAAAACATCTCAAACCTTTCGGAGCGATGGTCACGCAAAGCACCAGCCCGTTATATTCTCCCGAAGCGTTTCTTTGTATTAAAAAAACCATGCAGGAAGCTGGGTTCTCGACCTTGCCCTACCAGAACTCTATTCCCAGTATGGGGCAGTGGGGATGGCTACTCGGCATCCGGCAAAAAACGATGCCGGCTGAGCGTCTCAAGCAAGAAGTCATAGCGCAGAAATTGTCAGACATTGAGACCCATTTTTTTGATCAAAACGCCATGATCTCCATGGCATACTTTGGTAAGGGTTTGTTCGAAAAAGAGACAGAAATTGAACCCAACACACAGTTCAATCACAATATTCTGAAGTATTACCGGCAGGGAAGTTGGGACCTGTATTAGAAATATGACTCTAAGTCATTAAGGCGACTGCATCATTCGCCAGGCAGGATGTTGGAGAATTGAAATTCCTCGACCTTGAAACCGACTTGCATATCAAACTTAGTCTCGCCCCATTGTTCGATGGTGAGGAATTGCTCCTCACATTCATAATCCCAGAAAACAAAACTCAAGCCTTCCGTTGATCCATCTCGAAAGAACTCGCCGATATCGTCTTCTTCAAACTCAAATTGTTTGCCTTGAAAAACAACCTTTTCAGGCGGGTCTTCGTTGCGCACAATTTCACCGGCAATGTCGCCTTCCAGCTCGGAGATAGGGGTTTTGCGGCAAAAACTCCATTCGACATCGCCATCTTCCTGGGAACGTTCCAAAAACCAGGATTCACCGCCGGCCTTTAGTTCCCATTCGTTGGTAACGCCTCCCTCATTCCATTGATAGCGATTGCACGCCGCGACGCTGTAAGTTTTCATGTCGTAATCAACCATGAAACCCTTTTTGAGTTTCGATAGCACCAAATCTTCAATACGAAACTCTTCTTTAGCGAGTGCTTCCTTTTTCTTTTTAAAAAAGTCAAAAACCATAATTAATTAATTTTCATTTTAGCTTTAAGAGCGGCGAGGCTATCTGAAACTCCCGGCACTGTTGACCCATCACCCAAGGCTTTATTGATCTCATCATCTACACTTTGTCCCGAATCGGCCATTTCACCGTAAGCTTGGGACAATGATTCATCTTCCTCAACCTTGTCGCGCATTTTTTCCAGCATGGCGATGGTGCTGTCCGAACCGACTCGGGCAATTTGCGCATTCAATTTTTTTGTGGCGGCCGCTGTTTTAGAACGCGCACGCAGAGTGACTAAGTCGTTTTCATAACGCTGAACCGTTGTGCGTAGTTTATCCACGTTACGTTGTAATTGAAGAACCATGTTTTCTTGCGAAGAAACCTCTTTGCTGAGCCGTAGGGCTTCTTTCGCCGCATCTTCTTTGCGCGAGAGGACCTCCGTTGCCAGTCGCTCCGCTTCTGACATTTCCAAGGATCCTTGTTCTGCTTTTTGCAACAAAGCCATCGCCTTACTTTCGCAATCCGCCGCCAGCTTCTTTTTGTTTTCCGCATCGTTTCGCATGCGAATCACCATGCCTTTGACTTGTGCCAGGCTTTTCATTGATTCTTCTAAATCTTTTTTGAGTTCGCGAATGCCCTGCTCTGTCATTTTGATAGGGTCTTCCAGCTTGTCTACTGCAGAATGTGCTTCAGCCTTCCCCATGCGTAATATTCGTGTAAATAATCCTGCCATTGTTATCTCTCCATTGCTGAATTTTTATTTATCCGCGTGCAAACGCAACCAGTTCACCAGCATATTCTGCCAGCGCAAGACTCAATGCATCGATGCTTCCTTCCAATTCATTGCGATCCAGGTTTTCTATTTGCAGGGTATCTCGAAATAATAATGTTGTGCCCTCTTCATCAAGAACAAAAGCACCATGAACCAAAGTGCGATTGATTTGCAAAAGACGTTTGCAAAAATCAGACGAATCTTGCGGCATGGGTATGATGACCTGCTCGATAACCAGGATAGGATCTTCGCAATCGACCACAAGGTTTTTGATGCCTCGTTCATCGTCATCAATGACCACCAGCTCTTCCTTAACCTCTTCATGGCTTATGGTAAACCCCATATCCACAATGAAGTCTTTAACTTTTTCAAAATTGGACATTATTTTCTCCTATTACTTTTTTAAAAATGCCGCATCCAGAGTACGATACGCCTGATTTAATTGGCGTGTGAGTTCCTCGGCAATCTGTTTTTTTTTCGGATCAGAACCATGAAGGTCTGGGTGGTATTTTTTCATCTGCGTTTTCCATGCTGTTTTAATGGTTTCCCGATCTGAGCCAACTGGTATTTCCAGGTTGGCATAGTATTTCGCCAATGGATCCGAACGGGTCTCATCCTGACGAAACTCTTCCTGAGGGATCTCAAAATAATCAGGCTCTGGAGTATCCGTTGATTTTCTTTTCTGCCCCCAATCGTGGAGTTCCGCTCGCGCAATATTGAAGAGACGTTTAATCATGATGCCGTTGATAAAACCGGTAAATTAATGGCGGTTTGGCTGATAATAGAAATACCCCTTTCAGGGTAAGTGTGAATAGTATAAAAGGTGTTTGTGTCGGAGTTCAAGGCCAAACCAGTAAAAGGCAGTGGTGCCCCAGAATGCCCCGGTGCACTCTTGAACTCATGCGTTAATGTTTCAGAAATGCCACCCAGCGTATCAGTAAACTCTTTCATAGAGTTAAAAATCCGGGATGTATGTTCGACGTTTACCCGGTATGCCAGATTGCCGGATCGATATTCCTGGTCGTGAACGATGCCTGATTGCAGGCACACACTCTCCAAGGCTTGCTCGGGTAAACTCTCATCAAAGCAGGTTATGAATTCCGTGAGACAATCCTTGCCTCGGCGACTGATCACCCTGTGGCTTTTCCCGATGATGTTGACCTCAAGTTCCACTCCATTGCCCAAAGCCCAGTACGCGGTTTTGAAAATACGCACATTGTAATCGGGCACCTGTTGATACAAGCTGAAATAGATGGGCTCGTTCATATGCTTGGAGATATTTTGAATGATGCTTTAGTGGGTATTAAAATCTTAATGGGCTTTCCATGATAATATCAATACAAACAAAACAGGCTTTGAAAGACCAACAATAATTATCATCATACCAGATGATTGTGCATATGTTTGTTTGAAAATCATAATGCTTTGTTAAAGTCTAAATTCATTGTTCGCGCTATAATCTAAGCTCCATGATTAGACGCTTTCAAAGAAGTACCCTGGAATACTACTTATAAATGAGGATGGGATTTTGAATTTAAAGGTTTTTCTCTTATTATGCGCTCTTTTGGTAGGATTGTATTTTATCTGGCCGTTCATAATGTGGGCCGTTAAAAGCTTTATCTATCAACTGGTCATCGAATACGGATTCTATTTTCTCCTTCTCTTTGCGGGAACAGGTTTCTATTTCTGGCGGCGACTCAAATCCTGATTTGATGGATGAAGTGGGAGGGTTGCACTCAAGGAGTGACCTCGCCGATTTGCTGATTATGAATAAAAGGGGTGATGAATGACTAACTCGAATTTTAAAGAACTTATTAAAGAAAGCTGAATGATGCGCGTCGGAATATTTTTCGCATTTATTTTATTGGTAGGTTGTGCCGAAGACCGCAAGTTCGCAGACTTCACGCATGAAGATAGTGGTAAGGAAAAGCAGGAATTTCTGAAAGACTCAAAACAATGTACAGCAGATAAGGATAAATTCAGCCACTTAATTCAGGGCCTTGAATTAGGCTTCGAAGGTGAGCATAGGGGATACTTAGGTTGCATGAAGCTGAAGGGCTGGAGTCAAAAAACAACTTGATGCGCTGCAAATGGTGAATTAAGGGGTGTTTTCCCAAGCCCTTTGAATTATGGCGGTGGGTTGATGGATCAGGTGACACATTTTGCAGGATTTCATAGAGATGTGCTCTATCTTCTTCTGGAATAACTTTGGGTCTGGTGTTCCAGAAGCTAAATTCTTCTTGATCTCTTGAAGCGCATCCAACATATCTTCTCCCACAAAAAAATCTTTGACGGTTGTCGAGTTTTTAGTCCATTCAGTGACATGGCATTTTGAACAGACCGACCTCAAGCCTCGGAGCCTTTTTGAGAAGTTGTCGATAGCCTTCCAGGACTCGTTGTATTTTTCCTGCTCGAACAGTATTTCAATGCTTTTGAAAGAAAATGACAGTCGGTGCATGAACTGATCATAATCCACTTCCTGTTCGTCGATAGGGTCGAGGACTTTTATGGTTTTTGTCGATGGCCAGTGGTAGCGGGTCCAAACACTAATGTTATGTTTCCGATGGCAGTGCCCGCAGGTTTTTTTCAATTTAGTGGAAAGGTGTTCAATTTTTTCTGTATCTTGCGATTGAATGCTCGCAACAAAAAGTTCTGAGGCTTCAAGGTCAAAGAGGTCTTCCCATTCGGGGACCATTTCAGCCGCCTTCTGGTATGCCGCGCCAAACTCTTGCGCGTGCTTAAGGGCCTCCTGCCATTTTTTCTGACCCTTGCTAATGAACGTTGCTCCAAAAGCTTTACTGATTTGGCGCATTTGTACTATCCACTCAGAGGTTTTACCGCGCTCTGAATAGAACTTGTCCATGGATGGAGGGGGAGGTTGGATCGTTAAGTCTGCTGAATATGCGATATGAGGAATGAGTAGTAAAATGAAACCTGTGAGGATTAAGAATTTGCGTTTCATTTTTTGATGTGATGCCTCTACATTTCAGGGCTGTACTTAATTAGATTTGATTCGATAAAAATAATCGCTCAGTTTGAAAGGGCTACCGCCTCTGACGACTCTGCAAAGCCTGTGTATTTGGTTGTCGTCCAAATCTTTTAATACATTCTCTAGTAAATCCTCATAAGAAATATCTTCCCAGGATAAAAAGTCTGACGATCGTTCCAATGGGAAACTGGAGATATCTTCCATTTCAATATTATGCTTATCTTTCATAGTTACCAGGCTTTCACTTTATGGCTAATTTGAATCCGCCTATTATATTTAAGGATATCTATTGCACGGAAACGATTTTTCGTGGTTGTTATCCCTTGTGAGCTCTGTTATTTTCGCAGGGTCCCTCAAAACATTGTACAGGTTTTATTATGCTATTAGTTATTGATGTCGGCAACTCCAATAATGTGATTGGTTTGTTTTCCGGTAAAAAGCTTCTGACCCACTGGCGAATTCGTACAGAATGGAACCGGACAGCCGATGAATACTGGGTTTTGATCAAGGAATTTATTCTGTTGAACAATGTTGAGACAGAAACCATTGACGATATTGTGATCGCCTGTGTGGTCCCTCCGCTAGTGCCCATTTTGCAGGATATGGCGAAAAAATATTTTTCCTGCGACCCTTTGGTCGTCGGGCCGGGCATTAAAACGGGAATTTCTATCCTTTATAGCAACCCGGCTGAAGTGGGTGCCGACAGGATTGTTAACTCGGTGGCGGCATTCGAGAAGTTTGGCGGGCCATTGATCATTGTGGATTTTGGTACTGCTACGACTTTTGATGCCGTTTCAAAAAAAGGCGAGTACCTGGGAGGTGCCATTTTCCCGGGGATTCAAATTTCCCTGGAAGCTCTGTTCAAACACACTGCAAAATTGCCTCGAATCGATATGGTGGTTCCAGAAAACGCGATAGGGAAATCAACCGCTGAAAGTATTCGGTCGGGGGCGGTTTATGGGTTTGCGGGAATGATTGAAGGCTTGGTTCGGCAGATGAAAAGTGAACTGGGACAAGATGCGCATGTGGTTGCAACGGGAGGAATTGTCGATTGGATCGACTCAACAACAACCGTTATTGACACACTGGACCCATTTTTAACTTTGGAAGGTTTGCGAATTATTTATGAAAAAAATAGCTAGGAAAAGCTGAAGTAGGTGGAGAAAACACAGGCTATTCCAGACTTAAGGTTTTCATCAAGAGGAGGAGACATGAACCAGAAAAACCTGAAATAACCTGTGTTTGAATTGTTGCTTTTTTGTCAGGATTAGGTAGCCCTGGATCCCTTTTGAATGAACAGGCGAACCATCCGAGGGTCATCTTCAATATCTGAAATTTTATACCCCTGATTTTTTGCCCACTTTGTAAAGGCATCGGTCAGGTTTCTTTTTTTATCGACTATGAGCTCCAGAATCCCGTTCTTTTTGATACGGGTGAACTCTTTCGAAGCTAATTGCAACGCGTTGAAAAATGAAAGTCCGCGTATATCGATTGTTTTAAAGGTTTCCATTTGCTTCCCTCCATGTTCAGCCAAGGTGTTAATGTCTTTGGACAGACTTTATTTATCTGATAAGCCATTCTAGAAAACCAAGATTAAAGAACTGTTAATCTGGAATTAAAGTTTTTTAATTATTCAGAGAAAAATTCTCTGCAAATAGCTGTAAATTTTTGAAATTTAATGAGTTATATGCTTATTGCGGGCTGGGCTGGAAAAGTTGGAAATGGGCCCGCAAATGCGGGAATGTTCTTAATTCATTTTCCGTTGAGCTTCTGAAAGGCGAACTGTTAGTATAAATAGCGTTTCCCTCATAAGTAGGGCAGGTATTTTTTGATAGTTTTTTGGAGATAAAAATGGGCATTATTCGCGGTGGAGATTCTGAGTACGAAGAGCACGAACCTTCTTTTGAGGAGAAAACAGCCGAATGGCAGAAAACCCTTCAACCTCTGTTGGAAGAAGAACCAAGCGCGCTCAAACTTTCGGGGAAATATATTTCCAGCGATGATGTGAAAATCATTTGTAATTATCCGGGCGTGAAAACGGTCCGGGTTCTCGATCTTGCTGACAACCAGATCAATGACGAAGCATTACCCGTTCTTTTTGAATCGGAAAACCTGGCTCAACTTGAAGAACTCTATTTGGGAATTAATTTCCTGATAGGCCAGGGGCTGACCGATATTGCCAGCTCCAGCCAAATCAAACTGAAGAATCTAAAAAAACTGGTTATTTCTGATAACCGTCTCACCGATGCCTCTGTGGCAGATTTTATACGGTCTAAAAACTTTCCTAATTTACAGTCTTTAGATGTGGGGTGGAACGAGGTTGGCAACGAAACGGCTAAAGCGCTTGGAGAGGCAACGTCCTTTTCTGGCTTGAAGGCGCTGACCCTGGAGCGCAGCTACATCGAGATTGAAGGGTTGAAGGAATTGGTGCAGGGAGACCTTATGGACCAATTGCAGGAACTGAATATATCAGCCAATAAGTTGAAGGATGAAGCCGTGCAGGTGATCGCCTCGACTCCGAAATGGAAGTCGCTCAAAATTTTAAGGCTTTCTCAGAATATGTTTGGCGATCCAGGAGCCAAAGCACTGGGGGAATCGACCTCGCTGGCCGGATTGACACATCTTTATGCTGGAAGAAATTATTTTGGTAATGAAGGAGCGCAAGCGATCCATGAAAGTAAAACCCTGACCAATCTCAAAACACTGGTTCTTAAGGAAGGTGTGGAAGAAGGTGTTGGGCTGGTCAATTACTCCCGACCGGAGCTGCTACGTCCCGATGATCCCAACTCCATTTAAGCGCAGAGCGTCATTAAAAAACTTTAAGTTTTTCCAGCTTGGTGAGTTTTGGTGAATTTTTTAAAGCGGCTTTAGCTTCATCGGACTTAACCCGATTACCCCCCAGATGCAGATAGGTCAAGTTGCAGAGATTGTCGGAATTGGCAATGGCAAAGGCACCTTCATCTCCTGCTCGGTTGTCCACCATATTCAGATATTCCAATTTTGTCAGCACCGAAGACTGGGCCAGAGCTTTGGCACCTTCAGCTGTAATACCGTTGCATTCCAGATTTAGGGTGACGAGTTCGGAGAAAACTTCTGACTCAGCGATTATTTTTGCACCTTCATCTCCGAGATTGTTGGACCCTAAATGCAGGTCGACAATTTTGGGTAGGTAGGGAGATTCTGCAAGAAGTTTCATCCCATCCGGACCTAGCTGGTTATGGGTGAGAATCATGCTTGAGATGGTTTTGATGAAGGGGAAGTTCGCAATCATTTCGGCCAGATTTTTGCCGTGGCCTTCCTCAATTTTTCCTGTTTTGGAGAACAGGTAGGCGTCCTGAATTTTAAGGACTTTTTTATCCTTAATATTTTCGAAAAGGATTTTTTCCTTCGGGGAAAGGTTTTGACCTTCTCCTCCGTAGTTATCCCCGTCGTTACAAAGTTCTTCCCAGTTCTTGACCTTATCTTGCATATTGTTTAGCGGGACAGCCTCTTGTGTTTTGCGCAACCTGCACCGTTACCCATATCGCAGGCTTTCAAATAGAACTGCAATGCCTTTTTCTGGCGTCCTTCTTTATAGTTCAATGTTCCCAAGTTGAAGCAGGATGGATCTTCACCCGCGTCACAGGCCTTAGTGAACATTTTTCGAGCTTGTTTGAATTCCTTGCTGTAAGGCGTTCCTCTCATGATCGTGAGAATTCCACCATTGGTGCATCCCGTCATATAGCCGGAGTCACAGGCCTTGACGTAAAATTCAATAGCTCCCTTGTTGTCTTTCTCAATCATGCGATAACGCTCACCCATTTGAAAACACGCAGTGGAATTGCCTTTTTCACAAAGAGCTCTTTTTTTTGCGGTTTCTTTGTCATCACCAGCCCAGACGCCAGATACTTGGATGAATATAGCCAATATAGTTAAGAAAATAATTTTTTTCACAATTTTTTCCTTCCCTGCTTAATGGTTGGTCCAAGAGAATGTGAAAATCGGGTTCTCTAGAGGAACCCAATTATACCATAGAGGGTTTGTGTAGTAGAAAAAACATATAAGGAGGTATGGTTCTTCGCTGAAATGAGGTTTCGTTTGCATCGGCAGAAATATTGCTTTACTCTTTTTGGATTATTGAAAACAAAGCTTTTTAAAGAGTTGGCTCTGTCAAGACCACCTATACAGGATACCAGTCGTTGAATATTGTCATGCTGGGTTATAGAGGGACCGGAAAATCGGTGATTTCAAAAATTCTTTCTGAGAAATTAGGGAGAAAACTGTATCGGGTTGATGATTTGATTGCCCAAGCTGCCGGTAAACCCATCCCCGAAATTGTAAAACAACAAGGCTGGCCCGGTTTTCGCAAACTGGAATGCGAAGTTGTAGCACGTGTGGTTAGTGAGGCTCAGGATAGTATCATTGACTGTGGTGGGGGAGTGGTGCTTGATGACAATAATATAATTCTTTTAAAAAAAGATGGGAAATGCGCCCTGCTCACAGCGAGCTTGTCTACAATCATACGCAGAATCAAAAAAGACCGCAATCGACCTAGTCTGGAAGAAGGCCTCAGTTTTGAGGAAGAGCAGAAAAAAAATCTTGCTGACAGGCATGAGAAATATCAGGCCTCCGCAGATTTTATTTGCGACACCACCAGCCGAAGACCTGGCGAAACGGTTCATGAAATCATCGGTTATTTTAAAAAGCAGGGATGGTTGGAATGATGAGCCCCTATTTTGAAAGCCTGATTAAAAACAGCCTGACAGTTCTGGCTGATGAGCCGGATGACTCCACGGGCATGGTCTGGAGCGAGGCTGAGGCCAGCGCGGAGCTTGAAAGCACTGAAAAGGCAATCTATAAACTCGACCTCATTGACAAAGAAGTGCTCATAGAAGAAGTTGAAGACCTTCTTGCTTATGACACAATTCGTAAGGTGAAGGAGTTATGGCTGGATAAAAATGAATTCGGCAATGAGGGAGTGGAGGCACTGGCAACCTCTCCGCAACTTAAAAAACTACTGGTTCTTTCTCTGGCTCACAACAAGCTCACGAATTACTCAGCACAATCCATCGCTGTTTCTCCTCATCTATGTCAATTGCAGAAACTTTTTCTTCAGAGTAATCAGATCGGTCTTGAAGGTTTGACTGCATTGGTAGCGTCAGAAACCCTTTCTAATCTGCAATTACTTTACCTCAACGTCAATCCAATAGGGCCTGCAGGTGCGCGGATTCTTGCAGGAGAGTCGAAAATACAGAGCTTAAGAGAGCTTTATCTGCAAAAGGCAGGTTTGGGACTGGAAGGTGTTAAGGAGTTATGTGAGTCTAAAAACTTTCAGGAACTGACGCTATTGTCTCTTGCTGGAAATGGATTGCAAGATAGTGCTGTAGATTTATTATGTGATTCGCAGGCGTTTCCTCGTTTAATCACTCTTGACCTATACAAAAACCGCATCAGTGATCAGGCTGTCGATCAACTTAAAGCTTCTCCCAACCTCAAGAGCGTCCGAGCATTTCAGGTGGACTGGAGAGGGTGACCGGAATGTCGCTTCCCAGTAAAAAATTAATCCTTGAACATTTTGATGAGAAAGACGCCGTGATGGCTGGTGTTATACGCCGGGTGGGTTCCTTCAAGCTAAAGCGGAACCAGAATTATTTTCAGGTCTTGTGCAAAGCCATTGTCGGGCAACAGATTTCGACCAAAGCAGCGGAGTCCATCAACCACCGTTTTCAAAACCTCTTTACCAATAATCGTCCTACGCCAAAAAAAGTACAAGGCTTGGAGGAAAAGCAGTTGCGGGAAGTGGGTTTGTCTGGGCAGAAGGTGAAGTATATGAAAGACCTCAGTGAAAAATTTATCGACAGGACGGTTCGTCCGCATCGTATGGCATATCAGGGTAATGAAGAAATTATACAGCAACTGACCCAGGTTTATGGCATTGGCCGCTGGACGGCTGAGATGTTCCTGATATTTTCTCTGAATAGGATGGATGTGTTGCCAGTTGGGGATTTAGGCCTGCGGGCTGGGGTAAAACACCTCTACAATATGAGAGCAATGCCCAGTCCCGACCGGGTGCGCGTTTTAGGAAATAAATGGCAGCCGTTTGCAACGGTGGGGACTTGGTACACTTGGCGGACCCTGGATGAAGGGATCATCGCTTATTAAATAAAGGAGAGGGTGCATCATGGATTTTATTGATGAAAAAATAGAGCAGTACGCCTTTGACCACACCAGTGAAGAAGGAGAACTGTTAAGAAGACTTGAAGAAGAGACTTACGAAAAGCTGGAAATTCCCCAGATGACGACAGGTAGAATAGAGGCTCGGTTGTTGAAACTTCTGGCCCGCCTGGTTGGAGCCCGACGCATTTTGGAAGTTGGTACTTTTGGTGGATATAGTGCTCTGTCGATGGCAGAAGCTTTGCCGGAGGACGGAGCTCTGGTGACCTGTGAAGAGGACCCTGTAGCGATTGCCTTTGCGCAAAAATATTTTTCTGAAAGCCCACATGGGAAAAAAATAACGCAGATGGAAGGCCCGGCTCTGGAATCTATTAAAAAGTTGACGGGTACATTCGACATGGCCTTTATCGATGCGGATAAAATAAACTACAGCAACTATTATGAAGACATTCTTCCGATGA
>Ga0233434_1003131_pt1 | contig 13774 bp, 13 predicted proteins | sample SI_122_August201_4_FD_182738 | JGI IMG/M metagenome (GOLD analysis project Ga0233434, IMG submission 182738) | Seawater microbial communities from Saanich Inlet, British Columbia, Canada - SI_122_August2016_120_MG | ecosystem: Environmental > Aquatic > Marine > Inlet | place: Canada: British... | reverse complement strand
AAGCGTAGAGTTAAAGGTGGTTTTTTAGGTTTTTATGAAAAAATCTGGAAAGTTTTAAAAAAAATTAGAGAAAATGGAATTAAGGGATGGAAATTATGAATTATTCAAAGGTCTCAATTTATGTAAAAAAAATAAAGAGTGTGAGGTAGTGTGTTCAATAGAAGGAGTGAGTGAGTGAGCGGTATAAAGTTATTAAAATTTATTATGTATAAACTTTACAATAGGAGAAGAGCAGACGAAAATCTTTCCGCTATTGCTAATAGTTTACCCCCAATTGTAAGTGTAGATACAAGTTATGGGGAGATTAATTTTTATTGTTTGGGTGTGATGCCTACGTATAGGGCGTATACTTTATTAACCAAAGAGCCTGAAACGATAGCATGGATTAATTCATTTAATAAAAAAGATATTTTTTGGGATATTGGGGCCAACGTTGGAGTGTATTCTTTATATGCTGCAAAACGAGGCATAAATGTAACGGCATTTGAACCATCCCCAGTAAATTACTATCTTTTAAATAAAAATATTGAGATTAATGATATTTCTAGCCATGTTAAAGCTTTTTGTCTAGCCCTTAGTGATTCAAATTCTATGGATGTTCTGCATATGAAAAACACTATACCAGGCGGTAATGGATCATCATTTTCATCTAATATAGATTCTTGTGGAAAACAGTTTTCAGCATTTTTTGAACAAGGCATGATAGGTATGAGTGCTGATGAAATAGTGGAAAAATACAATATTAAATTTCCTAATCATATAAAAATTGATGTTGACGGGATAGAGGAAATGATAATCAGTGGAATGGATGAAACACTAAAAGATTCTAGGCTTTTGTCCGTTTCTATTGAAATGGACCCCCTAAGGCCTGAGTATTTTCAAAGGATGATAAATAAGATGCAGAGTTATGATTTTTATAGAAATCCAGAACTTAATAAGCAGCAAGTTGTTTTTTATAGAAAGAAATCTTTGTGAAGAAGCCATATTGTTTTTGTATATAAAATTATGCATAAATTAGAAATAAATGACGTACTTTTAAGCAAACATCTTAAAAAGACAACAAATGACGGTTTTTGTATATTTGAAATGCCAGATTTCTTGCCTTTGGATTTTTACTCGTTGTTGCATAGTAACTTCCCCCCACTAGATCTTCTTGTAAAGTCGACTCCAATAGCTCATAGAAGTGATAATAAATTCTCTCTTTTATTAGATGGAAAATTACAACAAAGAGGTATTTTCTCTGATGGACATAATAGTGTAGAAGGCCAGTTAAAAAAATTCTTTGATACCTCTCCAGAATGGTTACATTTTATGGAACTGATGTCTAGTCCAGAATTTGTTTATGATGCCATTGAAACATTTAAGAAAGAGATTAATAAATCTCGGGGCCTGAAGTATTTTTCTCGCAAAAAATTCTATAGCAAGGATGTTAAGACTAAATCTTTATTGCGTGTTAATATTAGTATTAATTTTATGTTTTCAGCAGCAGGAGAGTCAGGAAGAATTTATCCACATACTGATGCTAAAGATAAATTAATTTCACTTTTATTATATCTTCCAAAAGATAATTGGTCTCCTGAATATAAAGGAGAAACAACTTTTTATAAGCTTAAAAATAAAATTAAATATTTAAAGTGGGCATACTTAGGAAAGAAAAATGTTCATGTTAAGAATAAAAAATTTCTTAATAAGTTTAACAATGATCATAAAGTTCAGCTAAAAAGCAAATACGTTAAAAATATGCTTGTGGGTTTTATTAAAAATAAACAGTCTTGGCATAGTTTAGGGCCTATAGTTTGCGGCGATAATAATCACCGAAGAGTCTTTATGATAAATATTAAATGGTCTGATTCTTAGACTATGTTTTGTATTTTGACCTATTAAATTAAACACAAGTTACTTTTCTTTATTTCCCTTGTCTACTATTTGCATAAACTATTTTGAATAGATTCATTAATATAATCCTCCACTTTGTTAAGTACGTTAGAACGTTTAAATTCATACAAAATATTGAAGGAAAGGTGGGGCACTATCGAAGGTATAGGCATAGAAAAAATAGAGCTAAAAGGTATAAAAATATTATCGATAACTGCCTAGTTAACTCAAATATGTTAGATAAATCCAGTTTACTTAAGTGCATATACTTAAATATAGGCAAAGGAAGTAAATTTAATCTTAAACTTCCACAGACTTGGTGGTTATCATTTATCGATCTATTGACTTTTGCAGATAAGAAAAGTGGTGATATTGGTCTATATGCTAATACTCTTTATAAAGAAACAATTAAATTGGACCTTTCTAAAAAAAATACATTTGAATTATTTGAACTTTATGCATTGCTTATTGAATATGGATTGTATAGAGTTGGTCTTATTTTTAGAATTGAATGTTGTTCTATGTTGGCAAAGTGCATATTGAATAATAAAAAAAACAACTTATTGAAAACAAGGCAATTACTGTCTGCTTCATTTGAAATGGAAGATTTGGATATGGTTGGTAAGACATTAAATACCATGGGTCCAAAATTTAAAGATAAGAGTGATTTACCATTTTTATATATATTTGTTAAGAAAATTCACCCTTCTTTTAAAGTAAATAATACTTTATATGATGTCGGCAGAGCTCTTGATAGTAATTTTTATTCATTAATTAATGGGAAAAGTGTTGCAATTGTTGGACCTATAGAGAATAACAATTTTGATGAAATTAATAATTTTGATATTATTGTTAGATTTAATTATAAGGGCAGCGAAGGTTATTTAAATAGAACTGATATCTCTTACTATAATGGCCAAAATGGAGATTATATTGTAGACAATATGGGTGGCAATATACCAAAAGATTTAAAAGCTGCAGTATTTAAAACACCTATTGTAAATAATGTGAATGGTAATTTGTGCATAAGGAAAATGCATTCTATTGCTGATTATTTTATGCTAGATAATAGTGCAAATATGCTACCAAATACAGTAGCTGACTTACTACCATATAACCCATCAAAGATTAAAGTTTTTTCTTGTAATATGAATATTTCATTTGGACATGGTTATAATTTATCATATGGACAAATTCCAGTAAATATTAGAGAAAAATTTTATCCAACGATAGGGCATGATCCATTTAGTCAATATAAATTTATGGAATTTTTATACAAAAATTCTCTAATATATGGAAGCGAGGAATTTGCGCATGTTATGACGTTAGGTGTAGATCAATATATGGAATCTCTACAAAATCAGTATTGCAGTCAGTTGTTTTCAATAGAGCCTTCTACGAATAAAGAGACCTGTTAATTGATTTAATATTTGTTTTTTGATCTGAGCACAGAGATTTTGTAGAGATTCCATATGTTGATTAAGGGTCTTAACTAGTTAGGCAATTATAAATTGCTTAAAATACTGGTTATAACAAGTTTGATAACTCAAGTAAAATAAATTTTCTATTTATGAATAGAAAATGCAGATTTTTTTGTCGGACTTTGTTCATATTAGTTTTTTAAATAAAGGATAAATAAATGTTAAAAAATTCATCTATATTAATTACAGGCGGTACAGGGTCTTTTGGCCATACATTTGTCCCTATGACACTTGCAAAATATAATCCTAAAAGGCTGGTTATCTATTCTAGAGATGAAATGAAACAGTGGGAAATGGCAAAGCTATTTGACAATGATGATCGAGTACGTTTTTTTATTGGTGATGTGCGAGATAAAGATCGCTTATATCGTGCATTAAATGGAATTGATTATGTTGTACATGCTGCAGCAACAAAAATAGTTCCTACTGCAGAATATAACCCATTTGAATGTGTTAAGACAAATATTAACGGCGCAATGAATCTAATTGATGCATGTATTGATACTGGCGTGAAAAAAGTTGTTGCTTTATCGACAGATAAGGCGAGTGCTCCAGCTAACTTATATGGCGCAACAAAACTTGCATCTGATAAGCTATTTGTTTCTGGTAATGCATACTCTGGTAGTCATAATTCAAAATTTTCGGTTGTTCGTTATGGAAATGTTATGGGCTCTCGAGGCTCTGTTATTCCATATTTTATGTCACTTTCTAGTCAAGGAGAGCTACCAATTACAGATGAGCGTATGACACGATTTCTGCTCACTTTAGAGCAAGGAGTTGAATTAGTTTGGCATGCGTTTGATGATATGATTGGCGGTGAAATTTATGTGAAAAAAATCCCGTCAATGAAACTTACAGATATTGCAAGTACTATAGCACCTAATGCTAAGCAAAAGATTGTCGGTATTAGGCCTGGAGAAAAAATACACGAGCAAATGATTGGCGAAGAAGATTCATTTTATACGTTTGAATATGAGGATTATTTTAAAATTCTACCAACAATTAATGATTGGGGTAATGATCATAAAAGAATTGGCAAGGGTGTCAGAGTCCCTGAAGGTTTCCGGTATGCCTCCGATAGTAATACTCAATGGATGAAGAAAGAAGATCTTCAGAATTGGTTAATTGAAAATAAAGAAAAAATTGGAAAAATATAATCACGACCCAATAATAGATAAGTATTTAACAGTGATTCCTTATGGTAAGCAAGATATTGATCAGACTGATATTGATTCAGTAATAAACGTCCTAAAATCTGATTTTCTTACACAGGGGCCGAAAGTTCCGTTATTTGAAAATACAGTTGCAAGCTATTGCAATGCTGAATATGCAGTGGCTGTTAACAGTGCCACGTCAGCCCTGCATATTGCTTGTTTAGCTCTAGGTCTTGGGAAAGGTGATTGGTTTTGGACAAGTCCAAATTCTTTTGTTGCATCTGCTAATTGTGGCTTGTACTGTGGTGCAAAGGTTGATTTTGTAGACATTGATCCACAAACATACAATTTGTCAGTTATTGAGTTAGAAAGAAAACTAATTCAAGCTAAGCAGGAGGGGAAACTTCCAAAAATTGTAATCCCAGTGCACTTTGCTGGACAATCTTGTGATATGAAGAAAATTCATTCTCTTGGTGAAGAATATGGATTTAAGATTATTGAAGATGCTTCACATGCTATTGGTGGCAAATACTTAAACAAGCCAATTGGAGGTTGTCAATATTCTGACATTGCAGTTTTTAGCTTTCATCCAGTTAAGATTATTACTACTGCAGAAGGTGGTATTGCTACAACAAATAATAAAGATCTAGAGAGGAAAATGCAACTATTTCGAAGTCATGGCGTAACCCGTGATTCAAGCTTGATGACTAAGCCATCTGAGGGTGGCTGGTATTATCAACAAGTTGTTTTAGGGTTTAACTACCGAATGACTGAATTACAAGCAGCGCTCGGCATTAGTCAAATGCAAAAATTAGATGAGTTTGTTGTTAAACGACATATTCTTAAAGACAAGTATGATTCTCTATTAAATGGCTTGCCAATTATTAAACCTTGGCAAGATAAGAACTGCTATTCTGCATTGCACCTTTACCCAATTCAAATAAATTTAGGGAAAGTTGGTAAGAGTCGAAAAAAAATCTTTAATGAGTTAAGGGATGGTGGTATTGGAGTTAATATCCATTATATTCCAATTCATACTCAACCATATTATTCAAAATTTAGCTTTAAAAAAGGCGAACTTAAAAATGTAGAGGCGTATTATAAAAAGGTGATAAGTATTCCCTTGTTTTCCGCAATGAATACAGTTCAGCAACGCAAGGTGGTTAATATACTTAAGAAAGTACTGCCATGGAGTTAATGTTAGGAACAGTTCAGTTTGGATTAGATTACGGTGTGGCAAATACTGCTGGCCAGGTTAATAAAATTAAAGTTAAAAGAATACTAGATTTTGGGAAACAAGAAGGAATCAACATCCTAGATATAGCAATAGGTTATGGAGAGAGTGAATAATCCTTTGTATTATGAATTGAGTAGCATTAAGCAAAAATTTGTTGTATCTTCAATAGGGAGGTTGTTGCAATGAGTAAGCTGGCTCTTGGTACTGTACAGTTTGGTTTGGATTATGGTATTTTGAATACAACTGGACAAGCTCCCTTGGAGGAAGTTAAAAAGGTTTTAAAACTTGCAAAAGAACATAATATTGATACATTAGATACTGCATCTAGTTATGGTAATAGTGAGGAAGTTCTAGGTAAGATAGGTGTTAACGATTTTAAAATTGTTACCAAGACAATATCTCTGCAATTAGGTGTTGATAACGTATTGCAATCATTTTATCAATCTTTAACAGATTTGAATACGACCAATGTAGATGGGTTGTTGATCCATAATATAGAGGATGCTAAAGATAAACAATTTGATATTTTATATAAAGAACTAGATAAATTAAAGAAAGATAAGCTAATTAATAAAATTGGATTTTCAACATACACACCCGATCAAGTCGATTTTTTGTTGGATAATTTTGATTTTGATTTAATTCAAGTTCCATTTAATGTGTTTGATACAAGATTGATAGAGGGAAATCAGCTAAATTTATTAAATAAAAAAGATGTAGAGATTCATGCTAGAAGTGTGTTTTTACAAGGAATTTTGTTAAACTTTAAATATTTAGATAGTTCTTTTTCAAAATGGACTACTCAGTTTGATGATTATCAAAAAATGGTGAAGAATAGTGGGTTATCGTTGTTGGAGTATGCACTTAATTTCGCTCTAAACACTCAAGAAATAGACAAGGTTTTGGTGGGTGTGAATAATGAGAAACAGTTAAGGGAAGTTTTTAAATCTGTAAAAGAGCAAGAGGCTTTAAGTTCGTATTCTATTTGTGATGTGAACTTATTAAACCCAAGTTTATGGAAAACATAAGAGGAAAAAACTATGGGAAAGTCGCAAAATTTATATAAGAAAGCAAAAAAAATAATTCCTGGTGGAACTCAGTTGCTATCCAAGAGGCCAGAAATGTTTTTGCCAAATTTATGGCCGAGTTATTACAATAAGTCAAAAGGATGTGAGGTGTGGGATCTTGACGGAAAGCATTATTACGATATAGGAATAATGGGTATAGGAACCTGCGTTTTAGGTTATGCAAATGATGCAGTCAATGACGCAGTCAAAAATAGCATAGATAACGGCTCCATGTCTACATTAAATGCGCCAGAAGAAGTAGAATTGGCAGAAAAAATGTTAGAAATTCATACTTGGGCAGGCCATGTTAGGTTTGCTAAAACTGGAGGAGAAGCTGTTACTATTGCATTAAGAATTGCTAGAGCTCATACTCAAAAAACTAAAATCGCTTTTTGTGGTTATCACGGTTGGCATGACTGGTATTTATCAGCTAATCTTAATGATGATGATGGTTTAGGCAGTCAATTGCTGCCGGGTTTAAGTACAGACGGTATTCCGAAAGAGCTAAAGAATACAGCTTTCCCTTTTAATTACGGTAATTATGAGAAATTTGATGAGATTATCGGTAATTTTGGTGATGAGTTGGGTGTGGTTATTATGGAGGTTCAGAGGTATAAGAGTCTTGATATTGATTTCTTAAAGCATATTAGGAAAATCACAACAGATTTGGGCATTGTTTTAATTTTTGATGAAATATCTTCTGGATTTAGAGTGAATATTGGTGGCATGCATCTTTTGCATGGTGTTAATCCTGATATGGCAGTTTTTGGAAAGGCATTGGGTAATGGTTTTCCAATCTCTGCCATTCTAGGTAATGAAACGGTTATGTCTTCTGCACAGAATACTTTTATTAGTAGTAGTTATTGGACAGAAAGAACTGGATATGTAGCTGCATTAAAAACGCTAGAGTTTTATGAAGAAAAAAATGTAATTCAGATAATTTCCAAAACAGGCATGTATATCCGAAAAGGACTTTCTGATATTTTTGACAAAACTAAACTTAATATCAGCGTTTCAGGTGGGTTAGATTCTGTTGTGGCAATGGATATTCAGGAAGAGAACCCTTTGTTATTAAAAACAATTTTTATTCAGGAAATGCTAGATAGGGGTTTTTTAGCATCTAATTTGATTTATGTTTCATTTGCGCATACTCATGATATTATTGACAAGTACTTAGAAAATGCTTTAGAAGTTTTCCAACTAATTGCCAGTCATAAAGATAATTTAAAGGTGTTGCTTAAATCAGAAATTTGTCACAGTGGATTCCAAAGACTGAACTAATGATTGTTGTAATTATCCAAGCAAGAATGGGGTCTTCGAGATTGCCTAACAAAGTAATGAGAGAGGTGCTTGGAAAGCCTTTGATTGATTATTTGTTAGAGAGGGTTTCTGTTGCAGAAAAAGTGGATAAGATTGTTCTTGCAACTACAACCAAACCAGAAGATGATAGCCTAGCAAAACATGTTACCTCCTTGGGCTATGACGTATTTAGAGGTAGCGAAGATGATGTGTTGTCTCGATACTATTATGCGTTCTATGAGTTTAAGGGCGAACTTGAGGAGTCTAGTGCAATTGTTAGAATTACTGGGGACTGCCCATTAATAGATTCTTATCTTATTGATGAGGTAATCAAGGTGTATCAGACAAAGGGTATGGATTATGTGGCACTATCTCCAGATTTTTCTGAAGGCCTAGATGTTGAAATTTTTTCTGAAGATTTATTAACGCAGGCTTTTAATGAGGCGAAGCTACGTTCTGAGAGAGAGCATGTTGCTTTATTTTTCCATAACAATAAATCGTTATTTAACATGTATCGTGTTCAGAATAGCTCTAATGATTCTAGCTATAGAATCACAGTAGATGAAGAACAAGATTTTGTCGTTGTTAGATCTATTATTGAATATTTTTCCAATAATGATTTGGCAATGAACACTCAAAATATTAAAGATTATTTAGATAGAAATCCAAGTATTTATAACCTTAATGCAAATATCATTAGAAACGAAGGTTTGCAAATATCATTAGAAAAAGAGAAAGCTGATAGTGGCATTTAAACAACAATTTGAAATTGATGGCTGTAGTATTGGCGAAGGTTGTCCGCCGTATATCATTGCTGAAATGTCGGCAAATCATGGTAATGATTTAAATAAGGCAATAGAGATAATTAGAAAGGCAAAGGAGTGTGGGGCAAACGCTATAAAGATACAGACTTATACGGCTGACACCTTGACTCTGAATTGCAAGGCAAAAGCATTTGAAGCAAAGGGTGCATGGGAAGGGATGTATTTATATGATTTATATTCAGATGCATCCATGCCATGGGAATGGGCTAAAGAGCTTCAAAAAGTAGCAAAAGAAGAAGGAATTACACTTTTCTCATCACCCTTTGACTTTTCATCGATTGAGTTCTTGGAAAAATTAAATATGCCTGCATACAAAATAGCTTCTCCTGAGATGATAGACTTGCCTTTTGTTAGAAGGGTCGCCCAAACTGGCAAGCCAATTATTATGTCAACAGGAAATGCTACCTTGAGTCAAATAGAAGAAGCTGTAGCTATTATGGTTGAAGAAAATGTTGAAGATTTTGCCATACTAAAATGCACCAGTGAGTATCCAGCGCCACCTAGCAAAATAAATCTTAAAACTATACAAAATTTAAAGGACATATTTAAATGTACAGTAGGGCTTTCGGACCATACTTTGGGAAGCGCTGTTCCTATTGCTTCAGTTGGACTAGGCTCAAGTATTATAGAAAAACATTTTATAGTCAGCAGAGATAATACAACGGCTGACAGTTTCTTTTCCGCAACTCCAGATGAATTAAAGGCAATAGTAGATGGCGCAGAAATGGTGTATGAAGCCGTTGGAGGCATTAGTTATCCGACAGAAAACAAACCTCAGCGTTCATTAATTGCAATAAAGGAAATCAAACAAGGGGATGAATTAGTGAATGGGGAGAACTTCAAGTCCCTTAGGCCAGGTGGAGGAATAGAGCCTAAATATTTAGATGATGTCAACAAAAGAAAAGCAGAAAAAAATATTAAAATTGGTACGTTATTGTCATGGGATTTGATTAGTAAATCAACATAGAAAATGAAAAACATTCATGCTGCATTTTTTACAGAGGCTGGATATTCAAGAGGAATGGGACATCTTATTCGTTCCTTTACCATCAGTGAAAAATTTAAATATTTGGGTATTAAAACCTCTTTCTTTTTAGATAGCAATGTATCTTTTGATGGTAAATTTAAAGGGATAACTTATTTTGATTGGAATAAGTTTGACCTTACTGATGACTACGATATTATTTTTATTGATAGTTATGAAGCCAATATAGGTGTTTATCGTAAAATTGCTAGTATTTGCAAGGTTGCGGTGTATGTAGATGATTTTAGAAGGCTTGATTATCCTGAAGGTGTTATTTTAAACTTTGCGCCAGATTCTGGCGAAATTTTTTACAAAGACAAAGAAGAGAAACACCGTTACTTATTGGGCTTAAAGTATCTGCCTATAAGAAGCGAGTTCATAGATGCAAAAATAACAAAAAAAAAGCAAATATTTATTATGCTGGGTGGCAGTGATACTGCTAATTTGTCTTTGGATATGATTGACGCTTTAAAAAATATAGCGATAAAAAAACTCATAGTCTCTAATGACTTAAATACTGTAAAGTCGCTAAAAAAGCATCGAGATGTGGATGTTTTATACAAGCCATCAGATGTACAGTTGATTAAAGCTATGGCAGGTAGTGCTGTAGCAATTTCAACGGCTAGTATGAGTGCTTATGAACTGGCATATTTAAAAATACCTACGATAATTGTTGCTGTTGCAAAGAATCAAGAAATGGGCATATCGCAATTTATAGAGCATAATCTTGCCAGTGAGTTTGTGTCTATTGAAGATAACGTTTGGAAGAGTGATATAAAGAATAAAATCGAACATATTCTTTGTCAAAATAACCGTTATATAAATAATGCAATTGATGGCAACGGTACTGAAAATATAGCCCATGCAATTTTGGAATTAATAAAATGAAAAAAGTTTTAATACTGGGTGGCTCTCATAGAGATATACCGCTCATTAAAGCATCCCAAGAATTAGGGTATTTCGTTATAACAATGGGTGATAGAGATTATTATCTGGGACATGAGTATTCGGATAAATGCTATAAAGTAAATTTCAATGATTTAACCAGGGTTAAAGAGATTATAGAAAGCGAAAAAATTAACTATTTGCTTCCAGGATCTGGAGAAGAGCCATATCTTAATACTGTTCAATTGGCGCAAGAGTTAAATATAGGGAATTTTGATAGTTTAGAGGTTGCTAAACTTGTACACAACAAATGGAAATTTAAAAAGTTTTGTTTAGAAAATTCTATTTCAACACCAAGTGGTTTTTACTATACAGATGACTTAAACCTGAATAACATAGAGTTTCCAATTACAATTAAGCCAACTAATTTGTCTGGTGGTAGGGGTGTTGATGTAGTCTATGATTTTAAAAATTTAAAAGAATCACTAGCAAAATCCAGAGAAGTTTCTGATGAAATATTTTTAGAAGAATTTGTTGATGGTGAGTTGATAGCGTACTCTGTCGTTATTAAAAATCGAAAAATTGCATATGGATTTACTGGCAGGGATGATACCTATAAGAATAAATATTTAATCACGTCAGCCTACCCTATACAATTAAAAGCAGTTACACAAAACAAACTACAATCTGATGTAGAGAAAATATCTAGACTTCTATCTTTGGTTGATGGTATGTTTCATCTGCAGGTCATTATAAAAGATGAGGTGCCATATATCATAGATGTGACTAGAAGAATACCTGGTGATTTTTACCCGTATTTAATGGAATACTGTGACACAATAGAGTATTCAAAGGCTGTGGTAAAGTCCTATATTGGCGAACCATTAAAAAATGAACTGACTGCAACAAAGAAGCAAAATTTTATCATTCGACATTGTGTAATGAGTGATAAAAATGGTACTTTCAAAGAGATTCAAATAGATGAAACTTTAAAACAGAATGTTATTTTTAGGGTTGATTTAATGAATAAAAATACCGAAATAAAAAACTTTTTAACTGATCAAATTGCTATTATTTTTATTCAGCTTTTGGCTAAAGATATTAATATTATTAATAATATTAATAAACTAATACATCCTATAGTGGTTGTTTAAAAAAAAAGTTGAGTGAATATGCAAACATCTAATTCCCAAGAAATTTCTGTTAGCGATGGCTGTATTGATTTATCAGTGATTATGCCTGTTTATAATGCAGTAGAGACCGTTTCTCGTTCAATCAGTTCATTCCAGTATTTAGCGAAAACACTGTTAAATAATTACGATATTGGCTGTAAATTATATATTGTTGATGATTGTTCAGATGATGGAACAACTCAAATAGTGGATGATTTTTCTCAATCCCACAAAAATATTATTTTCATTAGAAACAATAAAAATATTGGTCCGGGATTATCGCGTAATAAAGCCATATACTTAATCAAGGATGGATATATAGGATTTCTTGATGCTGACGATGAGATTATTATTGACGAGTATATTAAATCGTATATTGAAGGTGTTAATCTAGGCGCTGACTGGATTACTTTTAATGGATGGTTTTGTGGCGAAGATACTCAGAAAAGTAAATATGATTTTGAAAGGCTGGTTAATGATACGAAACAGCTTTCTATTAGATGCCTCAAAGGAGAATTGGATGGATCGGTTATTTTTAGTGTATATTCTTCAAAACTTATACATGACAATAGTTTAAGTTTTCCTAGTGGCTACTATGAGGACATTCCCTTTGCATATAAGGCTATGCTATTGTCAAAAAATAGACACATATCAAAGAATTTTAGCTATAAGAAGCACAATGTAAGCACATCAATCGTTAATACAATATCAGAAAAACACATAAAAGGGTTTATTGGTGCATGGATACGAGTTGACCACATTCTTCAAGATTACAAACTATCTGGTTTCCAGCTTGATAGGTTGTATGGATTGTATGGGTGTATTGCACATCTAACTATATCAATTATATTAAGTAGCCATTCATCTCGGTATAAAATGAAACTTTTCAGCTTGTTATCTTTAGAAATTGATTCTAAGATAGAGGTTAATAAATTTAATTATAATGCAGAGACAAAAAAAGATAAATTAGTAGAATATTTCCTAAAAAACTTTTCTCAGGATAAAATTACTTTTGTAGTTGATATAAGCTCTTTTTATAACTACCTATTCAGCCAAGATGCATAAAAGTTGTATATACATTCAGAAAGCTATTTACCTTGCCCCTTATGAGGTTAGAGCGTGTTGCCAGCGTTTTTTTGTAGATGGAAAAATGAAGGGAGATGTTGCTCTTGTAACGCTTGAGGACCCAAGAGATATTGAGTATTCAGAAATTATTGAAGCTAAAAAGAAATTGATTGAAGGAATAAATAATGGTACTGACGATAGATGTGCTGGATGTTTTGCATTAAAAGAAAGAGACTGGGACAACATTGAGGATGAGGAGCTCAACAGTATTTCTGTTGAGAATCATTCATTGTGTAATATGAAGTGTTCGTATTGTTCAGATGTGTATTATGGAGGCGTGGAGCCACAATACTCACTTGAGCACTTGTTTGAAGGTTTGAATGATGTCGGGGATGATTTGCATATTGCATGGGGTGGAGGTGAGCCGACAGTAAGGAAAGATTTTAACGATTTGTTTTTAAGCTTAAATGAGAAATTCCACCCAAAAACTCAAAGAGTATTTACCAATGCTCTTAAATATTCTAGAGTTTTGCAAGAAGCTTTAGATAGTCGATCTACATCTATTACAACAAGTATTGATGCTGGAGTTGAGGATACATTTAGAAAAGTTCGTGATTCAAAAGGGTTAGATAAAGTCTTGCAGTTTTTAGAAAGATATTCTAAGAATAGTCCAGATTTAATAACAATCAAA
>Ga0233434_1003130_pt1 | contig 13774 bp, 14 predicted proteins | sample SI_122_August201_4_FD_182738 | JGI IMG/M metagenome (GOLD analysis project Ga0233434, IMG submission 182738) | Seawater microbial communities from Saanich Inlet, British Columbia, Canada - SI_122_August2016_120_MG | ecosystem: Environmental > Aquatic > Marine > Inlet | place: Canada: British... | reverse complement strand
TTAATTCAATTTTTTCAAATGACTCGCTTCTTTTTGTTTCTTGTAATAGTGATATTGTTTCAGCACCCTTTCCATATGGATAATAAACTGACACACATGGGAATTTGACTTTTTTTATCTCAAGTAAGAATCGATTAAGTGTTAACCATTCTAATGGTGATATTTCATTACTGCTTTGCACAAGTTGTACTTTTCTCTTTCATACATAATGGTTCTCTAATTCTCTAGCGTATCATGAGCAAAACCATAAAAAACTAGTTGTACAACTTGTATGGTACTGTGAATCTTGTTTTAGTTGCCATTTTGATAATTATTTTAGCTATTTCTTTCATTTTTGTTACAACTTTAAGTTTTGAAAAGACTCCATTACCAACTGATGTAATTGATGAATCATCTACTGATATTGTCTCAACTATACTAACTACATCAACTGTACCAACCTCTCAAAACCTCAAAGTAGCATTCATCGGTGATCAAGGCTCAGGAAATGGCGCTGATTCTGTTTTACATTTGATATCTGATGAGGATGCAGATATGGTGTTGCATCAAGGTGATTTTGATTATTCAGATGATCCTGATTTGTGGGATGATAAAATCAGTTTAATTCTAGGTGAGGACTATCCGTACTTTGCATCAATTGGAAACCATGATGTTGTGTCTTGGGATGGATATCAGCAGAAATTATCTGAGCGATTATCTAGAGTCACTGATGCTGATTGCTCCGGAGATCTGGGCATTAATTCTAGTTGTAACTATATGGGATTGTTCTTTGTTCTATCTGGTGTTGGAACTATGGGTGATGAGCATGCATCATTTATCAAAAATGAACTATCCCAAACTGAATCTATATGGAAAATATGTTCATGGCACAAAAATATGAAATCAATGCAATTAGGTAAGAAAAATGATTCAACTGGTTGGGATGTTTATGAGCAATGCAAAATCAATGGTGCAATTATTGCAACAGGACATGAGCACAGCTATACTAGAACAAAATCCTTATCTGATATACAAAATCAAATTATACACCCTGATTACTCTGATCAAAACAATTTGGTGGTAACACCTGGCACAACTTTTGTATTTGTCTCAGGTCTTGGCGGTGCAAGTGTTCGTGATCAAAATCGCTGTCTGCCTGATACCTATCCGTATGGTTGCAATGGAGAATGGGCAAGTATCTATTCATCAAACCAAGATGCGAGTCCTGGTGCACTGTTTTGTACATTTTATGCAGATGACAATCCTGCAAAAGCTAACTGTTACTTTAAAGACATTACAGGAAACATTCCTGATATATTTAGCATAACTAATTTTCCAAATGGTATTTCTGAAAAATAAAATTTAATTTTATACTGGAATAATTCCTTCTTTAACTAGAAACTCTATTCCTTGTAGAAATGCAGTATCATCAATTGCACCATTTGCCCACCATCCTGCATTATTTTTAATCCATGCAGGAATTTCTTTTGCATCAGTATCGCCTTGAGATGTTGATTCAACTGATATTGTTCCCTCTTTGATTAAAAATCCTATTCCTTGGATAAACGCATCATCATTTATCGAACCATTTGCCCACCATCCTGCATTATTTTTAATCCATTCAGGAATTGTAGGTGTTGTGACTTCTGTAACATCTACATTGGTTTTCTTTAACAGTGAATTCTCTTCTACCTCAATCTCAATTATTGAATACCCACTTTTTTCTCCATTGACGTTGTCTTCAGGGCCCAATCCGTGCACAAATATCGCATATCTTACCAATCCTGAATATTCTACTGGCAGTCTATGGTCTACTTGGCCAAAATCACTGTATAGTTTTTCCTTGCTAATGGATTCAGCATAAGAGTATAATCTATTGTCATTCTCATCTACTACCCAGATGTCATAATTTACTTGGTCTAGAATTTCCATGTCATTGTATTTATTGTAAAAATTAATCTTCCAATCAATCTCACATCCTTCAATTGGTGTACCTGGAGAAAAATTGTATTGAATCGTCATTGAATATGTGTTTGTAGATACTCTATCACTGGTGTAATCTAAAAATTCCTTACTACAATTTAGCAAATCTGATTGTTGAATCGTTTCTGTAATCTCTGCAAATGGATCTTCTATAATTCCTTCTTTGTACTGTGTCAAATCAAACTCAAACATTACTGGCGGTGTATCTGAATTAATTCCAGCATATGCTAATGCTTTGACTGGAAATGGAAAGTCATCTACTAACCATATTTCATTGTCATTATCATTGTACCATCCAATTACTACACTGTCAGTTTCCCTATCAGGTAACACAATTGATTCTACTCTACTTGGAATTAGATATGACTCTAGTCCTCCACCAACTGGACCCAATGCCCCCCATGATGAACTCTTGAACTCTTGTGGTCCATGAATTCTATCTTTCTCATTTGATGTAGCATAAGCTGAAAGCCATGCAATTGATGACTTGAATGCAACTGCATAGTCTGATAAATCATCATCAAATAGAATTGGAGTTGGAACAGTTTTTCCCAATCCCCATGAACCCTTGATTGTTTTCTCCCCATCGATTACTAGAATTTGTGCATCCCACAATGTCTCACTGACATTTATCGTATCGCCTTTAATCCAAATTTTTAATTCAACTGGTAAGCATCCATTCAAATCAATCTCACACAAAGTATATTCAAAATAGTCTCCCTTTTTGAGACCTTCGCCCAAATGCCAAGTACCATCAACATCTACTCCTCCTGAAGTTTGAGCGTATGCTGTGCCTGCTCCGGATATTACAATTAGTGCAGCTAGTACTAGAATACTTTTCATGATGAATTCCTTGATTCATGGATATTAAACGTAGATTCTATTTTCTCAGGTGATATTCTGGTGGTACGATTCTACTTCATTACCCTGATTTGTGATTCTGTGTTTTTGATAAAATCTTCATACTTCATGATTTGAGTTGTCAGCTTGAATGCATTCATCTGGTCATCATTATCTTTAGAACCCAGGAATTTTTTCCTCAACTCCATTAGTTCTAACTGCTGACTAGTTGCCTTTAGAATATCGTCTCTGAGATCATCAATTGTTGCCACATATTGTGTATGTTGAATTTTGATTTAAGAATTTCATTACTAGATGATGTGTATCCTATAACATTCGATAGTAATTTATCTATCAAACAAATCAAAAAGTTATGGGAGAATCTTCAATTCAAACACTTTATGAAAATAAAGATACAAAATGTCAAAACGCTGAATGTGGTCATATTATGGATTCGCATTTGAATTTCAAAAATATAGGCGAAGCTAGAATTCCTTTGTTATACTGCGCTGAATGTCGTGCAGAAGGTAAAGAATGCAAGCTTACAAAGTTTTGATTACATCATAATGAAACCTAAAATAATTATTGGTATTGTTGTAGCTGTTGTAATTTTAGGAATTATATCTAGTCAATTAGGTGGAGAATCTGAACGTATTGATAATGTGATGCCTGTTGCAGAAGAAATTCTGGAAGTTGATGTTGCACCCGTTGTAGAAGAAACTATGGTTGTTGAAAAACTTCATTGTTTGGGAACTGCAAAATGCTTTACAGGAATAGTAACTAAAGTAATTGATGGAGATACTCTCAAAGTTAATGGTGAATCCATTAGATTTTCACTAGCATCTGCGCCTGAACTCAAAGGATATGGTGGTGTTGATTCAAAGAATTTCATTGAAACACTTTGTCCTGTTGGTTCTACAGTAACTGTTGATGAAGATGATGGATACGTTATTGGTATCTATGGGAGAATAGTTGGGTTGATTCACTGTAATGATGTTAATCTCAGTTCAGAACTACTTGATTCCACTTTGGGATATTTGGATGATAGATTTTGTGATTCATCTGAATTTGCAGAACTAAAATGGGCACAAAAGCATGGATGTGCAAAAGATGTTGTTGTAGAAACTACAAATGATTGTGATGGATCCTATCCTGATTTTTGTATTACATCTTCACCACCTGACTTGGATTGCAGTGATATATCTCAGAAAAAATTCACTGTTTTACAACCAGATCCACATAAATTTGATGGCGACAAAGATGGAATTGGATGTGAATAATTGGGTTTCAAAGACTGGTTTGTAGATGAGAATACTGGAAATACTTCAGTCAAAGTACAATGTACTGGGTGTCAGCGTATTACAGTGGTGAGAATCCCTTCAAACAAAACTTTTGAGAAATGGAATGAAAAAGCAAAGTGCAGTCAGTGTGATGCCAAAAAATGTTGGGTACAAGTAAATTAGTTTAGAAATTTTTTAACTTCAGGAATTTTGCTATTTCCTATATCGTATCCATCTCGTCTTAGAAATTTCAGTGTTAGCTTGTAAATCAACTCATCATTATCTACTTGTTGTAGTATCTCAGTCCATAAAATTTTGGATTTTTCATCAATTTGTTTTTTAAAATCAGGATTCATGTCTTCAGCAATGTCTCTGCATTGATCAAATGTTTTTCCATTCTTGTATGCCTTGACACGTCTGTCACAACTATCCATGATTTACTAGCCTCAAAATCGTAAATAAACCTAAGCTGGATTGACTCCATAGAGTTATGTTGATTAAATTTTGATAATTCAACATGGTTTTAGATCCTACTCCAGAAAAAGTAAACGTTAGACGAATGATGATTTACTCATTAATCCCACTACTCTCAATTTATGCTGGTTGGAGAATTCAAAAATTTTGGATTCTAGTAGGGATTAATCTCTTGGCAGGCTTTGGAATAGGCCTTGTATCTGACACTATTTTTATTCCGTTACATTTTGTATATGCGCTATCGTTTTTTATCAATGCTGTAATCTCACTTTACGCTGTGAGATACTTTGCAAATAGGTATAATGCAAAGCTGAATGCATCATTGTAGTTCTTTAGATGTAAATTCTAAAACACAAAAGGTACAAATCTTATCACAAATTCCTCATATCATGAAACTAGCTTCATTTGGTACTGGCAGAACATATGATGATTTTAAAAAACAGATTCCAGTTGCAGTTTTGCCTTTGTATGAAACAATTCGAGATTATTGCTTTTCTTTAGGAGAAAATGTAGTTGAAGATATCCGAATGCACAGAATTGTTTTTGGAAAAACAATGACGTTTCGGTGGTTTGCAGATGTTGCACCTGAAAAAGATACAGTTGTAATTAAAATTCAAAAAGACAGAAAGGAACCTGCAAATATTATTTCAGTAAATTTAGAGCAGGATTTATCGAGTCTCAAAAGTCTTCTAAAAGAAGCATATGATACGATTCGTTGATTTTAAAAGAATAGAAATAATCTAACCTACCATTCATGAATAATGAATATCACACGAGATAAAATTACTCTAGGAATTACCGTCCAAATTGTGCAAAAACAAGACCAGCGTTCAGGAAAACTCACTGAAGGAACCGTGAAAAGAATCCTTACTTCTAGTAGTTTTCATCCTCATGGGATCAAAGTTGAATTAGATAGTGGCCTGATTGGTAGAGTTCAAAGCGTACAGTGACTGGTATTATAATAAAATTATGCCGGGGAAACTTTAATGCTTAATTTGATCTAGTGTGTGTGACATTGAACTGTTTTAGATGTGATGGGAAAGGAAAGTATCGAAATCAATTTGGCATATGGGAAAAATGTGAATCCTGTCAAAAAAAGGACATGTCTTTTGATAGTGTAACTCCAGCACCTGATGTAAATGAAGAAGGACTGTAAAGTGATGTAACATGGCAAAAGAAAAGAAAAAAGACAATAGAAAACAAAAGGGGCAAAAGGCAGCTGAACAAAACCAGCGAGTTCAAAAATACAAGAGTGACCAGCAAGAAAACAAAAAGAAAAAAAGGCCAAAAAAGTATTGAATCTTTAGAATTCTCAAGTACATTTGGGCACAAATGATGTATTGTTGTAAAACTTTACAATAAAGATCACAAAATTAGAGATATGAAATATTTCATAATTATTGTAGCAGTATTTGTTTTGTTATTTATTCCAACATCAGTTGCATTTGGCTCATGGCATTGGTCAAGTGATGTTACAATTTGTGGTGATAAAATTTGTAAAGAAATACAACAAGACACAAAAATCCCTGATTGGGTAGAAAATATCTTCATTTGGTACGATCAAGATAAAATTTCTCAACTAGAGTTTGATAATGCTTTAAAATATCTCAACAAAAATGAAATTATACAATTACAACAAACAGAAAATCTCAAGGAAGAAACAACTTTTAGAATTGAAATTCCAACTGAACAAGAAAAATTACAGTTACCTGAATGCAATGATAAATTCTTTACCACCTCTCCTGTGGATATAAATCAGATAAACTCTATTACTCCCTTGGGAAATCTAGGGCCTCCAGATCACACTTTGCCTACTCAGCATCCGCATATACACTTGGGAGAGCATGACACCAATTACTCTTATTCACTTTATGCCCCTGCTGATGTTTTTATAACAAGTGTGGCTTGGCAGGAAAACATTTCACAAGATCCAATTGATTATGTGATTTACTTTGCACTATGCCAAGACATTATTGGATATTACAACCATGTCAAAGTCTTATCTGATGAGGTAAACCAAATTATTAAAAATGTAGACTGTGAATCTTTTTCTTCAAAGTCTTCTGATTCATGCACCAAAGTGTTACTACATAAAGTAAAAGAAGGAACTAAACTTGGAATAGTCGGATTAAACCAAGGTAATTTTGACTTTGGATTAATTGATCAAAGAGACAGATTAGATTTTATCAATCCTGATAGATATCCAGTTCGAGATCAATACCTGCATTGTGCATTTGATTATTATCCTGATTCTACAAAACAGCAATTCTATGACTTGATTAACAGAGTAGATGGTACTTGCGGTCATGTAATGTATGATATTCCAAATACTTTGAAGGGAAACTGGTTTCATGAAACTGCTCAATTAGAAAATGTCGTAGATTGGAATGTACATCTTGCTTTTGTTGATCATTATGAGGATCCTAGTATTCAGATTGTGTCTGTTGCAGGAATATTCACTGACCCATCTTTGTTTAAATTCATTCCAAAAAATAATGGGCAAATCAATAGAGAATTCTCTCAAGTTACATCTGATGGAAATATCTATTGTTACCAAGGTGCTAGTGTGATCAGGAATTTTGAAGCAGTTCCTTTGGGTAAAGTAATAGTCCAAATGACTGATGATGAATCTCTGCAAATAGAGTATCAAAGTGATAACTGTACAGGTGATGAAACATTTTCAGACCCTACAGTGTATCGTAGATGAATGGATTAGAAAAAAATTCATAAAATACTAAACGCTTTTTTCATAGTTTAACGTAAGATGAATACATGAACTGTAAAAAATACAATGTACAAATGGAAATTAAAAATCAACCTGAAAAGAGACGTGGCAATGAACAAAAAAACATGCCATCTGAATACTATTGTCCAAAGTGTGATCATTTGGAATATTCAGATACATAGATTCTAAATTTACATACGCTTTAGCTTCATAGTTTCAGCAGAGATAATGTGTTGCATTCTTACCTTTAGGATCATAAATGTCCGAATTAATTTTTTACTTGCAAAGATATAGGTCGCTGATGAAATTGTTTTAGAATCAGATTTACACTCTCCATTAGTGTGATAACCTTTGGATATTGTACATTGCAAATTAGATCATTTTTGATAATACTCAGATAGTGTCTTAACTTTTTGACTTGACGCAGTTTCTTTGATTTTGATGCATCCCAATTTTTTATATCACTCAAATTTGCTGAAATATCACACAGCTTGATCATCTTTGCATTAGATGAGGATAGTTTGAGTTGTTTTACATATCCAATCTCTCTTTTTTTCTTAGTTAGAGACATGTCTTTAGATAATGATAAAACCAAAACTGCAATCTCACTTTCAAATTGTCGAAACAAGTCCTCAAAACTAGTTTCAGTATCCTCTATGGTGTCATGTAGCCAACCTGCACAAAGTATTGCCTCATCAACTACTCCTAGACTTTTGAGTCTACCTACTACATCTTCTAGATGTTTTGAATATGTTGTAACACCATCTTTTCTTAATTGACCAGAATGTTTCTTTTTGGCAAGTAACTCTGCACTTTTTATTATATTCATGTGGTCTCTTGAAGATTATTCAATTAGAATTGCAGGCTTGAATGGTCTTGCATGTCGAGCTTTACCTTTTGGATCATAAATGCCATCATCTGATTCAGAATAAACTGTAATCTCTACACCAAACTCTTTCTTACCGATACTTGATAGTTCTGAAGAGAGGAATTCTTTTTCATCAAATGAATCAGCTTCAAGCTTCATCTGTTTTATCTCCTCAGACTCTGAATGCAAATCTTTTATCACCTTTTGAATGTAATCAGGCATTTTTTTAGCATCCGTGGTTTCTGGGTCTGCAATTAACTCCTTCATGACAACTCCCATGTTGTTTTGACCACCTACCATTATCCCTAACACTTTACGATATACTTTGGATTTCATGGAATCAGAGTTTACATAGAGTACAATTTTCTTTGGAACAATCTTTGTAACTTTGAGAATATTTGCAATATCATCTATTGTTCCTTTGAGTAGATTTTCTGATTGTATTGATGTAGCATCTATATCATCTTTAGAATATACCGGCCAAGCTGATTTTGATACTGCATTTGAATTACCGAGACTCTCCCACATTTCTTCTGCAATGTGTGGTGCAAATGGTGATAACATTGCAACACGTGCAGAGTTTATCTTGTATAGTATTCCTGCAATATCATCTCTATCTTTAGCTTGCACACGTTTTTGATACCAACTCAAGTCTGATTCAAATGTAAATAGTATGTCGTGTAATCCTTCACGTAATCTCATTTTCTCAACTGACTCTGTAACTGTACCAATCATACTCTGCATTTTAGATAAAATCCATTTGTCTTCTGCTTGTAACTCTGAAATAGGCTCATTTTTGAGGTTTTTACACTCCTCTAACAATGATTCAAGCTTGCTTTGAATTCCAATTACTGATTCCATGTTAAAATCAGCATCTTGTAGTAGTTCAGCTGATGAAATAATTGCTAGTCTAATCGGGTCAGCACCGTGTTCTCTGATTGCTGTACGTAATGGAATAATATTTCCCATACTCTTACTCATTTTAGCACCATCCATCATTACACTACCATTGACTACAATTTCTTGTGGCCATAATTTTCTCTCAAAGATTGCAACATGATTTAAGACAAAAAATGACAAATGATTCTGTACAAGGTCTCTACCTGAATGTCGTGAATCAACCGGATAGAAATATTGAAACTCTTTTTTCATTATAGTAATGATATCTTCTGAAAGTTTGGATGAACTTGCAGCTAGTTTCACATCTCCCTTATTCAGTAATATGTAATCAAAGAATTCGCGAGTTAAATTATCTGGTTGTACAGTTCCATCATTTACAAATCTTGATATAGTATAGTATGCCATGTAGATGACACTATCTGAGAGTGATTCAACAATCCAATCCTTATCCCATGGAAGTTTAGTTCCGAGTCCCTGTTGTCTTGCACATGCTCGCTCATGTAGCCAATCAATTACCTCTTTGAATTCTGTTCTGATATTACTTGGTAGAACGTTCATCTCATCAAAACAATCTCTTGCTTGCTCTTTCCATTCCTCATCACCGTAATTCAAAAACCATTGATTGTTTAAAATTTTAACAACACATTCTGTACCACAACGACAATGTACTGGAGAATTTTCAAGGACTGGGAATTTTTCTAGATGGTTATTTTCTGCAAGCCAAGCTCGTACCTTTTCTCTTCCAAACTGTACCTTTTCGTTATTGAAATCACCACATCGCTCATTTAATTTTCCATCAGTAAACTCTTTGAGGTACAATTCCTTGGTGGCCTCCTCAAGCTTTTCATCTGATTGGTTTGACACTCCTAGTTTCTCACAAATCTCCTGTGCTGGGAATTTCCCATATCCTTCAGTAGATATTATCGATATAGGCTCAATTTTCACGGCTAGTTCGTGATTTTTAGCCTTCAAATCCATCAAGGCTTGGTAATCTTTTGGTGCATGCCCTGGTACTGACATTACAAGCCCAGTACCCATTCCAGGCTCTACAAAGTCAGCTGGTAAAATAGGAATGTCTCGTCCGTCATGGGTTTTGGCATACTTTCCAATTATTTCACTTCCTGCAATATCTCCATTTATGGTAATTTGCTTCTCAAAGAATTCCAACTTGTGTGCACACTCTTCAGACACAATCCATTTCTCACCATCAACTGTAAGTTTTTTGTAAATTGTGTTTGGATTAACCCACAAGTTTGTAATTCCAAAAATTGTTTCAGGACGTAATGTTGTAATTGGGAAAATAAATTCACCAAATGAAAATTTTACCAAGAAATTTTTATCATCAATCTTTGGTTCAACATCTCCCATTGTGTCGTGCTGTGATACAGGATTCTGATCCTTTGGACACCATCCAACTGGATGACTGCCTTGAATTATTTTTCCATTTTCTTTAAGTGTTGTAATCTGCCATTCAATGAATTTCTGATAACCTGGAACTATAGTGGTGAATTCTCTACGCCAATCAATGGAGTAACCCATCTCGATCATGCCAGACTTTATCTCTTCATGAAAATAATCTGCAATCTTAATTGGTTCAACAAATGTCTTGATTGCATCTTCAGGAACATGATACACGTTACGTAGTCCATCAAGAATTTCTTTCTCACCATTTTGAATTCTTCTTGCCATGCCAAGGACTGGTGTTCCAGTGTAATGGAATCCCATTGGGAATAAAACATTGTATCCTTGCATTCGATAATACCTTGCATGAACATCAGCTAGTGTGTATGTTCTACCGTGTCCAATATGTTGTGGGGAGTTGGGATATGGATAAGCTACTGTGATGAATTTTTTTGGTTTATCATTTGGGTTTGTTTCAAAGTCTTTTGATTCAGACCATTTGTTTCGCCATTTAGTTTCTATTTCATTCCAGTTAATCATAATATCATCCTAAAATCATTGATTTTGCTTTGGCTATTGCCTGCTCTTTTTTAGATGTGTCTTTTCCTCCGCCTTGAGCAAACTTTGCATCTCCTCCACCAGAACCACCCAAAATAGTTGATATTTCTTTGGCTATTTCACCTGCATTCACGCCTGATTTCTCCCCTGAGAACACCATAACTCGAATTGTAGGGTTTGCCTCAAATATTCCGCAATAAGCTGCAGTATCATCTTTTGATGTTAATTTTTTACCAAAGTTTTGATGGAAATAATCATCGTAACTATCACTACTAGTAAAGCAGATTTTATTGCTCACAGTAATTCCATCAATCTCTCCTGATTCGCCTGCTAGAACTTTTTCTAGTAATATTGGAATCTGCTCTCTTGCTTTATCTTTATTTTCTTCTCGCAGTTTTTCCAAAGCTTGTTTTGCAATGTTATCTTGTACTTTTTGTTTTGATTCCTCTTCTTGTTGTTTTACATATTGGAAAGCTGTAGGACCTGAGACAAACTCTACTCGAACTACTCCGTCTTGAATTCTTTTAGTCTTTGTAATTTTGATTAATTCGATATCTTCTGTTTTTTTAACATGAGTTCCACCACAAGCTTCAATGTCTTTATCTTCAATTGATACAATTCGTACAGACTTTACTGGTACTACTCCTCCCTGGTAAATTCTAAATCCATATTTTTGTTCTGCAGTTCCTCTATCATAGTAATCAATGTTTACTGGATAGTTTTTCTTTATCATGTCATTAGCTTCATCTTCGATTTGTTTTACTTCATTATCACTTAGTGAGGAGTGATGTGTGATATCCAACCTTGCATGGTCATCGTCTTTGAATGCAGAGTGCTGCCAAATCCATGAACCCAAAACTTTACGAGATGATGCATTGATGATATGGGTACTGGTATGATTTTTTGTAATATTTGCACGACGTGTCTCATCTACTTTGCATGTTACTGTATCGCCTTCAGATGGAACTCCACCTTCAAGCTTGTGAACGATAATGTTTGCATGTTTATCTACATTAACCACTTTGAATCCTGCAATACTTCCTAGGTCTGGTTCTTGTCCTCCACCACGTGCATAAAATGATGTTCTATCTAGTACGACTTGATCATCAAAGACTTTGATAACTTTGGCTTCAAACTCCATTGGATCATCTTTGTAAAAGAGAGTTTCAGTTTCAGGTAACTCTTCTAGTGGAAGTTCTGTGATTACTTTTTTCTTTTCTGATTGGTGTAAATCTGATAGTTTAGAGTAAAATTGTGATGGAATCTCAGTTATTGCGTCTACTTCTTTGAGATATTCAGGTGTAATTCCATCTGATTCGTATAGTGTGATTAACTCATCTACACTTGGTGCACCTTTTTCTCGAATCTTTTCTGCCTTTTTCTTCATGTGAATTTTTGATTCTTCATAGCGAGATGATTCTAGCTTTAGAATTGTTTTGACGTCTTCTCTTTTCTCATCTAACTCTGGATAGGTATCTTTGAGATAGTCAATGTGAGTATCTATCAAATCATCAATGTCTAGTTTTAGATTTAATCTGTTAATGGTTCCATTAATTCTTCTTAGCATCATTCTCAAGTTGTATCCTCCACCAACATTACTTGGTAGAGCCCCATCAGTGATTGCAAATATCAAAGTTCTAAGATGGTCTGCAATTAGATAAATTCCTTCTAATGGTGTTATCATTTTGTTTAGTTGCTCATCTGTAATTCCTGCATTTTTAATTGCAAGACGTCTAACATCATTTAGATCATCGTAATGATCAATCTCTTTTGCAATTTCTGTAAAGTATTTTTTTAGAATTTCAGAATCTGAATCAATTCCTATAGTGTTAAATAATTTCTCATTAATTGGACCAAAACAGCAATCATAAGCTGTTGGAGTTCCATTTGTAATCCATGCAAATCTCTCTAATCCTGCACCCATGTCAATTACTCTCTGGTCTAGTGTATTGTGTTGACCTAATTCTCCTTGGAATTCAGTGAATACTGCATTACCTAATTCTAATCCTCTTACAAAATATTCCAGTGATGGACCAAATGAACCTCCACCTGCCCATACATCTTCAACAAACACAACTTCTTCTTTTTTAATTCCGAATTGATCAGTTAACAATCTAAAATCCAAATCAACGCATTCATCTTTCCAGTATCCTCCTAAATCAGGAACACTGTGTTGTCCTATCATGCAGAAACTCGAAAAGTGTCTACCTGTTACTCCAACATTTTCTAAATCTTTGAATCTCAAACATGTCTGTGGAACTACAAGTGGGTTTGCAGGAAACTCAAAGACTACTTTACTTCCCATTATTCGTTGAAAGTCTACAACTGATGCAATTGTAAAGTACAAGTCATCACGCCATCTACACACAACTGGATATCTATTCACTGATGTGTGATTATTTTTTACAAAAAATTCTTCAACTTGTTTCCAAGCTTGTGTATAATCAAATCTTTTTGTGGTTGGTGGCTCTCCGATAAATGAATAAGTGTCAGTTCCATCATCTGGACACAAGTCTCTATCTGCATTTAGTGTCCAAAAGAATCTGCCACATTTTGAGCATGCTTTTCTGATAAAACCCTGTTCTTGGAATAGTTTAACGTTATAGTATTTTTCTGGATCTGCTGAGAATTCTTTTAGGATCTGACTTTTATCCAACGATGAACGTGCATTTTTCCTGATATTAAGAATTAGCGTTGTTAGTTGATTTTATGCTTTTTAGAATTAATTTTTTAATATTTCATTTCTATATTTTAAAATGCCATTAA
>Ga0233434_1003122_pt1 | contig 13790 bp, 22 predicted proteins | sample SI_122_August201_4_FD_182738 | JGI IMG/M metagenome (GOLD analysis project Ga0233434, IMG submission 182738) | Seawater microbial communities from Saanich Inlet, British Columbia, Canada - SI_122_August2016_120_MG | ecosystem: Environmental > Aquatic > Marine > Inlet | place: Canada: British... | reverse complement strand
GTGCTTTATCAAGTCCTGCGTTTACATCAGGCTCTACTTCTAATTCTGTAGGTTCCACTAATTCTGTTTTTTCAGTATCAGCCAAGGTACCGAATTTCTCTTAAAACGTTATATAATCTAATCATTAGACGCATTGATTAGCTCATGATTTTGAGCCAGATCGAAGGAGAATTCAAATAATTTCATTTTCAATTACTACTAATTTCATGGTATAGTTAAGCCCTATGATCTCTATTGGAACTTTTGTGTGTGGAGGCGAAATGTGTTAAGGGGTTTTATGAGAATTTGGAAGATTGAAAATTTGTAATCCCATAGTCATAAAATTACCATTTTTGATTTTTGCTCTTTATCTATTCTGAAATGGAATAACCTTCAATGTCATTTCAATCAATCAACGGAGAATTATTTTTTGTAGAACTAGAGGAAGGGGATTCATGCACTAGAGAGAACATATGTTGTTTAGGGCATGACCTTGCAGAATCCAGCGAGGTAAAAAATCACTATACAATTCCAAAAGGAACTTGTAAAAAATGTGGATTTGGTTTGAGATATTTCAAATGTTCAAAAAAAGAATCAGAACGATATCATGCAGAATTAAGGAGTTTATGCTAAAATGCCCTATGATGAAGTCGCTTATCAAAGAATAGAGGAAGAGGAAGAGGAGAAGAAATCAGCAGGAGAGAAGATTAAAGGAATTTTGAGAAATGAGAGTTTTGAAATGTGTCTTTGTTTGACTTTGGGATTTTTAGTTCTAGGAATTGGTTTTCATTTTGGTGTTAGTCTTTGATAACACTATTAATCGTGATTGCTGTTTTGTTTCTTGCACTTTATCTTGGTTGGGATTCAATAGAAGATGTTTGGGATTCTATCATGGGTGTTAATGATTTTGTCAATTCTGAAGAAGTTAAAGACAGAATAAGTGAAGGAAAAAATATTGTTGAAACTGTAATAGAAAATTCTAATCAGGGAGGAAATTAATTTGCAAGAAACTGAATTTGTTCCATCTTTTGCACAATCAACACCTTCAAGATTATCTTCAAAACCTTGGCTAACTTCTGAAGAGCCTCAAGTTCTATTATTTCAGGGAATGAGAGGAAGTGGAAAAGGAGTTTCAGTTGACCATACAGCCGAATATCTATTCAAAGAAGGTCTAACCATTTTACATATTTGGGGAGCTCGTTCTAATGAGAATTTATTTTGGGCTGTAAATTTGAATTGCAGAGAAAAATACGAAAAAGTGTTAGAGAAACCAAAATTCATCATAAAACAATTTTTTGAAAATCGTATTGGAAATTTAGAAGAAAGATGTTTCAGAGATAATCCACACCCGTTTACTGACTTAGATGATTACAAAAAAGAATTAGAAAAATCAATAGAAATGGGATTCATAGAAAAAGAAAATGACGGTAAATTTACGATAACTAATACAGGAACAGATTTGCATAACGGAAATTTACTTCATTGTAAATGTCATAAAGCATATCCAATTCTTTTGATAGTTCCTGAATACATAGAGTTTGAACAAGATACACTTGACAGATTTAATGGAGTATTTTGGAAGGATCTAGATGAATACAAAGAATTTAGAATTGACATTACAACAGAAGAAAAAAAATTATTGGTAGAGGGAAGATTACGAAAACCTGAATCAATGATCAAGGAACTAATCAAAGTCAGATACATTACACCACCAACAACAGCAAAGAGAAGAGAAAAATTTCAAGGAGAATTTGAAAGTATAGTTCTACAAGCAAGAGAAGAAAGAAGGATAGTTGTAATGAATCCTAGTTTCTTTGAGATACCATTAGAGAAATTTGAAACACTTGCAGAAATGATAAAGATGTTAAAATATTTGATGAATACTTCAGGACACTTTATGCCATTATCAGAAAGAGATGTTGGCAAAGCAAGAAAGTATTGGACTAAGAAACAAAAGTCATGGCACAAACTTGCAATCATAATTAATGAAGTTAGAAGTGTAGCTCCTAGTTCCAAATTATCAGGAGAAAAAGAAGCTGGAAAATCAAAACGTGCTATCTATGATTTTATCCCTGAAGCAAGACACATGAAGGCATGGTTTGTAGCTGATTATCAATCCCCTGAAGATTTGTTTTCAGGAATTCGTTATCAGGCAAACAACATAGTAATCAAAAGAGCCTCCATGAATATTCTAGGTGCTGACTGGGGTTGGTTGTTTGAAAAAATCAAGAATGATAGATTGGGATTATTTAGAAGTCAAGGAGGTCATGCAGAAAAATACGAGCATATGCACTATACATTATCAAGGGATACTGGAATGAAAAAATTCCTAGATGATAGAAGACCATTAGTTGATGAACTACCTTCAAACAAAGGTTATGTTACATTCCCTAACAATGAAGTAAAGTTAGTAAAATTTGATTTACCTTCATTCCATCATAAGACTTCACTTGAAGACTTTAAACAATTAACAGGTATTCGTTGGGCTGTAAATCTAGAAAAGAATCAAGAAGAGAAATTAGAGGAAGGAGAATCAAAGACAGAATCAAAACAAATAGCCAAGAAGTTCAAAGAGGAAATTATTGAAAAGATTCGTTACATGAAAGAGGAGGAAAAGAAATCCTTCAAGACCATTAGAGATGAACTAATCCAAATGGAGAAGGAAGGTGTATTTCCTAATCAATCCTTTGAAGCAAGGACTCCAGTTTATTTTAACAATCTATATTTGAAATATAAAAGAAAACAAAAAGAATTTTTCAACAAACTCTAAACTTTAGGTCGCATACAAGGGTGTGGGCGTATGAGTGTGCGTCAATTAGTAGATTATTAAATAATCCATATTGTTTAATCTAGAATCCCAAAAAAATCTCTACTGAAATTTTAATTTTAGGAATAATGATTAATTCATTCATTTTTCACTCGATACCCTATATTATAGGGAATTGGATTAAAAATGAAATGAGATTTTGATTTACGCATGGATTTTGGATAATAATTTGCTTTTTCATCTAGTTTTAATCTAAAATGGTAGGTATATTCATCATTTCAGGCATAGGATTAACTATATTCTCTATACAATAGGTCTAATTTTTCCTTTGTCAAAGGATTATCTTCTCTTCTTCTTTCTTATCGGTTCAGAGAATCCTTCATCTTCAATGTTTTTCCATGCACCAACAACAGCAACTATAATCAAACCATAGAGATGTAGATTCCTACATTTTTGAATAAACTCACTTCTATTCAATAATTTTCCTTTACCTTTCTTTAATTGAGAATTTTTGAAATAAACTATCCTTTGCGTTTTTCTATAATACCAACCATGTGCAAGAGCATTTCTAAAAGTAATATCCAATAAATCCCATTCAATATGCTTTGATACACCTAAAGAAGTTAGAACATCTTTCAATTTACCTAGGGTTTCTTTCCCTTCTATGACACCTTTCCTTCCATATTGAACATCTTTTAACATTGTAATCAAACTGATTTCGATAACCCAATACCATCTTAGTGTAGCATTGATGTATAGATCAAACCATATCTCATCAAGCATATCATTACTGATATCCGAATTCTTTTTGAGAAATTTCTTCCTATCTTCTTTACCTCTAACGATTTTATCATAATCATTTATGTGAACAAAGGATTGATTTGCAGATTTGATAACAGTATCAAATTTTCTCATATGTTTGATATGATTTGGATTTATCTTACCTTGCTCTTTCAATAAATCATATAATCTAACAAAATGTTGAGAAATAATCCTTCCACCTATGATCTCATTTCTACTAAATGATTCTGACAATATCCTTCCTTTCTCAAAGGACTACATAATATCATTGAATATTTCCCTTTATCAAAGGGATTATTTGGAGATAATCAAATCCCGACAAAATAGGTTAACTTACTTTTCCATCTAGAGATAATTTGAAACTCTCCAAAAGAAAGTAAAGTAGTTTTGTCGGGTTTTGTGCCTAGAAATATCTCTTTTTTTATCAAAATTTTCGATTTTATCAGGATATCCTCTAGAATCCTAAAAAATCACCAAGAATTGAACAAAATAACAAATTTAGGTCTAAATCTATTTTTTTAGTAATTTAATGATATTATCTCTTGTTTAGGATCTTTGAACCTAATATTGAGCCATGCTCTTTGAGTTCTTCCTTCTACTTCAATTCTATCCTCTTCATAATATTCAGCAAAAGCCTTTCCAAACTGACCTATTCCTTTAGGAATCTGTCCTTTCTCTATCATTATTTCCTTGTAGAAATGATATGTTTCTCGTTTGGTCTTATGACCTTCACTATCAAGAACATAGTTTGTAGCAAAATCATCAATAGGATCAGCATTTTCATTCCATTCCTTTCGAATATCTTTCCAATCCTTTGAATGAGTGAATTTACCATCTTTATTCAATCTATTTGCAATAACAACTAAACTTGAGAATACCAAATTCTTCTCCTCTTGATTCTCTTCTAACTTTTCTTTGAGGTATTCCATTCTTTCAGGATCATTTTCAAAATCCCTTTCCCATTTTACAATAATCCATCTTCTAAAGAATCCTTGAGATTGATCAAAGACCTTTGGGAATCTATTACATGAGAATAATAATTTACAGAATGGGTATAGTGTAAATCCTTGTTGATGTTTCTTTTGAACTTCAATACCTTCGTTTGATGTAATTGCTTTAACTTTTCCAGTATGTCTTAATTCGTTTTGTTCTAAATCAGGAAATATGTTTGCAGATTTACCTACCAAATTTGCTCTTAGGAATTTATCTTCTGCAATATCCTGTAATGCAATATTACTAACATTATCTTTACCAATTAAGGATTGAATGTATGATAAACAAACAGATTTTCCATTTTCTCCACCACCTAAGAACATGAAGGCTTTTTCATCAACATGACGTTTGATTATTGGACTAGCAATAATTTCAAGAACTGTTTCAAACTCTTTCTTTTTGAATTTACCATTTATAGTAAAAGAACTCTTTAGATATTTCCAAAATAATGTATCTTTGAGATTATCTTTGATATCTTCAAATTCAGGTTTATTGTATTCAACAGGTAATAGAACTCTACTAAGATGATTAGGGTTATGAGGCTCTAGTTCTAATGTTTCTAGATTCAAAATACCATTTTCAACCGTAATTAGATTTGGATCTGTATCAAATTTCTCAAGATCAGAATAAGTTTGAGCCTTTATTTTATTGATAACTTCTCTTCTATCGTGAGTTGTACAATTTGGAATTAGGTTTTCAGTTTTTTCTTTGATTAATGTTTCAGCTTGTAAATTATCATAGATTTTTCCATTGTATAATAAAATCTCTTCAGTATTTCTTATTGTAACGAATCTATTTGCTCTTTGAAGTTCTTGTGCAACATTGTCTATCTTCTTATCTCCATCATAATCTTCAGGATTATATTTTGCATAATGAACTAGTTTAGGATTTGAAAATACCTTACCTTCAAATATTTCTGAATTGATAATTTTGAATTTTATCATATCTTCGTTTCTTACTCCATCTAGCTCAATACTACCATGACTTGCTTGAAAAACTTCGCTGATTGCACGATAAATGGCTGTATGGATTCTTTCTAACTTTTCTTCTTGAAATACTAATTGAATTTCATCAAAACAATCATTGAAATCAATCTCAATAATTTTGGACTGGATAATTTGTGAATTAATTAAATCAGGATACTTGTAAGATTCATTTTCTTTGAATCTGTTAAAGCATTTTTTGATTAAATCAGATAATCCTGAATCAGTATAGGTTTTGCTCTCTTCTAAAGTCAATTTACAATCTCCTCTTTAGAAATAATTCTCTTATCAAATGGGTGTTTGAGAATGTGTGTATTACATACTAGGATAGTATCATTTCCCATTGAACCACCGTCATAAACTACCTCATAGATTGATTTTCCACTACAGCAAGTTCTCATTTACAATTCAACCTCATGTCTTTTGTAATTCTTAACGAGAATTGATTGACTTGCTCTTCTAAAAAATTTGTAAGGTTATCATATTCCTCTATACAAATCTGTGTAATGATTCTACATTCTAAACAAAAATTACCATAAGAGTGAATATGATGGAACAAAGTATGATCACAAAACTCCATTCTCTTAACTGACGTAGTAATTTTATGACAATGTTCACAATTCATTATGCTATATCTCCTAGTAAAATTGATTCTAGTTCTTCAGGACTTTTGTTGATGTAATTATCTAACCAATAATCACAAGTTGATCTTGAATGATGTCTAATGTGTTTTGCAAGTGTTGATCTACTTGTATAATGTAATGATTCAGTTCCACAAACAATACAAACTAAATCCTTTGGAATATTTGTAATTATTGTAACAACTTTATCTAAATTCCTATACAAAAATCCTAACCAAAATAATTTATCAGCAGTAACTATTTCAGGACTTTTTGTAAAATGGGCATATCCCTTAATGTTCATTTCAAAACTCCTAGAACTATTGCGTTGCTTATGATCTGAAGTTGTTCTATACAATCTTCTAGTTTTGGATAAGATTGCTTATCCATTCCTGAATGATGTTTGATTAAATGATAGAATAGTGATCTAGTATTATCAAATCTTTTGATTTTACCTCTCCTTCTCTCCGCTCTACATTTCCAACAATGTAAATTTCCATGAATTTCAGTCGTGTTTGAGCTACAATTAGGAAATTGCTCTTTAATTATAGGACTAGAACTAGATAACATAGAAATCTCCTTCTTTGCAGTTGGCGAAATCTAAGAAAGTGTAGGGTGTATCAAACGAAACACTTTCTTTTTTTATTTTTAATAATGAAAAATCCTCAAGGAACATTGATAAGATTCCTTGAGGACATCTGAAGGCGTTAAAACTGGCGAGTGAAAAGGAAATCATTTCTTTTTATCTCCATTACAAATTTTCTTTAGTTCATTGGCAATCCATGTAGAACGTGGAATCAATCCTCTTACTTCATCAATGGAATCAACAACTCCTTCAGGGATTGTAATACAGAACTTGACACTAGACATTACTATACAGATATACTAATCCAATCAATCTGTATCCAGATTCACTCTTATTGACTAATTGTACAATTTGCCGAAGTAAATAAGGGGTTTTAACCCTTTAATTTTTACGGTATTCGGCTTATCTTTATGAAAACAATTACTTTAGTGAATTTCTCAACGATACAAGCAATTTGAATTTCATAAAACCCTTTAAGGAATTCAATTTTGACTCATTTTTCATTTATGAAAACTGTTTTCAACTTTTCTAAAAAAATCCTAGGATTCATTTCATTTCGCCTCCACACGCAAAAGTTCCAACCAATTCCATTCCATGTTTTATTCTATGATTTTCAAAGTAACAACATGAGAAAACAAATTTCAAATCGCTTCAATGAAATTCTATTGAAGAGAGAAAAAAGAGAACTAAGATACAAACTTGCAAAACTATCATTTCTTACCGAAAGAAAAAAGGAGATAGAGCAAGAAACCAATATTGTAATGAAAATTTTGAACTTCATTCCAAACAATCATCTAATTGCAGAATATCAGTATCTAATGAATCATAGAAATTCAATAGAGTCTAGAATTGATATAATAAATTTGGAGATAAATGAATGACTTGGATAATTCATGTTGGTATTGGTCTAGTAGGTGGAATTATTTTTTCAGTAGCATATCCTGAACTGGCTCAATCAGTCAATGATTCGTTACAGCCAACAATTCAGATGTTTGGAGAAAAAATCAGCGAAATTTCAATCCAAATCCTAAAAGAACAGATTCTAGGCGTGAAAACTTAGGAAAATCGTCATGGAATGGCATATCTGATCTAGAAAGGAGGGGGTTTTGATTTTAGTTATATATGATTTATGACTAAATCTAACCTAACCAATGAAAAGACACTTTGTCATTTTTTCACATCATAAAAAACATAATTGCGAATTGAAACTAGAGAATCCTTCACATAGAATTTCTCAACTACAAAATGAATAGGATTAGAATGGTTTGTGCAATAATAGACCATTCTTCCTTTTTTCTTATTTGATAGTTTAGGATCAAACCAAACCTTGTTTAATTTACTATTCTTCAGAATCTCAAAACAATCAGGACAAACAGCTCTACTAATTGGCATACTATGACTACACATTCTAGATAGATAAATATCAAAAAAATAAAAAAAGAGGATTGGATTGAACAGAAACTAATCTCATAATTTTTTATTTTTATTTAAAATCATAATTTTTATCGTACATGTTTCATTTTATAATCAATAATTATCGAATAATTCTCTTATGTTATTTAGTTGGTCTTGTGTGAAATACCCACTACTAGTTTCAAAATTTAAGTTCGTATTTTTATAATCATTTATATTTTTAATTTCAATGTTTATTCTAGCATCTTCTCCAGCACCAAAGGTTGATGGGTTAAACAAAACTAATGATGAACCTATTTCAACATTACAAGAATTAGAAAATTTATTGTATGATTGTCCAGACTCTCCGCTACACGCATTGTACTTATCCCCACCTGAATCTATTACATATACTTCATAACTTGCTGAAGAAGAATCTGCTTTTTCAGTTGTAAAATGAATTTTACCACCATTACAGAAAGGAATTATTTCAGGATCCCCATCATTAATTCTAATCATACCCTTGTAGTCATTCTCATATTTTGTATCTGTCTTATAATACATGATATTATTAGAATTATCACTATGACCTTGACCTAGAGCATGTCCTATCTCATGATATACTATTGAATATACAGTTACAGCATCAAATGGTTTCCAAGATCCACAATCAGATGAGCCGAGCCCAATAATCAAATGGTCTCCTATTTGTCTGCCGATATGATTGGAACTATACTCCTGTGTCCAATTTATTGTAAAATCAGCTGAATTCTCCGAGTATGTTTGTTTTAGAGTAACACCATGAATACGAAAACCATCCAACTGTGAAATTAAACCATTCACACTTTTTTTCACATTGTTTGAGGTTTCAGGTGGTAAATCTTCAAACCAAAATGATAATTCCCCTCCATTAATTATACCTTGAAGTAATGGTAATTCTTTTGCTTGTAATATTATTGCGGTTTTTACTTCATCTATCTGATTTTGTTCCATTAGATCATTTTGAATTTTTTCTAATCTAAGTAACTCTTCTTGTTGTAATCTTTGTTGACGTTCTGCTTCATCCTGTATTTCCTGTAATTCTAATTCATACCCCCTCTGTATTTCTTGTTCCTCAATTTCTGTAAAATATGGTTCATTTGATGTAGTTCCTGTATCCCAACCAATTTCCTTTTTCTTTTCTTCCAGTCTTTGATCCGCACGTTCTTGTGAAGTTAGTATGGTATCATCATACCAACCAATTTCATTTTTCTTTTCTTCCAGTCTTTGATCCGCACGTTCTTGTGAAGTTAGAGTAGTTTCTTGTTGTATGGATGGTTGGTTAGTTTGATCTGTTGTTATCCCAAGACCTGCCAAAACACCCAATACTGCTACACTTGAACAAACAACTACGATTAGAATAATTGTTATGGATTTCATTTTTTCTTTTTTAACTCCTTTAATTCACGTTCTTCGATAGAAAACGTTTCAGGTAAATCAATATCAAATATTTTATATGATACTTTTTTTTCTTCCACTAACCGTCTAACATGATTTTCATTTTTTGATGGTCTTGCACCTTTCTTTTTAATTTCAATAAAATCTAATGATTCATCATTAATTCCTATCAGGTCTAAAGAGGGTGCTTTTGAAGTTGTAGATAATGTTATAATTTGTTCATATTTTGATAAGAGTGCAAAATCACCTAAGATTTGGGTATAATCTCCAGATGTTGTATTCACTCCCATTTGAAATGATTTTTTTTGTTTAACATCTAACTTGTCACTTAATTCTTGTATTTCATCTTCTTTGTGAATAATATCCTGATCATGTGTTTTTTTTAATTTGAAAAGAAATATGATGATAATTCCTAAAGTAATTGTGACAATTATTGCCCAAACAAGTGAAAGTTCTATTTCCATTAAATCCTATTTTATTATGACTACCTAAGTATTGCGTGCCTAGAACTTGGGTAACTCTCTATGCAGTAGCACATCTTGTACAATAATCAGGGTGTTTTTCTGCACACTTTCCCAAATTATACCTAGATGTACTTTTGAGATTAAAATACAGTTTTTTAAAAATACCAGTATTCTTTTACTAGAAATCATTTTACGAATAATAGATTGACTGTATTCTATTTTCAAAGTAGAGAAGAAAAAAACAACAAGATGGCAGAAATTAAAAATGATGATTATCTTATTGTTACAACTGAATCTATTGATAAAAATGGAAAAATTACCACGGGTAAGTCGGGCAGAATTATTTATGGAAAAAAATCTCATGTCGAAGAATCATCTTTTTACAAATTCTCAAGAGCACATAGTTACGCTTATCGAGAATTAACTGCATTACTCAAATTTTCACAAACATATCCAAAAATGTATGATACTTTTGAAAAACATCAACAAGATGTGATCAAAAAAGGATTGAATTCAGATAAAATTGATTTTGATAATACCTATAGTATGTATCAATACAGAATAGCATTACATAGACAGAATTTAGGAAGCGAAGGAATGAAAAATTTTAAACCACCTGAGATTGATGAGCAGATGTTGGAATATAGTATTTTTAAAGAATTTTTACCTAAAAGTTTAGATTTTGTCAATGAAGTAAGTCTGAATTACATTGTATCGTTATTTGAAATTTATCTTTCAAGAGTGATTGATGCCGTTCTAGAAAGTGCAATATATTCAAACACCATACCAGTTGAAAAAATTACATCAGATCTCACAAGAAAGATTGTTGGTAGTCCAGAATCAATGAAAAGAATGTTGAAAGAAATTTTTGGATTCAATATTGTAAATAAAGAATGGGATACATTTCTTGAGTTGTTTGAGAGGAGAAATTGTTTTACTCATAATGATGGGAATCCAACACCAAAATACATGAAAACATTTCATGTGGATAAAAATCATAATTTGACTCCAAATAGGGATTATATTTCAAATTCTATTACCCTAATTGAACAATTCATGGCAATCATTCATCAGTATTTTTATTCAAAATTCATTAAAACATACGTTTATGAAAAATTCTTGGATTAGTTTAGAAAATAATCTCTTATTTTGTATTTTTGAAAATAGTTGCTTTTACTGATGTGACTTTATCATGAACTTCTTGTTTCTGAATTCTAATGATTATCTCGCATTTCATACACCAATAAACAGACACCTCTTTGTCTGGATCGTGCCTATTTTTTGTAGAAATTACAGCATCATAGACCATCTTTTTGTTTGAACCACACTTTAAACAAAAAACATCAGGATATCTAGCCATTAATCTAACCAAACTTTGTTATTTTTTGTATTCTTTTGAATTTCAAAACAATCAGGACAACAAGCTTTTTGAGCCATTCTACATTCTAGTTATTTTTATTTTGATTCCTTTGTTGTTATGAGTTGTAACTGCATTTGGCACTTGTTCAAACTCTTTCCATAATATTAGAAAAGTATCTTTAACAAATTCACTACAATGTCCTTTTTCAAGTGATCTAAGGAATGGAACTTTGGTTAACCGTTTGCCATTTGACCATTTAGAATAGCTATTTCTACATCTATCATCAAACCATCTTGCAAAAATCCCACGATCTGATTTTTCATCTCTGAATTGTGTAATCCATTGTTCAAAACTTAATGTAAATAATTTTACCATGAAATTAATCTAATTTCCGAATAGATAAAGAGCAAAAAAATAAGGAATACTCATTCAGAGTTTTTTCTTTGTAATTGAATGAGTTACAAGTGCTGAAGAACCTTTTTCAAGTTTTACAACTTTGGTAGTATCTTCAGGAACTTCAGTTTGAGGAGCTTCTTGTTTCAAATCAATAGTCGCTTTTTTCACTTGATGATCTTTGCCTTGAGAACTAGGTTTTTCTTGATAGTTCTTCCAAGGTTTGTAGCCTTTTGTCATAAATTGAATTAATTATTAGAATAATTAAAGAGCAAAAATCCTCCAGGAATCAAACTGCTCTAGGATTTTTCTTAGGGTTTGAAATCAGAGTTCCTTCAAAGTTTAATCCATTGATGAAACTCTCTAAATGTGTATGATTTTCTACTTCTGCATATAGCAAGAATTTGCTTTTGAGTTTGTTTCCATTCCTGCATAGGACTTTGTTTTGCTTGATTACTTGAGAAAGTAATGACTTTGTGTTATGGTCAACTTCAAGATCGACTTTCTTCTCCTCCTCTCTTATGATTATGGTATATTTTGATTCAAGAAACTTTTGCATAGTCATTGAATATCCTAGTTCAGGGATTGGAAAATCTAACTTATCCCATGTTTCTTGAGTGAATGTCTTTGTGTAGAGTTTTGTTGTAGTTTCAACTGTTATCTCTAGTGGCATATCAAACATTTCCACTAAGCTCCATTCTCTCCATTCTTAATTTCAAAACCTCGACTTGTTCTTTGAGTAGTTTGTTTTCTGTGGTTTTGTCTTCTTCCTCTTTTAATCCAGTCTCTAGTTTTTGTATTTTCAATAGTTGTCTTTCTTCCTCACTAATTGTCAATTCTGCAATATTTTTTGAAAACTCTTTGAACAACTCTTCCATTCCAATAGGCAAATAATGATTATCTAGTTTGACTGTAACACTATGTCCAAATAATTTTTCAGCTATTGAGATATTGCATTTATCAGATAATTTCAAAACTGTATTGTAATATTTTCTAAATCCATAAGTTATTGGAACTTTGTATCTTCCTCCAGTTTCTTTAGGTCTATCTTGACTTGCCAACATATACTCGATACTATGACAAACTGCTGTTCTACTAACTGGATTAACATTGAGAACATTGACGGATCTTTTAGTATTTGCAAAATCACGAACTTGATTCTCATTTCTTGCAAATACTGGAGTTTCATATGAAAACACTTCTCCAGCCTTTAGTCTTTCTTGGAAATATTCATCAAGTGCTTTAGAAGCTTCAGGAGTTAGAAAAGTAATGTATTCTTCATTTTCATCATGGTAAATTGTAAGACATTTACATTTGCTATTTGGAACATCAATGATATCTTTCATTCTTAATCCAACTAAACCTCCAATTCTAATTCCTGAACTAACAAAAGTCAAGACCATAGCTTTTGACCTCTTCTTCTTGGAGTTTGATAACATCTCTTTGATTTGTTCTCTAGTATATGCTCGAAATCCTTGAACTTTTCTTTTGGCTGGATACATTCTTTTGATTTTGACTTTGTTTAGAATTACATCTGAAATATCATAAAACAAAAAGACTGGAGCTAGTTGAGTTGGAACAGAATTTGGATTTATTTTTCCAGTAAGATAATATACATAATCCTCTATCTTCATTTGAATTTGCTTTTGATCTGCTTCTAAGAGGTCCTCCATGTTTTCAACCTGACAAAAACGCATGAACTTTTTCAATCCTGATTTGTAAGTAATTAGAGTGAATTCTGATTTATTACAACTTCTCTCAAAGTCTATTTCACATCTTGGTCTTGCTTCCATCAATTTGAAAACCTCAAGACACAACGGATAAGGTTTATGACAACTTTGGAAATTCTTTGAAAATCCTCAATATTATGAGCTTTTAATTGGGGAGTATAATCATTTTAAATAACAAATTGAGTGTATCTTCTGTCTCCAAAAAACAATTAATTTTAGAAATTAGAGGAAAAGCAAAAATTTCATGTGATCTTAAACGACATTTGTCTCCAAGAACTGTTGGAA
>Ga0233434_1003119_pt1 | contig 13798 bp, 12 predicted proteins | sample SI_122_August201_4_FD_182738 | JGI IMG/M metagenome (GOLD analysis project Ga0233434, IMG submission 182738) | Seawater microbial communities from Saanich Inlet, British Columbia, Canada - SI_122_August2016_120_MG | ecosystem: Environmental > Aquatic > Marine > Inlet | place: Canada: British... | reverse complement strand
ATGCCCGCTTCAGCCTATTACTTAAGGGTAAAGGGAAGTTATTCTTTTAATAATATTTTAATTGAGTACAAACAACACGGTTCACAATTCAAAAGTTTTGGAAACCCCTATCTTACGAATAACATTCGTGAATTTACGCTCAATGACCGTTTATCTTTGTTGGGGAGGCGACTCATGATTGTTGCTGGATATAAATATCGTGACAATAATTTATCTGAAACCGTTGCTCATCCGGTTGCGACAAAGACTATTTCAATCAATACAACGTTAGTTCCAGGTCCAGGTGCACCTTCAATTATAATGAATCTTCAAACGATTGGACGTACGAACGGAATTGATTCTGCGGAATTCGATCAATATGGGAATTTTCTTTCGGATAATAGAGAAAATTCTAAAGCACTAAACATTATGGCGTCGGTTAATCTTCCAGGTAACTTTGGAAATCTAGCCACCACCACATCCATTAACGTCAATTCTATTTCATATACGGATAATCTTTCGGCAGAAAGGAAAGGAGATTTTCTATTTCAAAAAGCGGAAACTCAATCCGTTTCTTTAACATTTTCAACGCGATTTCAGATTCCATTAAAAACGTCCGTTTCTTATAATAGAACGCAATTATTTATTCCTTATATGAATGAAAATAATGTACCTTATAAAGATGAAAGCACCTGGACATCTATGGGAATGACAGCTCAATACTCTTTTTTAAAAAATGCAGTTAGGTTTCGAGGCGGCTTGGACTTTATGACGAATGGCGAAACAGATGAATCTGAAACAAATCTCTATGGTGGTAAAATTGGAGGTGACTGGGATATTATGAAAAAAATGACATTGACCTTTAATAGCTCGATTCGTATGAATAATATTAAAATTTATAAAACGGATGAGATCGATAATGACAACAATGGTTTAATTGACGAATCCAGAGAAAACTGGATGGTAAGTAGTTCTGGATTTAACTTGTCCTTGGGATACCGATTTTGATTAAAAAGATAATAAGATTTTTCCACAATCATGTAGTTGATTTCGGATTAACAATTGGAGCAATATTTTTTACCTGCTTTCTCCATTGGGTAGGTGTTTTTGATTTTCTTGAATTAAAAACGTATGATTATCGGTTTCATTCAGTACGGGGCCCCTTAACGGGGTGGCGTGCGAGCGATTCAACAATCATTAAAAAAGGGACAGATGTTGTACTGGTTGAAGTTGATGATGAATCTTGGCGACTATTAAAAGATAACAAAGTTCCTTGGCCTTATCCACGAGGTGATATTTGGGCAAAAGCTGTAGATAATTTGTCAAATGCTGGAGCAAAAGTGATTGCATTTGATATTCAATTTGATTCTCCTGATGCGAGAAGCGAATATTTACGGAGTGTTAGTGAAAATCTTCCTCTCGAATTTCAGCAATATCTTCCGGGACATGGAGATATTCTTTTGGCCGAATCCATTCAGCGAGCTCAAGAAAATGGGACTAAGGTTGTAATGGATGTAAAAATGGTTAGAGAGCCAACACGAATCCCACCAAATTATATTGCTTATCCTGTACCCGAAATAATGGGGGTAAATCCAGAAACCGGTTTAATTAACGATATGCTTGATATTGATGGTTTTTCTCGACAATACAGCATTGCAGGTTATATGGCTCATGAGCCAGATAAAGCTTATTTAACATTGGGCGTAAAATGTGTGAAAGCATTCCAAGGTATTCCTGACGATGCAGTGCCATCTTTTAATGGTGACAGTTTGAAATGGACCTATGGTGATTTAAATATTACGTCTTACGGGCGTACAAATAATTTTCTTGTGAATTATTATGGTCCACCTTCCGGTTATAAAATGCCGGGGAGGGATGAATTAAAACCTTGGGGAACTTTTCCTCGTTTTTCTTTGTCTCAGATTTTGGATACACAGGATTATGATTTACCTGAAGATTTAGATTGGATGAGCCAATTTCTTCCTGGGAAAATCCCTGAGTGGGTTACTTCCATCGAGGACGAAACCGATAGAAATGAAATGATGGTCATGTTAGGTCTTGGTGAGAGTTATGATATTACCCAATCCCCGTTTTATAATAAAATTGTAATTCTGGGTGTATCGGTAGAAGTACTTCATGATGTGAAATCTACTCCTTTTTATAATTATCTGAATTTGAGCCAATTGACCCCAGGTATGGAAACTCACGCAAATGCGATCCAAACCATGATCCATAGTAATTATATTCAAGTTTTTGGTGGAAAAACAACTCGATATATGGTAGAAGGGGCACCTTACCCACTGGAAAATATTTTATTGATTTTTGGTTTGTGTATCATTGCTTATATCTTATTGATGAAAATAGAATTACATCCAATTGTTGCAGGGGTTGTTATTTTTTCAGAAGGATTACTGTATTATGCTTTTTCGATGGGCATGTTTGCCAATGATTATTGGTGGTTTTGGAAATCAACTGTCGCTAATTTTTTGCCTGAATCAATTCATGAAGTATTTTATGACCAACTTCAAGTTGCGTTGCCTGCACCGGGCGAATCTTTTATCATGCCAATTATAGCTCCTATTGCAGGATTGATGTTTACCTACTCAAGTAATATTATTTTCCAATTCCTTCATGAACAAAAGGATAAAAAATTCTTAAGAGAAACATTCGGAACTTATATTTCGCCTGATGTGTTGGACAAAATGTATGAAGAAAAACAAGCTCCAAAACTTGGGGGTGTAGAAGGATATCATACGGCCTTTTTTTCTGACATCCAGAATTTTTCCACTTTTTCCGAAGCACTAGACCCGGAACGTATGGTTGCACTTATGAATGAATATCTAACTGTCATGTCGAAAGTCATTTTAGATAATGAGGGCACATTAGACAAATATATTGGTGATGCCATTGTTGCTTTTTATGGGGCACCGGTTTCAGTAAACGATCATGAAAAAAAATCCTGTAAAACAGCGTTAGCTATGCAAGATGCATTAGATGAGCTTCGCAATAAATGGAAATCAGAAGCAGATTGGCCAGAGATTGTTTATTCTATGCAACATCGTATTGGATTGAATTGTGGTAAAATGGTAACTGGGAATATGGGTTCCGAAATGCGAATGAATTATACCATGATGGGGGATACAGTCAACCTTGCTGCTCGACTTGAATCATCCGCGAAACAATATGGCGTTTACAATTTTGTGGGAGAAAATATTTACGAAAAAACGAAAGATGAATATATGTTTCGCTTATTGGATTTTGTACAAGTAAAGGGAAAAAATATTCCTGTAAAAGTATATGAATTGATTTCTTCGAAAGATGATGCTGATAATAATATGGTAAATCTCGTTAAAACTTTTGAAAACGGATTAGACCTGTATTATTTGCAAAAGTGGGAAAAGGCAATTAGCCTATTTCAAAAAGCTGAAGATATGGAAAATCATTTTACATCACGGAATACCACACCCTCCGCTATTTATATTGATCGATGTAACATGTTTAAAATGAATCCTCCTGGAAAAGATTGGGATGGCGTTTGGGTTATGACATCGAAATAAATTTGAACTTTTGATGCTTTATTTATAACATATTTAGGTATCAAGAGAGTTTGGTTAATAATCATTGCACCTTTGTAAAAAATCCATTGTATGATGAAATTGAATCGTTTATTTATTTAATCCGTTTTATTTAGAAAAATTTAAGTTATGCTTGAAGTCATCAGGAACTTTTAAGTTCATAGTCGTTTCATTTGTAATTTTAGGGCTATTAAATTATGCAAAACACACGTGGAAAAATTCTTTGGATCGACGATGAGATCCATCATTTAAAACCTCATATTCTATTTTTAGAAGATAAGGGATATACACTCACCCAAGCTGCAAATGGTCAGGATGGGATTGCCATCTCAGAGCAAAATAATTTTGATTTAATTTTATTAGATCAATCCATGCCTGGATTAGATGGACTGGGAACTTTAGCCGAGCTCAAAAAAACGAGGTCATCTTTACCCGTTATCATGATAACAAAAACGGAAGATGAATGGCTCATGGATGAGGCCATCACTGGGCAAGTTGAGCAATTTCTGATAAAGCCGGTAAACCCGAGCCAAATTTTCATGGCCTGTAAACAAACTTTAGAACAAATTAAGTTGCGAGAGCAAAAAGCGACCAGCGATTATTTAAAAGAATTTCAGGAAATTGATGCCCATTTAAGGGATGATTTGAGTCCCGACGATTGGTGGAAATTGTACGATCGCTTAGTGGATTGGCAGCTCAAATTTGATAAATATAAAGACACAGGATTGGGCTCCATTCTCGAAGATCAGATTCACTCCTGTAACCGTGAGTTTGTTAATTTTATTGATTCCAATTATGAAGATTGGCTTCATTCAAATAGTCGTCCTACACTATCAATAGACATTGTAAAAAAACATGTAACACCTGTTTTAGAAAAGGGAAATAAAGTTTGTCTATTAGTGGTGGATTGTATGCGACATGACCATTTTAAAGTGATGATGGACTTATTGGAACCCTTATTCAATATTGAAATTGATTATAAATTTTCGTTATTACCAACGGCAACACCATATTCGAGAAATGCCATATTTTGTGGTTTATTTCCTGACGAAATGGTGAAAAAATACCCGCAACAGGCTGATGACATGAAGAACGATGCATCCAGTTTAAATCGACATGAAAAACAATTTTTAATCGATCAATTAAAGAAGTTGGGTTTAGGAGATAAACGTGTTCACTACCATAAAATTTGGGCTGTGGAAGAAGGGAAAAAATTCCAGAATCGAATTAAAGATTACATCCAACAGGACGTATTGGCTTTGGTGGTAAACTTTGTGGATATCCTCGCCCATAAAAGTTCTCAAATGGATGTATTGAAAGAAATGGTTCCAGATGAATCGGGGTATCGCACTGCGGTTAAATCATGGTTAGAACATTCATGGTTGTTACCAGTATTAAAAAAATTAAGTGAAAATAATTTTACCGTTATTTTGACCAGTGATCACGGAAGTATCAGAGTTCAACGCGATGTGATGGTTTCCGCCGATCGGAGTGCGTCTTCTGGTGTTCGGTATAAATATGGTCGTAACCTTAATACGAAAGATAAAAATGCACTCATTATTAAGGAACCGGAAAAATATCGATTACCTGAATTTGGTCCTCAACCGAGTTATTTAATTGCCAAAGATGATATTTATTTTGTTTATCCTAATCAAGCTCATAAATATCAAGCGAAATTCAAGAATTCATTTCAGCATGGGGGAATTTCGATGGAAGAAATGATGGTTCCAGTTGCAGTAATGAAAGGACGTGGTTCATGATATTTGAATCCAATTCAATGGATGAAACTCAAACCTTTGCTCATCAATTCGCACAGCAAATTCCGGTTGGGTCCGTCGTAGCATTGATTGGAAATTTAGGGACAGGAAAAACCACATTCACCCAGGGCTTTGCCAAATCCTTGGGTATTGAAGAAAGAGTTGGCTCACCCACTTTTAAATTGGTTTCGGAATACGAAGGGTCTCCACACAACCTCTATCATATTGATGCCTATCGTTTGGACAACGGACTCGATTTTTTAAATATTGGGGGGGAAGTATTTTTGATTCCGAAAGAAGCAGTTACTTTGATTGAATGGGCAGATATTATTAAAGAAATTTTGCCACCAAACACAATTTATTTAACTTTTTCAAGAGTGGATGGCAATCCAAATGGAAGACGAATTATTTTAGATGGATTAAATGAAAATGATTAATCGGATTTTAGCCATTGAATCTTCATCCACAATTTGTGGTGTTTCCATAATTGAATCTGGGCTCGTTTTAAGTTTGGTTGAAGAATCTGCCCATCGAAAACATGCAGAAATTCTGCCCGGTTTTATCAAAAATGCACTACGAAAAAGCAATAAAATTATTAATGATATTGATGCAATTGCGGTCAGTATTGGTCCTGGCTCATTTACCGGACTAAGAATTGGTTTGGGCATGGCCAAGGGCTTGGCATATTCTCACAATTTGCCCATTATTCCCGTTCCAACTTTGGTGGCAATCGCATTTGGTTTACAAGAATATCAGCCAAAGAATGGATTGGCTTACTCTCACGGAAATAAAGTATTTTACCAAGAATTCATCTGGGAAAACGATCTCCCATCTTTTAAACAAAAGCCGGAGGTTGGAGACCTAGAAAATTTCCGTGAGAAAATAGATTCATCTTCTTTCCAATGGAATTGCGATTCTATTTTAGATAGTTCAAATAAGTTTTATACCGGAACTCCATCAGCAAAAGATGTGGGATTATTGGCATTTCATCAAAAAAATGTTTGGGCTAAACAAAAGCCATATACCTTAGTTCCTGACTACATTGCTCCTTTTGAAATTCAGTTAAAAAAATGATAATCCGAATCGGTTCAATTAATGATTTGAATCAAATCTATCAAATAGAACAACTATGTTTTCTTGGTTCTCCATGGCCACTTAAAATGATTCAACAGGAACTTCTTGATAAAAATGATCGCAAAACTTGGATTATCGAAAGTGACAAAATCATTGTAGGGTATTGCATGGTTCGGCTTGTACCTAAAGAAATCCACCTTATTAATATGGCCGTAATTCCTTCTCAGCAGAAAATGGGAATCGGTCAAAAATTGCTGAATCACTTTTTAGATAATACACCACCTAAAACATCCGTATTTTTAGAAGTGAAACGGAGTAATTTTCCTGCAATCAATTTATACCTAAATACTGGGTTTGAAGAAATTGCTGTTCATGAGAAGTATTATTCGGATGGAGAAGATGCCATTGTCATGTGTTTAAAAATTTGATTTTTTCAAACATGATAAAGATATCATTCATTTAAGTGTGAATAATTACGTTTTACATATTTGCTCATCAATAAAAAAAGTAAAATTTTTGTTAAATAACCTTTCGATTTAGAACAAATATATGTCGTGGTTTAAAAGAAAAGATAAAAAATTTAAAGATCCAGAAAAAAAATCTATTCCAGATGGATTATGGGATAAATGTCCTTCGTGCGATGAAATATTATACCGACCGGAATTGGAGAAAAATCTATCCGTTTGCCATCATTGTGAACACCATTTCCGCGTTGCACCCCAAGTGTATGTGGATCTTTTGTTAGACAAAAGTAGCGAAACACATCTTTATCAAAATTTGGAATCAAAAGATTTTTTAAAATTTAAAGCAGTTAAAAAATATACTGACCAAATTGTTACGGCCAAAACTAAAACCGGGGAAAAGGATGCCATCAAAGTTTACGATGGGAAAATAAACGGCGAATCAGTGGTTTTGGGCATTATGAATTTTAGATTTATTGGTGGGAGTATGGGGTCAGTAGTTGGAGAAGCCGTATCTCGTGCCATCCAAAAAGCCATTAAAGACAAAGTCCCCTTTTTATTGGTCTGTGCTTCCGGTGGTGCCCGCATGCAAGAAGGAGCAATCTCCTTAATGCAATTGGCTAAAACCAGCACTCAATTAGCAAAATTTGCAAAAAACGGTGGACTCTATATTCCGATTCTGACTGACCCTACAACGGGTGGAGTTACAGCAAGTTACGGTATGTTGGGCGACGTTATTCTCGCCGAACCCGGCGCATTGATCGGTTTTGCCGGCCCAAGAGTGATTAAGCAAACTATTGGGCAAGATTTACCCAAAGGTTTCCAACGATCCGAATTTTTATTAGAAAAAGGATTCATTGATCACATTGTATCTCGCAGCGAAATGAAAGAAAAAATATCTACCCTGATTTCACTTCTTACCTAAGCTATTCCTATTGATAGCCTCTAAAATATTATAGGAAATGATGAAAATGATATTTTAGTGTGGGTAATAAAAATCAGTTTTGTCTCTTTAATAGAAAAATTTATAGAGCTTATTAGAAAGGTGAACTGGACAACCTTTGGAATCAATTATTTAAAATGAAAAAACCTAAAATTCTCATATCAAACGATGATGGCATATTTTCTCCGGGCATTCGAGCTTTATGGGATGCCATGAGTGAAATCGGTGACCCCTTTGTAGTTGCCCCAGACACGGAAAGAAGCGCTGTGGGTCATGCTATAACTTTAACTGATCCTTTACGAGTTGTTCCTGTTCATCGGTCCGGTGGATTTGAAGGATTGGCTGTTTCGGGCACACCATCGGATTGTGCAAAAATTGCCATTAAATCTATTCTTAAAGAAAAACCCGATTTAATGATTTCCGGTATCAATCTTGGAAGTAATGTGGGGACAAATATTATTTATTCCGGTACAATTTCCGCAGCTACTGAAGGAACCATGTTGGGAATTCCATCCATCGCCATCAGCTTAGATACCTATAAGTCCGACGACTTCCGGGGCGCAATAAAGGTTGCGAAAGATATGGCGAATCACGTTTTACATCATGGCGTTCCTCGGGGGACTTTGCTAAATGTGAATGTGCCGTATTGTCCACCGGATGAAATCAAGGGTGTGAAAATTACGCGTCAAGGTAACCAATATTTTAAGGATGAATTTGAAGAAAGAATTGATCCACGCGGTCGAACCTATTATTGGATGAAAGGGAATGTGGTGGACAAGGATGAATCATTGGAATTTGATGGAAAAGCCATCCGAGAAAATTTTGTAAGTGTTACGCCTATAAATTTTAAGGTAACGAATGAAGCCTATATGGACGAACTCAAAGGTCAGTTCCCCAATGAATGAATTACATAAACACGGTGTTGTGATTCTTGATTTTGGGTCTCAATATACCCAGTTGATTGCCCGTCGTGTTCGAGAACAAAATGTCTTTTCGGAGATTCTTCCACCGGAAACCTCCATCACCGATATTTTAAATCGTGAACCGGCTGCATTGATATTGTCTGGTGGCCCATCTAGTATTTTTGGAAATGAAGCACCGGAATTTGATAAGGCCATTTTGGATACGGATTTACCGATTCTTGGAATTTGTTACGGATTGCAATTATTGGCCCATCATCAGGGCGGCGAAGTTGAATCTACTGGGCAAGGCGAATATGGATTTGCTGAAATTGAATTGGATGATAATTCCGGTTTATTTGATTCAGTTCCCCAAACGTCTAAAGTTTGGATGAGCCACATGGATAGAGTTTCCAAAATTCCGAACGGGTGGCATACTTTAGCCCATTCTTCAAATGGTGTTATTGCCGCCATGGCGAATGAAGATCAATCTCGTGTTGCCACACAATTTCATCCAGAAGTTGCCCATACAGAAGCTGGGAAAATCATTCTTCATAATTTTTTATTTAAAGTCGCAAATTGCGACCCATCGTGGACACCGGGAAATTTTATTGATGAACAAATAGCTCTTATCCGAAAACAAGTGGGACATGGGAAAGTTTTATGTGGTGTGAGTGGTGGTGTTGATTCAACGGTCGTTGCCGCATTATTACATAAAGCAATCGGCGAGCAATCAACTGCTGTTTTGATAGACCATGGATTGCTTCGTAAAAATGAAGCCCGTGATTGCGTAAATGCTCTGAAAACTGGGTTAGGCGTAAATATTCATTGTTATGATGAATCAGAAACATTTTTGTCACAGTTGGATGGTGTTACTGATCCGGAGAAAAAACGTAAAATTATTGGAAACCAATTTATTTATTCCTTTGATCGGATTTCTGAAGAAATGGGAAAAATGCAATTTTTGGCTCAAGGGACACTTTACCCAGATGTTGTAGAAAGTGGAGTCAGTAAAGGCAAAACGGCTCATGTGATAAAAAGTCATCATAATGTGGGTGGTTTACCGAAAGATATGGAATTTGAATTGGTGGAACCGCTTAGAGAACTTTTTAAAGACGAAGTCCGAAATGTAGGGCGAGAATTAGGATTGCCTGAAATATTAATTGAGCGCCATCCTTTTCCTGGCCCAGGATTAGCGGTACGAATCATTGGTGATATTACGCGGGAAAGAATTAAAATTTTACAAGAAGCTGACCAAGTTTATATGGATATTCTTCATGAAGATAATTTGTATAACGATATTTGGCAAGCGTTTGCAGTATTGATTCCTGTTCTCACCGTTGGCGTAATGGGAGATCAAAGAACCTATGAAAATTTGCTCGGAATCCGAGCTGTAACAAGTACAGATGGGATGACAGCTGATTGGTTTAGAATGCCGGCGGATACCTTAAGTAAAATTTCGAATCGGATTGTGAATTCTGTCCGGGGAATTAATAGAGTCGTTTATGATATTACATCAAAACCGCCAGGAACTATTGAGTGGGAGTAAAAATAATTGTTAATTGATTAATTATTAATGGTTAATTAAAAATCACTCACTGGAATTGGATTGAAGAAAAATATTATCAAAGAAAAGAGTTTTGACTTTGCCGGCAGAATATTGAGATTGTATCAATATTTGTCCAGTAACAAAAAAGAATATGTTTTAAGTAAACAATTATTAAGATCAGGCACTTCAGTTGGTGCTATGGTTAGAGAGTCTGAATATTCAGAAAGTAAAGCTGATTTTATACATAAGTTGGCTATAGCTCAGAAAGAATCAAATGAAACAGAATATTGGTTGTCTTTATTTATAGATACAGATTATTTTACAAAGGGTCAAATGAACTCTATTTTAGAAGAAAATATATCATTAATAAAAATGCTTACAGCAATTATTATAACTAAAAAGAAAATTTTGGGTAATTAACGTGATTTCCAGATTTAACAATTAACCATTAACTAAAAAACATGTGTGGAATTGTAGGATATATCGGTAGTCGGGACTCAGTCCCAATTTTATTAAAAGGGCTTAAACGTTTAGAGTATCGCGGATATGACTCCGCGGGAATTGCCCTTATTAATGAAAAGAAATTGGTTCATTTAAAAAAAGCAGGAAAAGTAGCTCACCTGCAAACTTTGGTAGATGATACTCCCATGAAAGGCACAGTTGGATTGGCGCATACACGGTGGGCAACTCATGGTGAGCCCAACGATATTAATGCGCATCCCCATGTGGATAGAAGTGGAAAAATTGCCATTGTTCATAACGGAATTATTGAAAATTTTCAATCGCTAAAACAGGTACTTCTTTCACAAGGTGTCTCTTTTACCAGTGAAACGGATTCAGAAGTTTTGGTTCAATTCATTTCAACTTTATATTTTAATGGGAATTCAATTACGTTTGAAGAAGCTGTACGCGGTGCTCTTCAGAGTGTTGTTGGCGCCTATGGAATAGTGGCTGTTTGTGAAGACGAACCGGAGACCTTGATTGCCGCTCGCATGGGAAGTCCTTTAGTTTTGGGTATAGGTGAGGGTGAATATTTCTTGGCTAGCGATGCGTCTCCCATTGTGGAACATACGCGCAATGTGATTTATTTAGATGATGGTGAAATGGTTAAACTGACCAAAGATAATCATATTATTTCAAAAATCCATTCCAACGAGATTGTAACAAAAAAATTAACTGAAATTGATCTCAGTATAGAAGAGATTGAAAAGGGTGAATTTCCACATTTTATGTTGAAGGAAATTCACGATCAAAGTCATTCTATTACGGACACAATGCGGGGTCGTCTTAATTTTGATGATGGGACAACGAATCTCGGTGGGATAGCAGATTACATTCCAAACCTTCTTTCCGCATCGCGGATCTATATTACAGCCTGTGGTACTTCTTGGCATGCAGGGCTCATTGGAAAACATCTAATTGAAGATTATGCCCAAGTACCGGTTCATGTGGAATATGCTTCAGAATTCAGATATAGAAACGCCATTATTGATACCAACACTGTCCTTATTGCAATTAGCCAATCGGGAGAAACAGCGGATACTTTGGCCGCCATCCGGAAAGCGAAAGAATTGGGTGCCCTTACTCTCGGGATTTGTAATGTGGTTGGGAGTACCATTCCCAGGGAGACTGATGCAGGAATCTATACACACGCCGGTCCAGAGATTGGTGTGGCATCCACAAAAGCATTTACTGCACAAGTAACAGTTTTAACCATGTTGGCTCTAATGTTGGGACGAAAATTAGGTGTAGCAAAAGATCGTGGACAAAACTTGCTCAACGCCTTGAATAGAATTGATGAGGATGTAGCGACGATTTTACAAAGCTCAGATCAAATTAAAGATGTGGCAAAACAAACAATGGATGTGAATAATTTCCTTTATCTCGGTCGTGGAATCAATTTCCCTGTGGCGCTTGAAGGGGCTCTTAAATTGAAAGAAATTTCTTATATCCACGCAGAAGGATATCCTGCTGCGGAGATGAAACACGGCCCGATTGCCTTGATTGATGAAAATATGCCTGTGGTTGTGATTGCACCCAATGATGCAATATTCTCAAAAATTTTGGCAAATATTCAGGAAGTAAAAGCTCGGAAAGGGATTGTTATTACCATTACGGATAAACCGAATAAAGAATTAATCTCATTATCTGATTATGTTTTGAAAGTTCCCCAAACGCATCAACACGTTTTTCCCATTACCAGTTCAATTATTCTACAATTATTGGCTTATGAATTAGCCGTCCTCCGTGGATGCGATGTGGATATGCCTCGCAACCTTGCGAAAAGTGTAACGGTGGAGTAGACGTTGATAGTTCTTTGGGCTTATCTTTTTAGGATATTTATAGGTTGGAAAAAACTTAAGAGCTATATTTAGATATAATTTTACATTTGGGAGGGTGAATTATGATAAATATTGATGAATGGAAAAAAAAATATAAAATATTTATAAATGAAGATGTTGGATTAATTATTGCCACTATTGTTGTTTGGGTTTATCTGAACAATGCAATAGATGTATATAAAGAAAGTAGATTTGAAGATTTAAAGAGCTTTATTCGTCCAATAGTAATTATAATAGGTGTGAGCTATGAATTTTTTTCACATAGACAATGGAATTTAAAATCTCGTGCAAAAGAGGTCCTTTCAAAAGAAAATTAAAATTTGGTTTTTATATTTAAAAACTTTATGCCTTTAAAATTATTCTTTGAACACTTTTAAAAATTGAATTTCAAAGTTTCTATAAATATCGATAATTGGCTGATTTAGGAACGCTTCTCTTTTCAATCTTTTCTTAATGATACTATCAATAGCAGTAGATGACTTTGCCACATCAAATCCATTTTAAACCATATTTCGGTGTATTCGTTTATAGCCCAAACCTTTGTTGTATAATCTGAATACTTCATTATGAATTACCTTTCTATCTTCCGTCAGAGGATTGTTATATTGAGAGGGGTTTAGCTTATGAGTTTTGATAAATTGATTGAAAGTCAGAAAGGGTACAGAACTATCATCGTCAATTCCACAACGGTGGAGTGATTTACAATAAGGTGGGGCTAGTCAAATTCACATTATATTTTATAAATGAAAAAAAACAATAAAGATATTTCTCCAAAAAAGGTAAAAGCTCCAAAACTAACTGGTGAAGATGGACAGTCAGAAAAGTTAGAAGAGAAAAGAATAAAATTAAAAAAGGTATCTAAACCTTTATTTGGAAAAGATGTAAATGATCCATCAGAAAGAGGTCATGACTAATGAAAAAACTCTACCCATTATTATCTGTATTATTTTTGATTTATTGGGGTTGTCTGGACCCTTTAAACATTTTTGATTCTAATGATGAGGAGACAGAGACAGGACCTTCAGTTAATTTGTGGGGTGTGGATTATTCAATAGAGAACACTACTGAATTAGATTTGTCAAATAGTGGACTCACAGGTTCTATTCCACCAGAGATATGGAATCTGACCAATCTGACTCATTTGGATTTATCTGGTAATGGACTCACAGGTTCCATCCCATCAGAGATAGGGAACCTAACCAATCTGACTTGGTTGAGT
>Ga0233434_1003116_pt1 | contig 13803 bp, 17 predicted proteins | sample SI_122_August201_4_FD_182738 | JGI IMG/M metagenome (GOLD analysis project Ga0233434, IMG submission 182738) | Seawater microbial communities from Saanich Inlet, British Columbia, Canada - SI_122_August2016_120_MG | ecosystem: Environmental > Aquatic > Marine > Inlet | place: Canada: British... | reverse complement strand
TGGGTTTCCCCTCACGGTTGTCCACGAAAGAGGCAAAAAATATACTCTTCAAGAGCTGATGAAGATAAAACAACCAGGATATCGCGCAGGTGCCGTGGTTGTGAATGAGTGGAAGGAAGCATGTGGAAAGGCGCCGACAAAAAATAATGTGCAATTTGAAATTAATTCTAGCGCTGAAAATAAAGACAAAGCCATTCACGTATATGGTGCGAATTGGTGTGGATTTACACGCAGTCAGATTTCAGAACTTAAAGAAACACTTAAGCACGAGACCGGTGGCTTGGAATCTTTACATGTTCATGAATGTGCTGGCGGAGACCTGTCTCCTGATGCAAAAAAGATATGTGGCGGACTTCAAGGCTATCCTCTCACAATAGTTAGTGATAAAGATGGACCAAAGGAAGTCGTAGCAGAAGTACTTAAAAAGCACAAACTGGGGAAACGCCCTGCAGTCGACGTCGTTGGTGAATGGAAGCGTGCGAATGGCGATAGCACCCCAGTTAAAGCGCCTGCGCCGTCACAGCAACAAGGTGGATGTAAAAGCTGTGGAGGAAAATAGTTCTGGTATAAGCAATATTATGTAAATACTTGAATATGTATTATTCTTATCACTTATATTTATTATATTTATTATATTAGTCTATAATATATATGCCTCCTAACAGATATTTACTACCTTCTATAAGAATGACATTTATAAAATCAAATAACTGGTATTATAAACCACATAGCCAGCCAGCTAGTGGTGTGGGTGGTTCATGTAATCGCGCAATTATTAATGCTAAACGGCGCAGATTATAATATATATAAAATTGAAATAGAAATATGATATTTATACATATTATAAATATCATGACCGATAATCCAAAAAAAATGTATGGCTGGTTTTCAGAAAAAGCACAGGCTGTCTGCAACTCCATAGTTACTTATGACACACCTAAAAATGGGACTGTTCAGGTAACTAATATTACAGATTCGTCTACCGATTCTAAAATGGAATGGGACGACTGTGTATGTTTAGGTGAAGTGACCAAATTTATTAGTACTAAATCTAGTAATAAATATAGTAATAAGTTCCATACAAATTAGTTCCATACAAATTAGTTTCGTTATTATATTTTAAAATGAATTAAACCTTTTGAGCTATATTTTTTAATGACAGATTGGTTAAAAAAGTATGATGATATTCATGAAAGTGCTGTCACATTATTTAAGGAAAAGAATGCAGATTATGGAGACGCATTTGCAGAATACGGAGCAATTGGGGTGCTTGTTCGAATTGGAGATAAAATAAAGCGACTACAAACCATTAAAACAAACGGAATTACTATGGTAACTGATGAGAGGATGCGAGATACCTTACTCGATTTACATAATTATTCCGCTATGGCGCTTATGTTATTAGGTGAGAATTCTACGGTATAAACATTTTAGAATAGTTTGACTTAAACTTTTTCTTAAAGATTTATATATATGTCTTTATTACACGATTATTCCTACAGAATTATTGTTATTGGTGATAGCAATGTAGGAAAAACACATCTCATATCTAATTTTGTAACAAATAAACATATTTCTAATCAAATATTCACGCCAACAATAGGGGTGGATTTCAATGCAAAATTATTAACATCATGTTCAAAAAAAATAAAATTACATATTTGGGATACATCTGGTGATCCAAATTTTAAAAGTATTGCGCGTGCATATTATACAAGTGTTGCTGCAGCCATCATTGTATATGATATTACAAATCGCAAGTCTTTTGAAAACATAAATATATGGTTACGCGAATTTAGAGAAAAGAATAGCATCTTATGCGATGTTCCTATTTTAGTAGTCGGTAATTATATCGATACCAAAAAAGAACGGCAGGTGGAAATGTACGAGTTGGAACAGTTTGGCGAATTATATAACACCATGATTGCTGAGGTTGACTCTTATGAAATGGTATATTTGCAAAATGTATTTCAGCCTCTTTGGAATAAAATTACTAATAAATTTGTCATAGCTGAAAAATATAATCCTGGTGTAAAACGTTTAACAAAGGACATGTTTCTTCCTTATATAAATAATAGTGGCAATCCAATACACGCAAATACTCGAGATACTCCCATTAAACCCCCACAAAATAATGACTGTATAATTTCTTGATTTGAAAATAATTTATTAAATTATTAATTTATTAATTTATTAATTTATTAATTTATTTAATAAATTATTAGGTAAATAAAATAAACTCGGCTTATTATAATAATGGAAACTTTAAATTTAAATTCTAATTCTTATACGCACTCTGAATTAAAAAAACTATTATCTTTGGCAGATGATTATACACATCATGATATTATTAAACACAAACAACGTCTATTACACCAATTAAATCGTGATCATACAAATATGAATCACACACGAAATATAACTACATTTCTGGATACCATAACCAGACGACTTACCTCTCAAATTACCGCACCAGTAGAAAGCGCTAATATAAATCCCGCTATTATTAATATAGAGGAAACCAATACTAATTATAATAAACCTAATGCAATCACACAACATGACAGTAACTTTTTAATCACAAATGAAAATACAATGGTAGGCTTATCAGCGAAGCCACAAGATGGTCGCTTAGTATCTGTTGCTACACCGGCTGGATATATGAACCCTATTAATGTGCGCACTATAGAGCAATCACTCAATATAGATAGTCGCTTTCGCAAGAATTATTATACTACTCAATCGACAAAGTTTTCCGTTAGCCTTCCCGAACCACAAAAAAATGTGGTGAAGATGAGCGTGGATTCTATAGAGTTTCCCTTATCCTATTATGCTATCTCGGCGCATAATAAAAATAATACTTTTATTGTTATTCAGTATAATACCCTGAATGATGATCTGTCTGGTGCTGCCTTGCGTGTCACTTTGCCAGACGGTAATTATGAACCTTCATGGATGAGGGAAAATATGGCAATGTCATTGGAAGATGCAATGACACAAGCATTGACAGATGCCGAAAAAGGAACTGTAAATGAAACGGGGATTTTTACTCCTTCTCAGGCGGTGGTGGCGCCGCTATCATTTGTTATTGATAGGACAAGTGGAAAGTCTATTTTCAAAAATTCCTCCAGTAATAAAATGGCGATTCGATTCAATGTTGATACAAATGGAAACTTATCTATGGAAGAAAATATTCAAATGCGCTTAGGTTGGTTATTGGGTTTCCGCGCAGCACAATATATATTTAGTTCTACTTCTGCTTCTTCTACGCCTTCCGCTATTGTTTCGGAAGGAATATGTTATCCTTCTGGTCCAACATATGGGTTTCTCTCGATTAATGATTATCAAAATAATACTGCCCCTGTCTTTTTACAGGCATTTTCTCAATCGACATTGGATAATAATATTATCTTAAAAATTAATTTAGCAACTGAGTTGGGTGGAAATACCGTTTATAAGCCATCAGACACCGGCGCATTAACTAGTATTGAAAAAAAACAACGAGAATATTTTGGACCAGTAAATATACAAAAATTAGATATTGCTTTATATGATGAATATGGACGCATCATTGATTTGAATAATATGGATATGTCATTAACATTGCGTTTTGAGAAATTGTATAATTAAATTGTATCATTAAATATTATACTAAAAAATTGATAAACTATTTGCATGATAAATAATGATAAATCATGTCAGGTCGCGAAAAACATAAGACCCATTTGTCTTCTTCGCCCGGAGGATGTCGTCAATCAAGCGTAGATAATCCCACTGCATGGAGCACAACCCTCGATATTCTTGAACCGCCAGCAACTGGTCTTGTTGTCAATAAAAATATCTATGCAACGGCTAGCGATAAAGACCAAACTTACAATTCGACTTACAATTCGACAGATAATTATATATCATTACAGAATGAATATAATGTTAAGACTAACTTTATTCGGCGTATTTATACACTTCTCTGTATGCAGCTTACGCTAACATTTGGGATATGTGCTGTATTTTATAATATAGACTCTGTTAAAAATTATGTTCTCCATTCTCCTGCCACGCTGTGGGCCTCTATTATTATGACATTTGTATTCCTGATTGTTGGTTCCCCGCCATGCTGTGGTCGGCATCATCCCATTAATCTTATGGCATTACTCGGGTTCACACTCTGCGAATCATATCTGGTGGGATATACTTGTCTATTTTATAATTCTGCGCTCGTTCTTATGGCGTGTGGTATCACACTATCCACTTTTGTAGGGCTGACTGCTTATGTGATGCATACAAAAAAAGATTTTAACTTCCTTGGCGCCGGACTGTGCAGTTGTTTGTGGATTCTCATTATTGGAGGTATTATCTCCGCGTTCCTGCCCAATATGCCTATTTTCAATGTAGCAATGGCAATTCTTGGATGCATTACAGCTGTTGGATATATTCTATATGATACATCTGAGATCATCAATCGTATGGAAATTGACGAATATGTGTTTGCTTGCATGTCGCTTTACATTGACATTATTATGCTATTTGTTAACCTTCTTCAATTGCTAACCGGAGGTAATAATCGCGATTAATTCGCATATTTATATGGCGGATTTTGATTTGAAATAGTGTTGTATCGATTTATTTTGCATCGATTTATTTTGCATCGATTTATTTTGCATCGATTTATTTTGCAGTGTCATCGTTGGTATAATTTCTTTTTTAGTTTCTTTTTTAGTTTCTTTTACAGGTGTCATCATTTTGCGTAACGCTGCAGCAGACATATAATTTTGTTCACTTAATTCCCTACGAGAATTCCCTCTTATTTTTGTATATTCATCTAGTTTTCTATAGAAGTCCCTCACCTTTCGATTGATTTTAATTTGTTCTGGCTGAAATGAAGTCAAATACAGCCCTTCTAAACTTTTCACACGCGATAATGCCACATAGGTTTGTCCGCATTCGAAAATACTTCTTCCGGCATCGATTTGTGCCAGGTTCAGCGTAACCCCCTGTGCTTTATGAATGGTAATCGCCCATGCCAAAATTAGAGGGATTTGTTTTACACCAACCCCTGGAATATTGTCGCTTTCCCAAGTATGCCGCGTCATAATGCGCGCTTGTCCGTCATGAAATTTCACTAAAGGTGCGTCTCCAACAAATTGTGTCACTACGCCAAGACTACCATTTACGATAGGGTATTCGCCCTCCATATCAATATTCGCAACACACATGACTTGTGCGCCGACCTTTAACACCAGTTTTTTGTCTGCCATAATACTATTAGACAGATTATTCATTTCTTGTTTTTTCTGCTCCGGCGTAATAGTTGCATCAAATCGTTTACGGGCGGATTCGCCATTCAAATCATCATGAAATGTGTGACTAAATTCGACACATTCATTGCCTAATTTTTTAAGTTCTGCATGATTAATCATATCTACCTGTCTTCGCGTTGGTAGCAAAATGGTGGGCTTGCATGTGTTTTCCTCTTTTTTATCAACTACTGCTATTTTTTCGTGAAACGCAGCTACACGATTACGTAAATGCTCACATGAAGATTTTGAAATTCGACCGGTTCTTACTTGGTTAAGAAGTTTGGTATAAACGGGATCTGTTTGCCGAAATATTGTAGTCAATTGCACATAACGATGAAAAGTGTTTTCCCAATACGGACTTTCAAAACAAAATGCTGACGTTTCTGGAGAATCATTTGACCCCACCGGTGGTAGCTGATAAAAGTCTCCTGAAAATACGACTTGTATGCCGCCAAATGGCTCACCTGGGTTCTTGCGAATACGTCGTCCTACGCGGTCTAGAATTTCAAATAGTTTTATCGACATCATACTTACTTCATCTATAATTAAAATATCTGTTTTTTCCCAGGGTTTGCGACGATGTTTTTGCCGCGATACCCTATCTACTACATCAAATACATCGCCGTTTGCTAATCCAACTCCCGCCCATGAATGCAGTGTTTTTGCGCCTTTGCAACCAAGCAACACCGCTGCACAGCCAGTGAGCGCACATACTTGCACTTCTTTTTCTCGCTCTTCTGCATTTTGAACCATGAATTTAATCAATGCTGTTTTCCCCGATCCACCTGGTCCTGTAAGAAATATATTATCGCCATTTGTAAAAGCTTCTAAAGCTACGTTTTGTTCGGGAGATAGCTCCATTTGAATTGATAACACACTATATAGTGTTATCAATTTTATACTTAAATAAGTATTATTTATATTACATATCTTTTATCATTATTGCTAGCATTTCGGCACAGTTGCTGTATCGTTTTGCATGCATGGGTTTTGGCGTTCAAAATAAATTTCTTCGGGAAATGACATCCCCCTAAGTGGGTCTGCATTCGCTCCTTGTAAATAATAGTATGTATTTTTAAAAACAGGGTCTTTCGTAGCAACATTTTGAATCCACGGCGACGTATGTCCAGGTGTCGAAAAATAACAAGGAGCACTAAAAATAGCACTATGTGGATCTACAATTTCATTTGATATTGTAGTGACATCATTCACTGTATGTACAACGTTTGACGTGTAATGTTTCGTATTTATTTTCCACGCTACCAGTTTAATAGGAGGTATTTTATCATAATTTACTTGCAGCACATTTCCACCCCACATTTTATATCGGTTACTGCCCACATTTCTAACTGGGTTTGCAAAACGTTTTCCTTTAGTAACATCTAATAGTAAATCGTAGGATTTTGCTGAGGCCAAACGATATTGATTTTGCGGCGGTGGTGGTGGTGTTGGTGGTTGGGCTACAAACCGTTTACTTATAAAATTCTGATTGTATCTATAACCATTTTTTTTAAGGGGATTTGGTCCTGTTTTTTTTGAATTGCGCTGCATTTCCAAGTATATTGTTTCTTGGCGCCGAGAATTTGTTCGGTCGCTGCCGCTCACTACAGTGGAATCCAATGTTTCAAAGCAACGGTTTGTTGACATATATATATATAATGAATAAAAAAGTTCTTCATTATATTACATAAGACTATTGTTCATTATATTATTCCCAACCCATGTTTGGATTTCGTATACTTATCGATTCACAATAAGGATTGACAGCATAATTGCAATATAATTTTCTAATACAAATCGACAAATATTTTCTATATCCGTATGGTTCCCAAAAAGGAGAACCATTGTCATATAAAGACCCACTAGAATAAATATGGCAGTTAAAACATACACCAACCAATACACCACAACTTCGCTCACCTGCGATGAAATGTAATCACTTTGTGGTGCGCGGAATAGATAAAATATATACAAAATACATGTCCATATAATTATTTTCTTGACCATAGAATTTGCCTGTTCGCCGAATTCTCTGCTAGGTCTGGCAGCATTCATGATGTGTTTGTTATCTAACGGTATATGGTGTGTTAGATAACATCAATTTTCTGGTTATATTTTATTCTTCTAAGATTTTATTCTTCGTAGATATAACTATTTGATTATATTTTTCCTTGGCATACACGTCATATGTTGTCGGTTGTAGTGGCAATTCCAATAATACATATATTTTCATACCAATAAATAATAGATCATCGTCATTCGTCTTATAGCAATTCCAATATGAAAATTGTTTTTTTAAATGAAGTAATTTATTCAATTTGTGAATATCTAAAGAATATGCCCCTTTATTTTTAATTATTATTATCAGTATTCCATCATAATTTAACATATCATATAAATTCTGGATGGATTCCTCGTAATAATTATCATTTTCTAAACATTCTATCGCATAAATGACATCAAATGTTTTGTCTGGAAATGCCTTTTTTTTATAAGATACGAGCTCACTTTGGATATTATTATTCCTAAGTTCTGAACAATATATTTTACATTTCTCGAACATGCGTATGTGCTCTATTCGATATTGACCCGCATTTAATATGTTTTTTTCGTTAAAATATCTTGGAAATATGCTTTTTATATAATGTAAAAATTTTGTTTCTTCCGTATCCATATACCATTGTTTTGGATTTTTCTTGGAAATTTCTTCCGCACAGAAAATTGAAATGCTTTTTCCCTTCATATATATCCCACAATCTAACAATACTTTACACTCAACATTACATATGGCCCTCTTTGGAGACCAGCTCGACAACATCATGAACCAGATTCGTCACCTTGACCGTGATGCAGCTCAACGTCTCCAGCAGCAGCTCATTCAGGCACACAACGAATTTGTTGCCCTCGGTCAAGCATGTGGGCTTCACTTTGCCGTTGATGTCCAGCGGAACCATGGTGCCGCAGTTTTGCAAGAGGGACCAATTGATGAGCCTGTGCCCGAGGGCGACGAGGGCGAGACATCCAGCGATGACGACGACCCGATGAGCATTGATGAACTAGACGATGAGTCCGACAGCGATGATGAGTCCGACAGCGACGATGATGAGTCCGACAGCGACGATGATGAGTCTGACAGCGATGTCCCGCCACCGCTCATTTCTGGATCTGACAGTGGAGGTGATGACGATGAAACCGACGGCGACGAGATGCCATAAAATATTTATAACTTAAACAAATTAAAATATTAATACCAATATAAAAATTACATAAATATATAGTCAATTAATAAATTGAAAATCGCTGTCTATAATATCTAATTCTTCGTCCATTTTAAATATGTTATTTTCATTTTCATTTTCATTACTTATTACGTCTTTATATTCTGGGTCACTTGTGTCATTAATAGTATCCAAACACACTGTCTTATCATACTCTAATTCATTATCCAATAAATACATGTGAATGGGCGAGCTACATTTTTCATTATTTTCTATCTCACTATCACACTTATCTATATCATCCTCTTTACATGTATCGTCGTCTTCGCAACAATCATCTTCGCTTCCATCATCATCCACCGCACCAAGCAGCTGTTCACCATCACCGACAACATCGCCGCCGCATGCATTATACTCTATATATTCGTCAGACTCATATAAAATATCGTCTAATGATAAATTTTGTGACACTGCATCATCTGCACAAGGAGTGGTTTGTGCCATGAGTCGCTTCGCTTCATTTACTGCCTCTTTTTTGTTATATATTTCTGACCGAATTTTTTTTGTAAGGCGGCTTACTGGTCTGCCCCGTCTTAACTTATTGTATGCGATTCGTTTTTTTATCTTGGGGATTAAAGCTACTGAAAATGTTTTTTTTTGTTCTGTATAATTCATATATATATATATATTTTACTATATAATATTTATTATAAATTTTATTAATATATATTATTTTTAAAATTGATGCTTTTTCACATAGTATAACTATATCATGGCAGACACAAAACGTGACGATTGGACATTCATATATGAAATTCCTACAGAGGAGTTTCCAAAAGGATATTACCTTCATAACCCAACCGGTGAAAAATACTGTTTTACACGAGGCATTCAAGATAAAGTTAGCGAGAATGACGAACTATATATTTATAATATGTGGTGGCTAGAAAATTCTTAAGTATATCCTTACTAATTTAATAATATTCATACAATATAATGGGCGGCGGCATATTACCAGTTGCAATACACGGCAAAACTCTATATTTTTTATTTGGACGAGAGGTTGAAAATAAACAGTGGGGCGATTTTGGTGGCGGGCGCGAAGGAAAAGAAACACGTTTTCAAACCGCAATACGCGAAGGCTGCGAAGAATTAGACGGGTTTTTAGGGTGTGAAAGCGCCCTGAAAAAACTAGTTACCGATAATCTTGTTGCACAAGTGGATACCGAAAAACTCCGCACATATATTTTAGAAATAGATTACGATGAAAATCTGCCATTTTACTTTAATAATCACCACCAATTCATTAGTAAACACCTTCATCACACGGTCAATAAAAAAGGGTTATTTGAGAAATCTCAAATAAAATGGTTTTCTATTGCAGAGCTGAAAAGGTCACGTAGCACGTTCCGACCCTTTTATAGGAAGGTTTTAGACAACATCATTTCTATTCATAGAGAGATTGAAAATAATATAAAATAATATAAAATAATATAAAATAATATAAGTATTACGGAAATTATGCGCCACCTATGTCTGACTATGATTGTTAAGAATGAGAGTAAATGCATCGAAAAATGTTTAGAATCTGTATCAAAATATATAGATTACTGGGTTATTTGTGACACAGGTTCTACTGATAATACCCGAGATATTGTTAAAAACTTTTTTAGAAAAAAAAATATACCAGGTAAACTATATGAAGACGAGTGGATAAATTTTGGACATAATAGAACATTATCACTTCAGCGGGCAAAAGATAAATCAAAATATAGTTTTGTTATGGACGCGGACGATATTTTAGAAGGGGAACTATATATTCCTCCTGGTGATTATACAAATTTTTCTATAAATATTCATTATAATAATTTAAATTATAGTAGAAAGCAGATATTTAATAATAAATTAAATTGGAAATATATCGGAGTTATTCACGAGTATCCTGAATTTGCAAATAGTAATGTGAAAATGAAGATGCTTACTTTACAAGATTGCATGATTCAAGCATCTACAACTGGTTCTAGAAATGATAATTTTTCTGAAAAGTATAATAATGATAAACAACTTCTTTTAGAAGGAATTAAAAATGAACCCAAAAATAGTAGATACTATTTTTATCTTGCAAATACATGTTATGATTTATGTGAATATACTGATTGTATTTTATATTACTCGACCCGAATTGAAATGGGTGGGTTCGAAGAAGAGATTTATTACTCAAAATATAGAATGGCAATGGCATATATGAATTTATTCGATTTTTCAAAAGCAAAACCATATTTTTTAGAAGCATTCTATAGTAGACCTACTCGACTTGAAGCTTTGTATGAAATAGTAAAATATTATAGAGTTCATTCTCCTGCAGAAGGCTATAACTATGGTTTATTAGGGTATTATTCTTGCATGAATATTCCAGATGATATATTATTTATTAATAAGTCTATACATAAATTTTCTTTTTTAGATGAATTTGCAGTATGTTCTTATTATGCTAATAATCATAAATTAGCAATTGAATTAAATAATAAGATATTAGATTCTTATAATAGCACTACGTCTAGTTTTACGATAGACATAAAACGCATTAAAAAAAATATATCACTTTCTATATCCAAATTAGTAATACATTAGAATTATACTTGAATTATACTTGAATTATACTTGAATTATACTAGAATTATACTTGAATTATACTTGAATTATTCTTGAATTATTATGTAATATATTGGTTCACTAATTATTATAATAAGTTTATAATCCATAACTTTTTCTTGAATACTTATTAATATGAGTATTCAAGAAATAGATATTTTAAATTATCAGCAAGATTTACATGTAGATAAGGAAGATAAGGAAATGTATGGCGAAATATTAACACCGTTTTCTCTCATTGAGGACATGTTTTCTCTCCTACCCTCTTCTGTATTTAGTCAAAAAAATAAGCGATGGTTAGATACCGGGGCTGGATCTGGGTTTTTCAGTATGGTTCTATACCATAAACTATATGAGGGTTTGCTGACACAAATACCACTCCACCAGGAAAGGCATACACATATCATTGAGAATATGCTCTTTATGGTTGAACTTAGAGAGAATAATATTGAAAAATTAAAACAAATGTTTGGTGAAAAAGCAAATATTATTTATTGTGACTTTCTCTCCACCGACTATCATCCATCCTTGATAAAATCATTCGATTACATCATTGGCAATCCACCCTTCCATTTTCACGGAGTGAAAAAAGTTCCCACGAATACCACGAAATCAAAAAAAACCGACGGTATTACTCCATGGTTTTCTTTTATTAAACGCTCGATTGGGTTGCTTAAAGCAAACGGACATCTGCTTTACATTGTCCCATCTATCTGGATGAAGCCAGATAAAGCTCGAGCATATTATCTTCTTACTAGTTACTACTTACAAAAAATAAAATGCTATACTAACACGGAGACAAATCGCATATTTTCTGGTGAAGCACAAACGCCCACATGTGCCTTTCTACTGAAAAAAAAGCACTACCCAACATTACTTCCACAAAGTATAGAATTATTTGACCGGGATAGAGAGAAATTTGTCAACTATATAGTTTATCCTGAAAACCCCATCCCTTTATTTGGTGCCAGCATCATTCAAAAACTACAACCGTTTATTGGAGAAGCTCAAGCGCATCTTCCAGTTATCAAAACAAATATGCCAAAAAAACATATTATTCTCTCCAGTGCGACATCAACCGCCCATAAATATCCTAATATACATACATGCACTCTACGTGGGCTTAATCCTGTTCTTAAGTTAATGTATAGCGATCAACCGCTAGCATTCTATGGCATACCTAAACTCTGCTTGGCGCACAAAATGTATGGCTTCCCCTTTTTAGACACAAATGGCGAATATGGCATATCAAATAGAGATAATTATGTAATCACAAACAAATCCATCATGGAACTCAAACTAATCGCCGCATTCATCCGCACAAAAACAGCTCTCTATATTTTTGAAACGACCCGATATCGCATGAAGTATCTCGAAAAATATGCATTTGAATTCATCCCTGATATTAGTGTCCTGGAAGGGTTCCCTAAAGAACCTACTGATGAAAACATTGCCGATTATTTTGGGTTTGATAGTATAGATAGAGAGAATATCAACAAATTACATAAAAAAGAATATGGATTTTCTTTTACGAATACGCATACAAATAGTATACTGTCCAAAGATTAGCGACTGCACACCACATCGACCCATAACCCCCCTTAAATATATGCAGCATAACAGGTGCAGCGACCATTCCAACTAGTATTAGATTCCAATCCGGAAATACAATTAGTATCAAAAATACAACCAACTCCCAATAGGTAAGCTCATTTCCACCCCATATTGGCGATGAAAAATAATTATCACATAAAGAATTCGAATATCCATGGAATTTGATAAATATAATTCCTATATAAATAGCAACAAATATATTCAAATATAAATTATTAATATTATTTCTAAAATAAATGTTGTAAATTATCTGTGCTGCTAATACGGCAGGAATTAAATAAGATGTTACCATGTAATTTATGTTGTTCCTTCGCATTTTATTCCACCATAATATCGCATCTAATAGCTGTATAGAGCTAAAAATAAGTAATTTTATAATATTGTGATGTTCATAGGCTGGCAGTGTTTTTGTTTTCAATAAATATAATGCAGAAGACCAACTAAATACAAACGTCCCCAGACTGACCTCAAAACTAAAACACATTACTATAAAAAGATATTATAAAAGATATTATAAAATATATTATTAAATAAAATTGACCCTTCTCTCCGCTTCATCTACTGTCTCACTATATATATGTTTCAATTAGCAACCACACGGTTTAACACAGAAACGTGGACAGAGAATCAACATTATCGCGGTAAAATCCACCATGCTGGTTGCATATATGGGACACCAAAACAAATTACAAATTCAGTGACTTTACATCAAACGTTGTTAGTTTTGGAAATGCAAAATGATGCCAATAAAATTATGGGTATTGGATTAATTCGTAACGCAATTGTTTTGGGAAAGCATCATAATATATATAGCGACCGCTTTTATAATCGATATGCATATAAGGGTAAATATAGGATTGATCGCATCGATTTAGATGAAGAAGAATTAAAAGTCATTACCCTCTTAGATGCTCTTGTATTTAAAGGTTATCAGCATCTCAAACGCGGACAAGGCATTACCATAGTTCCTTCTTGGATAACAGATAGTAAACACATAAATTTTATATCACATTTTAGAACGA
>Ga0233434_1003111_pt1 | contig 13823 bp, 22 predicted proteins | sample SI_122_August201_4_FD_182738 | JGI IMG/M metagenome (GOLD analysis project Ga0233434, IMG submission 182738) | Seawater microbial communities from Saanich Inlet, British Columbia, Canada - SI_122_August2016_120_MG | ecosystem: Environmental > Aquatic > Marine > Inlet | place: Canada: British... | reverse complement strand
CGCATCTCGATCGGTAAATGTCTGCCGCAGGCTCATCGGGGTTGAGGGAGCCGACGTGCGTAGGGTCGCCGGGACAGGTGAACAGGGTCAAGCGACACGCTGGCGCCGCCCACCCTTGCCCGCGCCAGCCCCCCATTCGACTATATGCGGGACCGCCCAAGCTCCTTCCTAGAGACGAAGCCCCTTCGCCGGGAGGCATCCCATGAGCGCCAGAACGATCCGATCTCGCCGCAGGTCCCGCGTTGCTCGCCGCTGGGCCCGCACCGCCACAGCCCTGCTTCTCGTGCTGGCCGCCGTCTCGGCGAGCCACGCCTGGCTGAGCTTCACCAGCAAACCGTGGCTGGGCAAGGAGCCCGTATTCGCCGCCAATGGCATCGTCTCCACTATGCACCCCATGGCCTCCGAGGCGGGGCTGGAGATCCTGCGGCAAGGCGGCAATGCCTTCGACGCCGGTATCGCCGCCGCTCTCGCCCTGTCGGCGGTGGAGCCATGGATGGGTGGCCCCGGGGGAAGTGCCTACTGTCTCGTGTACGATGCCGAGAGCGGGGAGGTTTGGGCAATGGACGCCTCCAGCCTCGCCCCTGCGGCGGCGAAGCCCGAGGACTTCACGCGCGAGGCTTTGTCAGAAGGGCACCGGGCCATGGGCATCCCGGGCGCCATGGCGGGGTATGGTGCCGTGCTCGAGCGCTTCGGTTCTATGTCCTTCGGTGAAGTGGTGCAGCCCGCCCTGCACTACCTGGAAGAGGGCTCGGTCCTTACCCAGTTTGGGGCGACGATCACTGGCTGGCTGTGCGGCCACTGTCCCGAAGCCTTCCCCAACTTCGGCCGCGTCTTCGCTCCCAATGGCAAGATGCCCGGAGTGGGTGACATCATGAAGAATCCGGAGTTGGCGGCGACCTACCGACGTCTGGCGGCTGCGGGCGTCGATGACTTCTACAAGGGATCTGTGGCAGACGAGATGGTCACCTACATGCGCGAGCAGGGGGGGATCTGGTCGAAGAGCGACCTGGCCGACTACGAGGTGAAGTGGCGCCGTCCCTTGCAGGCCACTTACGGCGAGTTGGAGGTCTACGGGTCGCCACCATCCGCCTCGTCTCTCACGTGGATGCAGATCCTCACCATTCTCGAGGAGTACGACCTGCAGGCCATGGGCCACAACAGTGCCGCCTACGTCCACCACTTTCTTGAGGCGCAGAAGCTGGCCCACGCCGACGGCTACCAATACGTCGCCGATCCTGATTTCGTGCCGTCACCGACCGAACTGCTGCTATCCGAGGTCTACGCTTCGGTGCAGCGCCGCCGCATTGATGCGGGTCGGGCAGCGGCGGGGAGAGTGCGCTACGGAAGCCCCACGTCCTGGACCCGCGATCCGGGTGGGGCCGAACTGCCCGCGCCTGTGCCCGCCGGACCCGCTGCCGAACCCCGCACCGGGTCGGGAGAGCCACTGGAGGGCTCGACATCCCACATCATCGTTGCTGATGCAGCAGGTAACTGCTTCACCTTCACTCACTCCCTGGGGAATATCTACGGCGGCCACGACGTGCTGGGCACGACGGGCGTCCTCGGTAGCAACATCATGGACTGGTTCGACGTCGACAACAACGTGTGGAGTGGTGAAGCGAGCAGCCTTGTATTGGCGCCGGGCAAGCGCAACCGCTTCACCCTGAGTCCGGGCATCATCATGGCCGAGGGCAAGCCCTACATCCTTATCGGCGGTTCCGCCGCCGAGACCACCATGCCAGGGATCGCCCAGGTGTTACTGAACATGGTGGAGTTTGGCCTTGATCCGCAGGCGGCCATCGAGTCACCGCGCGTCGTCTACGGCGATGTCCTGCATTGGACCGGGGGCACCGGTGTCCATCTCGAGCCAGAAATCGCCGCCACCATCGGCGACTCCCTGGGGGCCCTGGGTCATGATGTTGAACCCAATGGGGGGCGACGTCCGATCACCGGCCACGTGAATGCCGTGATGATCGATCCCACCACGGGCCACATGGTGGGCGGCGCCGAGGTCCGGGCCGATGGACACGTGGCCGGGTTCTGACAAGCATGCCATCTCTACTGGATGACCTCAACGACGTCCGCGAGCTGATCCAACTCTACATCGAAGGTTCTAACGGAGATGTGGGCAAGTTGGAGGCAGCATTTCACGCCGAGGCGCGGATGTTTGGGCGTCTTGGCGACAATCCAACCAGCAGTGGGCCCATTGGCGACTTCATTGAATGGATTGGGCAGACGCCTGGGAATGCTGGGCCGAACTACCGCGCCGACATCCGAGAGATTGATATCTCTGGAGATGCCGGTGTCGCCATCCTCGTTGAGACTGACTATCTCGGTCATGATTTTGTCGATTACTTCTCCGTCGCCAGGATCGATGGCGAGTGGAAGATCACGAACAAGACCTATGCGGATATGGGTGTGACTCAGCCCGCAGCTTAGCGGTCGAGGGTTCATGGCTGACGAAATCCACCAGCAAATGAGAGAAGACAACTCAACAAGGTTGAGGGTCGTCATTTCTGCCTTGGCGATGCTCTACGCAATGACTTTTCTGGGCGGTTTTCTGCAGGACACGCAATACAATTTCCTCAATTACATCTTCTTCTCCTTTCTATTCATCGGAGGGGGCGGTTTGGTGAGTGTGAGCGTCAAAGCAACGCAAACCAGAGCGACAAAAGGATTCCTGTTTCTGACGGGAATCTCCACAACACTGCTGTTCATCTTCGCCATCGGTTACGAGTGGTTCAGGCTTAAGGGTCAACACGAAATAGAAGCTTCCATAGAAGGCCTCCTCTATCTGCTAACTTTGTTTTTTTGGGTTGGAGTAATTGGAAGCCTGGTCTTGATCAGGAGACGACCGTGACTATTCGTCAGGGTTCACAGCACAGCCCTCTATCTCAGAGAAACCACTTCGTCGTAAGGGGGGGCATGCACTGTTGGAGATACGTTGTTTCGCTTTCTTCGTTCGCAATGATGGCCGCCTGTGCCGGCAACCTGAGTAGATCCGAGCCTGCCAACAATGATCTGGCAGCGGAATCTGCGCCGCTTCCCAATCAAGCGGAGATCAACACGCGGGCACACTTCAATGGCACGTATCGCGGCGAGGGGGAGGTCTTCAACGACTTCGAGACGAAATCGTTCACTCGGTCCTTCGTCGTTTTCGTCGACACAGCTGATGCTCAAGCAGTCGTAATCACAGGAAGCAGTCTGGGTCCAGCCCCATCAGGAGCATTCGTTCTCATGAATGTTCCGATAACAGGTCAATCGATCAGCGGCACCACAGACCTACGGCACGCTCGTTTCGTTTACGAGCTGAAGATGGACGCCCACGCGATATCGAAACGATCAAGGACTTCAGACGAGAAGCGGAGTTCGGTCCCTACCTACCTGCCGCCTCCTATCAGTTTCGTGTCCTGGCGCAGTCCGGAAGATGACCCGACTTGCTGCAGCACTATTCGTTTTGATTGGTGCGGGGGGGGTGGGCAGGATGAGAAGGTCGTTGAGTATTAGTGAAGGGCCCTACAGGGATGGGAAGAAGGACAAGAGATTTGTCTGGTATGATGAAGGCGGGAACATAAGCGACGAGGTCTTTTGGGAAGACGGTGTATGTGTTGATGGATGTGTGGGACAAAGCTGAATCTGAATGCAGCTACCATGCTCGCTGCAGTGATGATCGGCGAATCACTGCTTGTTTCGAAGGAGCCAGCCCATCGAAGGCTTGCTGAACGACAGGTCGTTACATCATCATGCGGCGTCATGCCGCAGGAGGTCGCAATGGAGAGCTTGTTCCCAAACCTTTACCGATTTACGGGAGCGTCTGCACGCAATGAGACGCTATTTACGTACCTCATCGTGCGAGAGGGTGGTAACCTGCTTCTTCCATGCCAGGATGGTCCCGTGCGTGAGCACTTCGATGACATCGAGGAATTGGGTGGGGTGGCTACCCAGTTTGTCACACACAACCACGACGTAGATGGCGCTCTGGTGGAAGCCGTCCACGATCGATTCGGCGCTGAGCTCTGCTATCACAGCGCCGAACAGGATGCGATCGCGGAGAAGACAAAGTGCCAGTCAGTGGTTTTCGGTGACGAAGGGCTACGCGTCGGCTCGGACTTCCAGGCGATCTACTTTCCCAGTTGTTGTGCCGGCTCCAGTCTCTACCACTGGCAGCATGGCGGAAAGCACTTCCTGTTTACGAGCCATGTGATCAACCTTGTAGAAGGCGAGTGGCAGAATGGCCTCGATCTCTGGCAATACAGGAACTTGCGCGAATGGAGTGACAGCGAGACGCCTCCAGATCCAAGGCCTCAGTTGGCCAAGATCGCAGAATTGTCTCTCGACTACACCATGCCGAACGTGTCTGTCGATGACCAAGAAGAGTACCATCAGTTCAGCGATGACACGCGTACGTCATTCTTCCTGGCTCTGGATGCACAAGTAGCGGCAGAGGCAAAGCACGTGCTGAACGAATAAGACAACGAGGGAAACAATGATAGGACGACACGGCGGGCTGGGAGCCGGACAGGACCCATCATGCCTCGTGGGTGAGCATCCGACGGCAACGTGGGCGGAAATCAAGACGTTGGCCAAGTGACGTACGGAATCCTCAGCATCGTCATCGGCATCGTTGTCCTCGTCGTCACATGTTGGATCGTCGATCGACTGGACCAACGAGAGCCTGGTGAGAAACGCGTAGCATGGCGGCCCTGGTATCGGACGGCCGTAGCCTGCGGCTACTATGCGACAATGGGACTGGTTACGTCATTCGGGAGAGATCGCTTCGCCGTCCAGCTTGTTCAACCAGGCAACTTTGGGCTGCTCATCGAGTTTGCAGCAATGGTCGGATTCCCCGTGCTGATCGCACTCCAGCTCTTGACTCGCAGCTCGATCAGAGTGCAGGTCGTCGAGATCTTCGCCGTTTGCCTGTCGTTCCCTGTCGGAGCGGAACTGGCACGTAGACTGGATCTGACCACAGTAGATGTCCAGAGGCTTGGCCTGGTGGAATTCAGCCTCATCTTCGGCCTTTGGTTCGGCATGCTTACGACGATTGCGGCCCTGTGCACGCTGGGGACTCGGGCAGTGCTCAGGCTGCTTGGGTTTCCCGATAGGTAATTTTATGAGACTTGATGCGGGTTCTATGGACAGTATGAGCTCAGTGGATCGAGATACGTTTCTCGTCGAAGCTGTGCGGCATCAGATCGCGTTCATGCGCCAGAACGTGCCGTTCTGGCGAGAGCGGTTTCGATCGGCCGATATCGGCGGCGCTTGCGTGATATCATCGCCTGACGGCGACAGCGTGAGTGGCTAAGGCATGCGAGACGAAATCACAGAAGTCCATCTCGATCAGTTGCGGGCAATTGCCGCGAGTCGATTCTACGTGCCACAGCCCTCTGTCCGTGGAACGTTCTCCAACTGGCTTGGTGTTCGCCTTGATACGCCGGACGCGAACGGCGTAGACTGGCTGGAGGTCCGCGGCCTACTTGAGGAGGCCTTCCGCCACACAGCGCAGAAGTATCTGATCGCGGAGTTTGAGCGCAGCAACTGAGTGGATGCTCTAGCAGAAAAGAGTCTACTTGAATTCGAACGGTCTACAACTCAGCTCTGACTCTACCTACGTCTTTGGATATGGCTCCCTGATGAATCCGGAGCACCCCAGAGGTTTGAGTAAAACCATCGCGGGTCACAATCTGAGCTATGAGCATCTGCTGGTTGCCGAGTTGCAGGGCTTTCGTCGGCGCTGGTCCGCTCTATCGGCAGGGGGGCCGGGAAGTGCAACGACCTACAGGGCTCACTGGAATCTGGAGAAGCGTGAGGCAGCCAAGGTCACTGGCGTCTTGGTTCTCGTGTCTGAAGAAGAGTTGCTCGCCCTTGATATGCGAGAGAGAAACTACGACCGCGTAGAAGTAACCGACGACGTTACGATTCTGGGAGATGGCAGGAATGGGCCGCAAAATGTGCCGGTTTATACATACGTCTCATTTCCCCCAATCTCTGAGGTCGAATACGCCATAGCAACCGGTATTGATGCGGAGTACGAACGCGTCGTATTGGAGGCTGCATCTCGGATCGGACACGGTCTGGAAGCGCAGATTCACTCGGCGACGGTGGAGACCAGAGGATGGCCACGGTTATCCCCGGCTTAGTCAGCCAAGGCGTTGGTAGTTGGGAAAGGAACAGAGTCGATGAGTAGCATCAGGGACCGGAACGATGCCGACTTCGCAGCGTTGCACGGATTATACGAGCAACTCGTGACAAATCACGTACCACATTGCTGGCCCGTCGACGCACAGCGATTTGGTGAAGCTTTACGCAACCCACCGAGCGTCGCTCGTGATGGATGGAATCTCACCGAACATTCTGTGCTTGTTGCCGACGACGCTCGGGGTTTCATCCACGTGGGGCTGCTGACACCACCCAAGGTTGGTGACTCCCCGTTGGGGATGATCCTGTTCCTCGGATATCCGCGCACCCAGCGTTCGCTGGGCAGTGAGTTGCTTGTTGCGGGGGAGGAGTGGATTCTGGATCACGGCGTCAGGCATGTAGCTACCGTGGCTCCGCGCTGTCGTTATCCCTTTTATGGTTTCCCGCACTGTCATCTGTCTGATCACCTCGATCACATTCAAGCTCTGCTGCAGGCTCACAGCTACAGTAACTGCGGTGGGGAGATCTTCCTGGACTGGCTTGAGATGCAGCCCACGCCAAAGCCGCCGCCACCCGAGATCGAGTGTGACATATCTGTAGAGGAGGTCGTGAGCCACTGTCACTTGCCAGGTCTGAAGGTGCAGGCTCATCTGGATGGCAAACCAATCGCCACATGCCTCTTGATCAATGGCGGTGAGGGGGCTCGTTGTCCGGAGGCCGAAGCCTTTGCATTCTGCGATTGGATTGGGGTCCAGGAACCCTGGCAGGGGAAGGGACTGGGACGCCATCTACTTTGGCGGGCTCTAACCGAGGCACGCAATGTGGGCTACCGCCACGCAGCCATTTCGACGAGCACCGATAACCATCGGGCGTTTACGTTTTACAGCCACTACGGATTCCATGCTGTTGACCGGACGTATCAGTTCGAGCGCCATCTTGACCAATGAGTGTTGACGAAGATGTCCTGGATGCAATGCGGGAATGCCTGGGGCCTGAGTTTGTGGCGCTGTATCTAGTCGGCAGCCACGATACGCCGAGGCAGATACCGGGAAGCGACATTGATTTCGTTCTCGTGACCAGAGGAGAACTCGAAGGCGCGGAGTTGCGTAGACTCTTACATGTCCGAGACGGGTTACGTGAGACCCTCGACCCTGAGATTGACATCCTGCCCAGGAGCCTTGGTCGCCTTGTCAGCAGAGGGCTCGGACTCAAGAGAGAGGGGCGTCTCGTTGGCGGCCAGGACATACGAGACCAGATCAGGCTGCCGCCAAAGCATGAGCGAGATGAGTGGCTTACCTCTGTGGCCATGAACTTTGTGAGTGAGTTGCATCGAGCCGACGTGGTCCGTGCTGACAGTCTCACGTATCCGGATTCAGACGACTACTACTTTGGCTATCCTGACTACGAGTCGCCCAAAGCACTCTCCCGTCTCATGAGCCTGAGCTTCCTTGCGACGGCCTGGTTGTCCAAGTGCCACAATGTCACCGTGACCGACAAGCACACACTCCCTGACCTGTACGAAAGTCACATCGGAGCGGAGCGTGTTCCTTTCCTTAGAGGGCTCTTCGAAATAATTCGAGGCGAGCTGGGGTATCAACTCCCTGATGGTCAGGCGCAAAGGGAGCGAGCAAGAGGCGTGTGTCGGTCAGCGCTGGAATTTGAGAGGCAGATGATGGAGAAGCTATAGCCGCTCCATTTTTGTGCTGCCAGATTGTCCCAAAACAGATCAGAGAATCCGCCATGCAGGTGGTGAGGGATGTGGCCACGAATATGGCGCGGGCCTCGAAGTCAGTTATTTTCGATCGTCAGATCGACTCGCCTTGCAACTGCGTCACGATAGAATCGGGAAATCATGAACGAGAAGAAACTCGATCCCTTGCTGGCAGCGATGGGGCTGTTGTTCAAGCCCCATCCCTGGCACGGTGTTTCCATTGGTGATGATGCGCCAGAGGTTGTCACTGCCTTCATCGAGGTCGTGCCCACAGACACTGTCAAATACGAGATCGACAAGGTCTCGGGTTACCTGACGGTGGACCGTCCGCAGCAGTTCTCGAACATCTGCCCAGCCCTGTACGGGCTCCTGCCGCAGACATACTGCGCCGAGCAGGTGGCGGCACTGTGCTCGGAGCGTACCGGTCGGCCTGGCATCGTCGGCGACAAGGACCCCTTGGACATCTGCGTACTTGCGGAGAAGACCATTGCCCACGGAGATCTGCTGCTGCGTGCCGTCCCCATCGGCGGTCTGCGCATGCTCGACGGCGACGAGGCTGACGACAAGATTGTGGCTGTCCTCGAGGGGGATGCGCTCTACGGTCGTTACCAGGATATCGGCGATTGCCCGGAGTCGCTGATCAGGCGACTCGAGCACTACTTCCTAACCTACAAGCAGGCTCCCGGTGAACCGGAGCGGTCCACCGAAATCACCGATATCTATGATCGCGAGGAGGCCTTCGAGGTGATCCGTCGCAGCCAGTCGGACTACGACCGACGCTTTGGCGAACTACACCACTTGCTGCACGCCCTCCTGACCGACTGAGTCCGCCAGGAGGACCCTCTTGACCAGAGTGGCGCGCGGCGCTGCATCCTACGGGGTCGACATCGAGCTACTGATGGGCGCGTGTTCTGGGGGCTGCGGTCCCCTGATCACGCTTTCTTCGTTCTTGGGTTCTGTTTCAGCGTTGAGGCTGCCCAATATCTTGGTCTGTACGGTGGATATTTCGATCTATACGATCTCGCCGCGTACAGTGCCGGGCTGGTATCTGGCAGATAGGTGGCGATGGCGCGTATCAGTGGATAGGAGTTGACCCATGCACCGCACCGCCGATGCTCACTGGAATGAGGGAGTGATCGCGAAGCTGCACACGTGGGCCGCCGACAGGGAGGCCGTGCGTGCTGTACTTCTGACCAGTAACAGGGCAGGCGCAACTGGATCGTCCAATGCACTGTCGGACTTCGATGTCATTCTGGTGGTTAAGGATGTCCGTCCTTTTCATACGGACCGGATCTGGATCGGCGATTTTGGCGTTGTTCTGGTGACCTACTGGGACGCACTCCACACGGATCAGGAGACTGGCCCTGAGTTCTTTGCCAACGTCGTTCATTACGAAAGTGGATTGAGGATTGACTTCACGCTCTGGCCCGTCGAGAAAGCGACCCGACTAGGACAGACCTCGAAGCTTCCCGCAGGTCTTGATGCTGGCTATTCGGTGATTCTTGACAAAGACGAGCTGACAGCGGGCTTCAGGTTGCCAAGCTTCATGGCGTATGCTCCAACAAGACCGACGGCAACCGAGTTCGCACGGATCGTTGAGGAGTTCTACAGTGACGCGCCTTCTGTTGCGAAACATCTGATGCGTGGCGACTTGATGGCGGCCAAGTGGGACCTTGACCACGACATGAAGCAGGTTTATCTGAGGCGGCTTCTGGAATGGCAGATCGCGCTGGACTCCGACTGGAACGTGCCGTTCCGATCGCTCGGAAAAGGTCTGAAGCGACGCATGAGCGGCGAGCGGTGGCAGCAGCTCGAGACCGGATACGCAGGGAGCGCAATCGAAGACAACTGGCGTGCTCTCGACGCGACACTGGCCATATTCCGTGAAGTGGGCGAGGACGTCGCGCAGAGGCTTGGGTTCGTCTATCCCGTGGAGCTGCATCGACGAGTGTGCGAGTTTCTTGGCAGATATCGTCGGGACGGTGAGTCGGCGCTGGCAGGGGAGAGCCAGTGAACGGGCTCTTTACGGACGAAGCATTGCTTGCTTCGAAGGGGGGCAGTCCATCGAAAGCGATCGTGGGATACATCGACAGTTACAGCCTGAACATAGGCAGTCGCGCCACACTGGTGTCGGACGACACGAACAGAGCGTATGGTGTTCTTATGGCTTCGCGGGCAGACGATGTGAGAGCGCTGTATGAGCGACTGTGACGAGTTAGGAGAGATTACTTCGGCAACTTGATCGAGATGCGATTAGCGGGGACATTCCGCGCGAGAGTCCCAGGCCTGCGAGAGCGTTGCCATGATCCGACGTGCGACTCCATCCGAGGGCAACGTGATTCTTGTGGGCGAGGATCAGGGGCAGATCGTCAGCACCTGCTATCTCAATCTGATTCCCAATCTCACTGGATCCAAGAAACCATCGACTCTACGATTCTACGAGGGCGCGGGGCTCAAGGCGAAGGAGAAGACGGGTTTTCACACACGGCTATAGAGGCAAGGCTTCAACAACCGAGAGACGCGATGCCAGAATCAGATGAACGCGACCTGCCGCCTCTGGGCGCGCAGGACTATTCAGAGACGCAGGATTGGCCCAGCTACTTCGGGGCTGTGCTGGGAAAGGGTCCCCGCGCGACGCTGACCACGGCGCTGGACTCGTTCACCCGGGAGGGGGTCGCCGATGGCCTGGCAGTCGATGTTGCCGCCGGTGAAGGGAGAGATACGCTTGAATTGCTACAACGTGGCTGGCGTGTGGTGGCGACGGATTTCCATGCTGAAGCGTTCACGCACTTGTGGCCTCGTGTTCCTGAGTCGCAGAAACAACTGCTGACAGCCCTGCAGGTGAGCTTTGAGGAGACGCACATTCCCCCATGCGATCTGGTCAATGCGAGCTATGCTTTTCCCTTCTGCGAACCGCGGCACTTCGGGGGGCTTTGGGACCGAGTCGTGGCGGCGATTCGCCCGGGAGGCCGATTGGCAGGTCAGTTCTTTGGAAAGGAAGACTCGTGGGCAGCGCTGCCAGGACGGACGCACCACGACAGGGATGAGATCATGCAGCTACTCGAGGGCTTCCAGATCGAGATGATGGAGGTCGAGGAGGCGGATGATACGCCGGATGTGCGCAATCCCAAGCACTGGCAACTATTCCACGTCGTGGCGAAGAAGCTTTGAGCGCCCAGATGCGCCAGCAGGCTCTTGCGCGGCTGCGCGATGCGGCGACCAGGATGCTCATGTCAGAGGACTCTGGTGAAGTGGAGACGTCTGTCGAGACAGCGTTGCGGGTTCTGGAAATCCCTTTCCACGCTTGCGGTGTGAACCGGGTGACACCGGATACTCCGCCAAGTCGGCGAGGATCACCAGAGAGTGAGCTGCAGGGACTGGAGATCATCTACCGTATCTGGGAGATGCAACAGGTCGCCTACCGGCCTGACGTTCTGGCGGAGGATCTCTTCGGTGAGGCAAAGGCCCACGCAGATGACTACGGGGCCCCGGTTAGAAGCATCATCGATGTGCCCTTTTCGCACGGCACCCTGGCGGTCAACAGTACTGAGCCCCATGCGTTCTCGGCAGCACACATCACAGATCTCCAAGCGCTAGCCGATGCAATTTCTGAGGGTGTTCGCTGCGGCCATTCGCAAGAGTAGAGAATGAGAATGGACGACCCCTTACTGCCAATCGCACGCAAATCTCGGAGAATGACATGTTTGTCGGTCACTTCGCCATCGCCTTTGGCGCGAAGAAATATGCTTCGCACGTTTCACTCGGAATGCTATTTCTCGCATGCCAGTTGGCAGACTTGGTATGGCCCAACCTTGTGCTGCTTGGGATCGAGAGCTTCGAGATTGAACCTGGTATAACAGTTCTGACGCCTCTTGACTTCACTTACTACCCCTATTCACACAGCCTGTTGGGGCTCGTCGGTTGGAGTCTGTTGCTGGCGGGACTGTATTCGCTGTTGCGGCGCACAGGCAAGAGGGCGGCCATAGTGATTGCTGTCGTCGCCGTCAGTCACTGGTTCCTGGATTTCTTGACGCACCGACCGGATATGCCAATCAACTTTGATCAGACGACGCTCGTTGGCCTGGGGTTATGGAATCATCCTGTCATCGCCGTGCCGCTGGAGTTGCTGTTATTTGCACTTGGTATTTGGATATATGCTCGCCACACACGACCAATTGATAAGATTGGTACCTACGGATTGTGGGGACTGGGGACATTTCTATTGATCACGTACGCGGCGAACCTACTTGGTCCACCGCCTCCATCCGTCACTGCCGTCGCATGGTCTGCACAGGCGCTCTGGCTGGTGGTCGCACTGGCCTTCTGGATTGACAGGCATCGAGTGTCGACGCATTGACTGACGACGAACGTCGCAGCCTCGACGAAAAGGGTTTCGTGATTCTGTACGACGTACTGAGTCGAGACCAGGTCACCGCGATCGTCGATCGTATCCAACACCTGGCCGAAACGTCCGAACGCGACCTTTCGCGTGAAGCCGTCGTCGAGCCGGATATGATCAAAGTCGTCGATTTGATCAATGGCGGCGATGTATTCGATGTCGGCTACACGCACCCGCGTGTGCTCGCTGCGGCGAGCCATGTGCTCGGTGGTGATATGAAGTTTCACTCCATGGGTTCGCGCTCTGCGACCCCAGGATATGGTCATCAGGCACTACATCTGGACTTCGGTCGCGATCTGGGACAGACTCACCCAGCTGGATGCAACACGTTGTGGACGTTGGTCGATTTTGACCGCCACAATGGCGGCACCCGCCTCATTCCCGGGTCGCATACATCCGGCCAGAATCCACGCAAGGTCCTCGACGATCCAGAGGCGGATGCCCCCGGCGAAATCCGTCTTGAAGCCCCGGCTGGTTCTGTCGTCGTTTTCGGTGGCCACACATGGCACGGCGGTGCGCAAAACTTCAGCGACGACGTGCGCTGGACACTGTTAACTGCGTTCTGCAAACTGGACCACGCACAGGATCCGCCTGTTGCAGAGATGATCGACGAAGACGTGCGGGCGCGTCTCAGCGAAGAGTCACGAGAATTGCTCGATCTATGAGCACCGAGAGGAGAGTATGACATTAGAGCTCCGCAATCTGTGCCAGGACGACCCCGAGCAAATCTCTGCCGCTTTTGACCGGATCGGTTGGAACAAATCGGTGGCACTGTTCGAGGCCTATCTGAAGGAGCAGAATGACGACGATCGGCAGGTTCTGGTCGCCACTGTGGACGATGTGTTTGCTGGGTATGTCACGGTCAAGTGGAGGCCGGAAGATGCCCCATTCGCAGATGCCGAAATTCCCGAGATCATGGATCTGAATGTGCTGCCCCACTATCGAAGGCGCGGGATCGCTACGGCACTGATGGATGCAGCGGAAGCACTGATCGGCGAGCGCTCGCGAACTGTCGGGATCGGCGTCGGTATGTACCCAGACTATGGGAATGCGCAGAGACTCTACGTACTGCGTGGCTACGTACCAGACGGTCGAGGCCTGACCTACGACGCCAAGGTCCTCAAACCGATGGAGTCGACGGTGAACGACGATGATCTCGTCCTGTATTTCACGAAGGAACTGGCGTCAGAACCAGGCTGATCAATACTCACGTACCCTGACCAGATGGCAGGCCAGAGATGAGCGATGCAGACACCTTCATTGACGCGTGCAAGAACGGGCGTATCGACAAAATCAATCAGATGCTCGAGGACGATGCCTCTCTGATCGATTCACGAGCCGATGACAAGATCCCTGCAATCATCCATGCCACTTGCGCTGATATGATCGATGTCGTCGACCTGCTCATCGCGCGAGGTGCTGACATTGAAGCGAAGGACACGGAATACCTGGCAACGGCCGTCGGTTTTGCCGCCTGGTTTGGCCGTGCTGAGGTTGCAGCGCTCCTCGTAGAGCGAGGAGCTGATGTCGATGGGCTGGGGGAGGATCCGTCGCCCCTCGCTCTTGCACTAGACG
>Ga0233434_1003109_pt1 | contig 13825 bp, 12 predicted proteins | sample SI_122_August201_4_FD_182738 | JGI IMG/M metagenome (GOLD analysis project Ga0233434, IMG submission 182738) | Seawater microbial communities from Saanich Inlet, British Columbia, Canada - SI_122_August2016_120_MG | ecosystem: Environmental > Aquatic > Marine > Inlet | place: Canada: British... | reverse complement strand
CGAGTGCATTCCCAAAAGCGTATAAGTAAGAGAAGCAGCTCCACCCTGAGAAAACCCCCATAAACAGGTTCTCAATTTTATTTTGGGAAAGCTATTTAAATAATGCTCGTGGGCAGAGTCAATGAATTGTGAGGTGTGGGTGATAAAACTTTTCACCGTTTTACTTTGCTTGGGGCCATCTTCCCACCAACTCCAGACACCATCTCCTGCATCAACAGGACCCTCTGGGAAAATCATAAGAGTGTTTGGGAGTTTCAAACGGTTTCCTTGAACAAGCATGTTTTCTGGCGTTGAACCTGCGCCATGAAAACCGATCAAAAGGTTGACGGGTTTTTTGGTGTCAATTTTAGGTTCACCCAGTATAACTTTTTTGTTATTCCATTTAGTGGTTGAATATCGGGTTGTCATCCGTTGGGCTCTTTAGTTTGTGATTGAATAATGTTCCCAGCCAGCGTTATTGCATCTTTAGGGGTAGTGATTTTACCTAGTACTTGTGCTTTTTGGATGTCATTCAGGATTCTACCAAAAATCGGGGAGGGGGAAAGTTGAAATTGATGAATAATATCCTCTCCATTGAGCAGGGGCTTTTCACTCATTTGTGGAAGAAACTGATCATAATAAAATTTCAATATACGATTACAGAAAAGAGTGCGTTCACCAATATCAGATCCATCCGAGTCTGTAATAAACAAGATTAATGAAGCCAGTAGTTCTTCATGAATGCTTAGAGTTAGTTCGTAAGTTTCATTCTGATCAGGATTATTTTTTAAATACACTTGAGTCAAAGACTTGGTTCCGTTTAAAGCGTGCTCCACTAACTGCGATTCAGCATTACTGAGTCGAAGATTGCATTCCTGATTAGCGTTCTTTAAAACTGATATTTTTATGAGGTAATGTTTGTCAAGAAAAGCATTGGTGTTGAACTTGTCTGCATATTCTGAGAAGTTTTCTCTCGGGTCGTTTAACAATGATTCCACTTTTTCATATTGGGCCAAAGCTATGCCGGATACGTTGAAAAGACAGTCCAATAGACCACAGTCGTGCATAGTCATAATAGAAGGGAAGGTGACAGGTGTCTTGAAAAATAAAGTTAGTTCGTGCCAAATTCGTTCTGGAGCCGATTCGCTTAACTTTTCTTTATGTTGAGAGATATTGGTTAATGTATCTGCGTCGATTTCAAACTTCAGAGTTGTGGCAAAACGAAAGGCTCGAAGCATGCGTAGAGGGTCGGACGAAAAAATAGGGCCTTGCAGTACACGGATTTTTTTATTGCTGAAATCCTCCTGTCCTTTATAAGGATCGATGATGCCCTTTTGGCTTGACAGAAATTCTGACAGGGGCAGGCTCATGGCATTGATGGTGAAATCCCTTTGCGATAAATCCTCTTCTATATTCCTTCCCTGCAGGTCGGTGAAATCGAGATGCTGGTTTTGATCGAGAATAACGCGGGCTGTATTCCTTCCTGGGGTCTTATCTAAAGGAACGCATGTGAAATTCAAGTGGCGGGAAAAGTTTGCTCCTACTTCTGCGGCATTTTTCCCGGTCAGGTCAAAGTCGGAACAGGGTTTTCGGGATAAATAATCCCTCATTGTTCCTCCAACTACATAAATTTTTTTGTTCTGGCTGGTGGAAAAATTCAGAAGCTCCATCAGAACGGACTTGGTCAAGTAATCCATAGTGATTTAAACAGATTTATTAGTGCGCGATGATTTTATTGTACAGGAAATTGACAGGGGGAATTTTTTTATCTGAATGCTGTCGCAAGAACGGAGTGTATATAGTCAAGCGTGTTAGTTGCTCAGGCTTCCCAACCGGATGAGAGACGTACTTGTTTTGAAACAAAGATCCTTCCATCCCTTTTTACAAATTGCAGGTCGGTATTGGTTAAGGCTCCGATAATTTGCTGAAGGTTTTCGGAGGGTTTGCTTTGCGGGTCTTTAATTAGAAATGGGATCATTTCGTCAATGGAATCTCGAACTCGGTCGCTCTCAATGATATATCCGAGGAAAGTGACATCAACTTCGAGGAATTTTTTGACCAGCTTGAGAAGATTGTCTCCGGCCATCAGGTCTTTGCGGTTCCTCACGCGGTTCACTACAAGGCCGGGATTAAAATCACTGATCAATGTGTTGAGTTGGTCTACATAGTCAGGGAACTGTTCCTGAAACTTAGAACGCAATAACCCTGTGGTGTAGGCTTCCATATTGGCCGTGTCTGGGTTGGAGTGATCTACCATTTTCTGGATTTCCGGGTAATCTTGAAAAGCTCGAGATATACGGCGAAACAGAGCTGCCCGAATGAAGCTGAAAGTTTTCATGACAGAAGTCATTTCAGGGGTCGTCAGAACTACACCCTGCGTGCTGATATTAAAAAAATCAATGACGTTGTAATTAGTGCCAGGGCCCAAATCCAGGAGTATGGTGTCAGCCTCCAGGTTTTTTATAAAAGATATGATGCTACCTATTTTATCAGAATCAATGTTGGCGCTTCCCGGGTTGTCTCCCGCTCCACTGACAAACTTTAGGTTACTGATGCCCGTATCAAGAAGCAGAGTTTTAGGGTCGTTGATCTTGTCATTGAAAAAATCCTGAAAGCCGTGAGCGGGGTTGCCGATGCCCAGTAACGCATGCAAATTGGACGCTCCAAAATCGGTATCCATCAAAATGACTTTTTGACCGCTCAAAGCCATTCCTGCGGCTAGATTAGTGCAGATAACACTTTTTCCTATGCCGCCTTTTCCACCACCAACGGCGATTATGTTAATTGGGCTTGTCATTGTGTTTGCGCTTTGAATTAGCCGGGCTCCGTATTCTGGTTATTTATGTTTTTTCTGATCTTTCATGAAAACAAACGATTCTAACAGATCCATATATTTTTTACTGTCTGGGGGCGGACTTGTTGGTGAACTTGAGTAACGCCTTGGTTCTGTGAAATTCACATAGTCCGCAATATCTTTTTCAATAGGTGCTGGTGAAGGCGCGGGCTCTGGAGGACGTTCTGGAGAACGATCTGAAGGCTGATACCGGTTTTCAAAGCGAGTCTGTAAAAATTTAAGCCGGTCTATCAGGCTGTCAGTTTCCCCCAATGGTGATGGCGGAGTATTAAGCTCAGGTTCTGGAGTTTCTTCAAAGCTCATCGACTCCGCTTCAAAAGTGAAGTTTTCAGCAGAAGCTTCGGGTTCAAGCTCTGGGATGTCGGATTCAGCTTCAAAGGTGAATCCTGCAAGTTCTGGTTCGTAATCACTAGTTTTTGGGACTGCTATAGGTTCTTCTTTATATTCTGGTTCTGCTTCGTGACTAAGAACATCTTCCAACTCTGGCTCCAAAGAGGCTAAAATTTCAGAATCAGAAAGCTCGGAAACGGGAGCAGGTTCCTCCTGAGGGGAGGGTGCTTCTTTTTCGGCATCGAGGGATGTTTCATCGTCCAGAAAAAACTCGCCTTCATCAGTGTGATCATCTTCGTGGATATAATCATCATCAATGGTGGCATCTCCGCCAATATGAATTTGACTCAAATCTTTGATCGGACTATGAGGCTCGGTAGGATCCTCTATCTGCTCGGTCAATTGGTTGATGGTTCGCTCCATTTCCGCTTGAAGGTCCTTGATGGCTTTGTCTTGTTCGTCCTCATCAAGCTCGGAGTAGTTATCGAAGGGGTCATTGTCCGAGAGGGGGTCGTCGGAGAGATTGTCGTCCAACTCCATCAACTCGCCGTCCTCCTGGAGTTCTTTAATGGCTTGATCATGGCTGGAGTCGTCAATGTTATTGGGCTCTTTATTCTCATCCAGTGACATGAACTCATTCAGGTCTTTATCAAAATCACTTTCTGCTAACTGTGAACTGACAGGCTCGGCATTTTCTTCAAGGTTTGTGGTCTCTTCATTGTCAGATGGAGATGGTTCAAGTTCAAACTCTGCTTCAAACTCCTCGTCAGTTGAATCTGCCTTTTCTTCCATTTCATCGAGAACATCCCTATAGGAGGGAGTGTCATCGTTGTCGTCATTTCCGAACAAGGGCTTTTCCGAGTCATCGTCCACTTCAGCGCTCGCTTCCGGCTCGTCAGATCGGCGAAGCCGTCGCGGGTCATCTTCATCGTACTCTTCTTCCTCATCCTCCATCTCTTCCATGAGTTCATCAAGTTTGCGCTCGCGTTCTCTGGAGATACTTTTGACTTTAATCAGTGCATAGGGAGCGAGAAAGAGTGCGGCAACAGAAATCCCCATATAAAGAGGGTTATCCTGAAGTTGAATGAGATAAGGTTTGAGGAATTTAAAAGCTTCTGTATTTTCCAAATCGAAACGAGAATCCAGTTGAAACCAGATTTCTTTAACAAATTCTAGGGCAGTTTGCAGGAATTGTTCGATCATTTATTTTGAGTGAGTTGGGGCTTATGAAAAGAAACGTAATGAAAGGCGCTTATCTTTGTAGGACAAAGAATAGAACGATCTATTACTAAATTCAGGGACGGGTTCTTTTGACCCGAGTCAAAAATTTCCCTTTTTGTCATTTCAGCCTCGAAAAAATCCAAGAAATTTCAGAGTTGAATCATGATTATATTTCGGCCTTAATATTAGCATAAAAATCCAAAAATGCAGTAAAATTAATCACTTGGCGGCTTTTTGTGAAGCCGGTTCAGTGTTATAATCGGATTTAGTTTGAAAAATATTTAGCCTCTGGACAATAAATTAATGGAAAAGCTGTCGGTCACTATCATCACCAAGAATGAAGAGAAAAATATTGCGAGATGTCTTGAGAGTGTGAAGTGGGCTGATGAAATTGTTGTTCTGGATACAAACAGTACGGATCGTACGGTGGAGATTTGTCGGCAATTCACTGATCAGGTTTTTTGCGTGGATTGGCATGGCTATGGTAAGCAGAAAAACTTGTGTGCAGATAGGGCTAGCAATAATTGGGTGCTAAATATTGACTCGGATGAGGAGATAAGCCCAGAGGGTGCTGAGGAAATACAGACAGTCTTGCGAAGTGACTCAAAGCAACCTGTCTATCAATTTCCGCGCAAAAATTTTTTCGCTCAGCGTTGGGTTCGTTATGGTGGATGGTACCCGGACCAAATCTCCCGACTGTATGACAAAACACAGGTGAGTTTCACCGAATCTCAGGTGCATGAAAAACTGGTTCCCGATGAGAATCTAGGGTCTCTGAAGAATCCTATTCTGCATTACTCCTTCTCTGGAATGGGAGATTATATAGACAGGCAAAATCGATACTCCACGCTCTATGCCAGTGAAAAAATGGGGCGGGGGTTTCGTGCGAGCTGGTCTCATCTGATACTGCGCCCCCCATTAGCATTTTTAAAAAATTATATTATTCGGCAGGGATTTAGAGATGGTTTCTTGGGGTTGTTTCTAGCTATTTCTTTTGCTTTTTATACCTTTTTGAAATACGCCAAGACCAAAAATACTTGATGATTTCAGTTCCGGTTTTCTCTCCACTTAACCGCATATTAAAATATGACAGAGTTGAGGCGTTTAAGATAAAATGAATCTGCGTTTAGGTTTTGCCGTTTACAGGATAACCCCAGAACTCGGTCCCTCCTTACGTTCACCGTTTCATCATTGATGGACAGGTCAATCCAGAAATTCCAGAGGCTTTTTTCTTGAATAAAACACAATTAATGCTATTAATGACACCGGTCATTTTGTTTTCCCTTACGGTGCACGAATACTCCCACGGGAAAATGGCTCTATTGCTCGGTGATAACACCGCTCAGCGCCTTGGCAGGCTTTCGTTCAATCCTATACGGCACCTGGATATTCTTGGGGTGCTTTTTTTCTATTTTGTTGGATTTGGCTGGGCAAAACCGGTTCCTGTGGATTGGCGAAACTTTGAAAATCCACGCAAGGATATGATGTACGTGGCTATAGCGGGTCCTTTATCCAATTTAGCCATGGCGGTGGTGTGTAGTTTTTTTATCCGTTTGATATCACCTGCTGACCACGAGATAATATTTATTGTATTAACGTATGGGGTGTTCATAAATGTAGCTTTGGCAATTTTTAATATGTTGCCGATGTATCCTTTGGATGGCTCCAGCGTTATTAAGGGCATGGTTTCCCATAATGTGGCAGAAAAACTGACCCGTCTGGATAGGTTCGGGGCAGTTCTTATTTTGGGAATTTTTCTCCTCGACCAGTTTGCACATACCGGCATATTGGGCAAAGTGATTGGTTTGCCTATTAATTATGCGGTATTATTTTTGACTCAGGAACAGTTCCCCATTATCCAGCAGGTTTTAATGGTCACCTTTTCCAGATAATAAATCAGAAAAAACTTAATCAATGAATCGTAAGCGAATTTTAAGTGGGATGCAGCCTTCCGGAAAACTGCATCTGGGCAACTATTTTGGGGCTCTCAAAAACTGGGTGAGTCTGCAAGATGAGTTTGATTGCTACTTTTTCATAGCGGATTGGCATGCGCTCAGCTCTCTCTACGAAGATCCACACCGCATCAAAGAGTTTTCTTTCGAAGTGGCAGTAGACTGGTTGAGTGCGGGGCTTGATCCTGAAAAAAGCACGATGTTTGTCCAGTCTGAAATTCCTGAGCATGCGGAACTTCACCTGATTTTATCCATGATGGTTCCTGTCCCTTGGCTCGAGCGAAACCCGACCTACAAGGAAAAGAAGGATGAAATTAAAAATGTAGATATGAGTTCTTATGGGTTTTTGGGCTACCCGGTTCTACAAACAGCGGACATTGTCTTATATAGGGCAGATTATGTGCCCGTTGGCATAGACCAGGCACCGCACCTTGAACTATCTCGCGAAATCGTGCGTCGATTTAATAAGCTTTATAAGAAGAAAGTCTTCATCGAACCTGGAGCAAAAATTTCTGATATACCCAAGTTGAGTGGTGTTGATGGAAGAAAAATGAGCAAAACCTACAATAATGCGATTTTTCTTTCAGATACCGAGAAGGAACTTGGTAAAAAAGTGCGATCCATGCTCACTGATCCGGCTCGTGCTCGACGTGAAGATCCGGGTAATCCTGACGTGTGTAACCTGTACCCGTTTCATAAAATCTATTCGCCAAAAGCGATGCAGGATGAAATAGCAACCGACTGTCGGACGGCGAAAATTGGCTGTGGCGACTGTAAAAAGATGCTTTCGGAAACCATGCTGGAAGGCATGAAGCCGATGATGGAAAAAAGACAGGATATTCTGACCCGCCCCGATGAGGTCAAAGAGATTTTGCGAGCAGGTACTCTGAAGGCCCATGCTGTAGCTAAAACCACGCTGGAGCAGGCAAAACAAGCAATGAAATTGAAGTAGGAGCTTTTGTTTAAATCTTATGGAAATAAAAGACACACTTAATTTACCAATCACGGATTTCCCCATGAAGGCCAGCTTGACCAAGCGTGAGCCGGAAATGTTGGCTCAATGGGGTAAGGACGAGCTCTATAAAAAAATCCGCCAGTCCGCCAAGGGCAAGCCTAAATTTGTTTTTCATGATGGGCCGCCATATGCCAATGGTCATATTCATATGGGCCATGCCTTAAACAAACTCCTTAAAGATTTTATCGTCAAAATCATGAGTATGAAGGGGTTTGATTCTGGGTTTATACCAGGGTGGGATTGTCATGGTCTGCCCATTGAACATCAGGTAGGCAAAAAGCTTAAAGAAAAAAAACTGAGCTTGGAAAAGTCAGAAATTCGCAAGCAATGCAGGATTTACGCGCAGGAGTTTGTCGATATTCAAAAGGAAGAGTTTCAAAGGCTGGGAGTGCTTGCAGATTGGGAGAACCCTTACCTGACAATGAACTTTTCCTATGAAGCGACCATTGTGCGGGAGTTTGGCAAGTTTGTTGAAAAAGGACTTGTTTATAAGGGGTTGAAACCGGTTCATTGGTGTACTTCCTGTCAAACTGCTTTGGCTGAAGCCGAGGTTGAGCATGCCGATCATACTTCGCCGTCGATCTATGTCAAGTTCCCGGTTCAGTCAGGAGTTCCTCAGGGTATGGCAGGGTTGAATAACCTCTCTATGGTTATCTGGACCACGACTCCTTGGACTCTTCCGGCTAACCTTGCTGTCTGTCTGCATCCAGAATTTGTTTATGTAGCGGTCAGTCATGGAGATGAAACCTATATTGTGGCAGAAGATCTGTTGTCTTCTCTGGTGGCAGAATGGGAAATGACAGATTATAAAATATTAGGATCTTGTAAAGGTGCGGAATGGGAAAATGCTGTTTGCCGTCACCCTTTTATAGACCGCGAGTCTAAAGTCATTCTTGGCGATCACGTCACTCTGGAGCAGGGCACAGGTTGTGTCCATACAGCACCGGGGCATGGGCAGGACGATTATATCGTCGGTCTGAAATATGGACTGGAGCCTTATAATCCGGTCAATAACGCCGGGGTTTTTGTCCCCGAGGTGGAACATTTCGGCGGGATGTTTGTCCGTAAGGCCAATCCTGAAATTGTTGAAAAGCTCAGGCAGGATGGTTCTTTAATTCTCGCTAAGGATATCAAACACTCCTATCCACATTGCTGGCGTTGTCATCAGCCTATTATTTTCAGGGCAACGAACCAGTGGTTCATTTCAATGGATAATAAAGATCTGCGTAAAAATGCTCTGGCTGGCATTGACCGCACTAAGTGGATTCCACAATGGGGTCGGGAGCGAATTTACAGTATGGTCGAAAACCGGCCCGACTGGTGTGTTTCCAGGCAAAGAGCCTGGGGTGTCCCGATTACATTGTTCACCTGTGACACCTGTGGGGATTTTGTAAATTCCAGCGAACTGTTTCAAAAAATTGCCGAAGGTGTGGAACAACACGGAGCGGATTTCTGGTTTGAAGCTGAAGGTTTGCTACCGGAAGGAACAGTTTGTCAATGTGGGGGCAAAGAGTTTTCCAAGGAGAGTGATATTCTTGATGTCTGGTTTGATTCTGGTGTCAGCCATGCGGCTGTTATCGAGAGTAACCCGGACCTTCACTGGCCAACAGACCTCTATCTTGAAGGCAGTGATCAGCATCGAGGGTGGTTTCACAGTTCATTGCTGGAATCAATCGGGACAAGAGGTACGGAACCTTATAAGTCGGTTTTGACGCATGGTTATGTGGTGGACGGGAAGGGTAAGAAAATGTCCAAATCCGCAGGCAATGTAATTGCTCCTCAAAAAATCATTGACCAGTATGGTGCGGAAATACTCCGTCTTTGGGTGGCGTCTGAAAACTATCGTGAAGACATTCGCATCTCCAACGAGATTTTAAAGCGCCTGACTGAGTCGTATAGAAAGATCCGCAATACCTTTCGGTATCTGCTTGGCAATCTTCATGACTTTGATTATGAGAAGGACCATGTACCTGTTGACGAAATGCTCGAGTTAGACCGGTATGTTGTTCATCGCTTTAATGTTTTAAGGGATAAAATATTAACCGCTTATGAGAACTATGAGTTTCATGTGTTTTATCATTCGTTCTCAAATTTCTGCATCGTCGAATTGAGCGCGTTCTATCTCGATATCATTAAGGACAGGCTCTATACTTATCCGGCTAAGTCCCAAGGGAGGCGTTCTGGCCAAACTGCCCTGCATATTCTTTTGATGGGAATGGTGCGTTTGATGGCCCCGATTTTAAGTTTCACCTCAGAAGAAATTTGGTCCTATCTTCCCCGTGAATGGGTGGATGAGGAAAGCGTTCACCTTTCCCAGTTCGCGGAACCCGTGGATGTGAGTTTTGATAATACTCTCGTGGAGAAATGGGGTTTTCTCGTTGATTTAAAAGGGGAGGTGAGTAAGGCCCTGGAAATCAGCCGAAGAGAGAAAGTGATTGGTCACTCTCTAGACTCCATAGTTAAGCTGGAGTTGCCCGATAAATTCCAAGACATCGTTAAAAGTTTTTCCGAAGAACTGAGATTTATCTTTATCGTTTCCAAGGTAGAGTTGGTGGATAGCCTGAGCGCAGAAGAGAATGTCTATGAGAGCGAATCTTTACCAGGGGTAAAAGTTTATTCAAAAATGCATCCTGGAAAAAAATGTGAGCGTTGTTGGAATTATTTTGAGCCTGATACTCAGGGTAGCAAAACCAATGGTGAAATTTGTCTGCGTTGTGAAGGTCACCTGCAAGCGACAGGAGCTTGATAGGATTGAAAAATAAATATTTGGCGCTATTATTTGTATCTGGGGTTTTGATCGTGATGGATCAATACACCAAGTTCATGGTTTCTCTTCATATTCCGCTCAATTACTCGATAAAGGTGGTGGAAGGTTTTTTCAATCTGACCCATATTCGAAATTCGGGGGTAGCGTTTGGGCTATTTGCCAGTCAACAATCCGAATATAAAGCCCTGATGTTCATAGCCATATCGACCATCGCAATCATGGCTATCCTCGTGATATTTCATCAGACTCCTAAAGAGAAAAAAATAGTACAAACCGGGTTGATTTTAATTTTCAGCGGCGCGATTGGTAACCTTATCGATAGAAGCCTACATGGAGAGGTGATCGACTTCGTTGACTTTTTTATTGATGGCTATCACTTTCCAGCTTTTAATATTGCCGATTCCTGTATAACCATTGGTGTGGCATTAATGATTGTCGATTTGTTTTGTGGGGAGTCGCGCCCTGACTCTTCTGCTAATACTCTTTAATACCCATAGTTTTTTCCCATGCCTGTTAAACCTTTAAAAGTGGTGATGATTCGCCGGGGCAACAGTAAGGTTTCTGATGTTCCTGCGGATAACCTGATCACCTTCATTAGAAAAAATATTTTGCTCGGAACCGATGAACTTTCTGGTGACGGGAAAAGTTGGATTCGGGTAGACCGGCATTATCAGCTACGCAAATATTTTTCGATTGATGAAAAAGAGGCCGCACTATTGGGTGCACAGAACAAACCCAGTTCTGATGATCCTGCACCGTTGAAACCTCCCCCCGGCCTTAAAAACGACCTTGAGGAAATGGCAAGCCTTCTTAAAGATATTAATGGGTGAAGGTTTGCTTTAGAGCTTGAAGTTCGTTGCGGTCATATTATATTCCTTGAACTCCAGAGGATCGATTGTTTGAGGGTATAAGACTTTGACAAAGTTCTCAGCCGCTTTAGAGGATTGGTGCATAGTTAGGGCCACTTCATCTTTGAATACCATAACGTGTAAAAATGCATAGGGGTTTAAGATTTCCTGCTGTGCATATAAAAAAGCGTTTCTTTTTCATTTTCCTTAACATGGTCCACCAATAGTTGAATTGCTGTTTTGCAACGGTCAATAGCTTGAGGATGGACTTGGTAACGGGCTGTCATTAGAATAGGCATATGGCACCTTAATAGATGAGGTTGATATTTACTACTGTCAGATTATAGGACGAAAACAATAAATCCGGCGGAAGGCTCTGCCCATTTTTAATGCTACTCCGTAAATCAATCATGTCGAAGTATGGCTGGAGATTAAAGTGATGGACTCACAGATAATTCTAATAGTCATTCCACAAAGCCGATTTTGTGATCAGCAATTATTAGATTTAAAGACTGTTTTTGAAGAGATACCGTTGAAAACGATTGTCCTTTCAAAATCGGGGACTGAAGCTGTCGGGGAATTGAAAACAAGAGTGGCTCCCGATGGTATTTTAGTAGATTGGGATAAAAGGTTTCTTCCAAATAAGAGATACGATGCAGTATTGGTGGTGGGAGGGAAGGGAGCCCAAAACTCGATATGGAATGACCCGGTTCTGCCACAAATTTTAACGGATCATTACAGGTCAGGCAAAGTGGTGGGTGCTTTAGGGCTCTCTGTGGTTGCCTTGGCCCGCGCCGGGCTGCTGACGGGCCAAGATGCTTCTGTTCCAGACCATGAAGCATGTATTCTGGAACTTAAAGATGCAGGAGTTTACACTTCTGAAGATCCTTTGACTTGCTCGAACCGAATAGTGACTGCTGGGGGTGATTCCAGTGGTGAACTAGTGGGTAAAAAAGTTTTGGAACTTTTAGAATCTACCTGAGTATCGTATTTTGTGTTAAGGGACCTTTATGACTGAAGGTAAGAGGCTTATCGGTAGTTGGTGAATGACATATCAATGCCAAAGTCTTTTTCCTTCAAGCTTGTCATGACAGATTGCAGATCATCTTTATCCTTTCCGGTCACTCTAACCAGATCATCTGCAATTTGAGCCTGTATCTTTTTTAAGCCCAAACCTTTTATGAACTTCATGACTTCTTTTCCTTTGTCCTGAGGGATTCCCTGCTGGATAGTAATTATCTGTCGGACAGCATCTCCAGAAGCGGGTTCAACATTCCCATAATCCAATGCTTTAATCGATACCTTCCTTTTGATCAGTTTGCTCTGCAGAATATCAATAACGGAGTTAAGCTTGTGTCCATCATCAGCAAGAATGGTGAGTTGGGCCTTTTTCAAGTCCAGTTCGACTTCGCTTTTACTTCCCTTGAAATCAAACCGCTGTCTGATCTCAAGCATTGTCTGGTTGCAGGCATTCTGTACTTCTGCCATATCCGTCGTCGAAACAACGTCAAAAGATGAACTCTTTGAGGCCATATTGTTGTGTCCTGGTTTGTATTTTTTTAGGAAATGAGACTGCTGTTTAAGCAATCTTTATTGGGACGCTATAAGCTTGTCAGATTACTCCATAAGCAACCATAGCTTTGGCAACTTTTACAAATCCAGCAAGGTTGGCGCCCTTGACATAATCGACGTGATCTTTTTCGGTGCCATAGTTAATACATTGCTGGTGGATTTCATGCATGATATTTTTCAATCGTTCTTCCAGTTCTTCTCTGCTCCATGCCAAGCGTATGCTGTTTTGTGTCATTTCAAGTCCGGAAACAGAAACACCACCTGCGTTTGCAGCTTTACCTGGAGCGAAAATGACTTTGGCCTTGATCAAGGCCGCAATGGCTTCATGCGTGGTGGGCATGTTGGCACCTTCTGAGAGGGCTTTACAACCATTTTTTATCAAATTTCCGGCATCTGATAGTTCTATTTCATTTTGAGTGGCACAAGGAAATGCCAGATCAGCTTTTAAGGACCATGGTCTTTTGTCTTTATGAAACTTACAGTTGAATTTATCAGCATACTCAGAAATTCTTCCGCGACGGTTAGTTTTTAAATCGATAATATATTCCAGCTTTTCTTCATTCAATCCATCCGGGTCGTGGATGAACCCAGAAGAGTCGGAGAGAGTGATGACCTTTCCTCCCAAATGCATTATTTTCTGTGCGGCAAATTGAGCGACATTTCCAGAGCCTGAGACTATGCAGGTTTTCCCATCAATAGAGTCTCCCTGATGCTTTAACATTTCTTCCATGAAATAGGCGCAACCATATCCCGTGGCTTCTTTTCGTATCAGGCTTCCTCCGAACTCTAGGCCTTTTCCAGTCAATGTCCCTGTGAATTCATTTTTTAGACGTTTATATTGCCCGAACATAAAACTGATTTCCCTTGCACCGACACCAATATCTCCGGCAGGAACATCTACATTTTCACTAATATGCTTGGAGAGTTCTGTCATGAATGCCTGACAAAACCGCATGATTTCTCGTTCGGATTTACCCTTAGGGTTGAAATCTGAACCGCCTTTGCCAGAACCCATGGGAAGGGTGGTCAGGCTATTTTTGAATGTTTGTTCAAAACCCAGAAACTTGAGGATGCTTAAATTGACAGAGGGGTGAAAGCGCAGGCCACCTTTATAAGGTCCAATGGCGTTATTAAACTGCACCCGGTAACCTCGGTTGGTGCGAATATTTCCTTCATCATCTTCCCAGCAAACCCGAAAAATAATAGTCCGGTCCGGCTCGGTCATTCGCTCAAGAATCTGACTTTCGATGTATTGGGGGTGTTCATTGATGAAAGGAATAACGCTGG
>Ga0233434_1003085_pt1 | contig 13895 bp, 7 predicted proteins | sample SI_122_August201_4_FD_182738 | JGI IMG/M metagenome (GOLD analysis project Ga0233434, IMG submission 182738) | Seawater microbial communities from Saanich Inlet, British Columbia, Canada - SI_122_August2016_120_MG | ecosystem: Environmental > Aquatic > Marine > Inlet | place: Canada: British... | reverse complement strand
CATACCCCATTTTTGCCTCAAAAAGCTCATTTCCGTATAAATCCACAAGCAATCTAGGAAGGGAGTCATATGACAATTCGTCATTTTCAGACCCACTGTCCGCGGCAAGGATTTTTTCCACACCAGGTGTTCTCTGTTCAAGGTATCTCTGAAGCCACATGCCATTTACATCGTCAACATCAGTGTCGTTGAAAAAAATGCTATGCAGAATGTCCCCTGCGATTTTTTTTTCATCTTCGCTTGCAACAAGTTTTCTATAATTCATCTAGTCAACATCCTCAAAATATTTGTCATCAATCATTTTTGTCAGTAATGAAACCATATCATTTACAATAGGCCCCCTAACCAGCAATCCCATTTCAAAATTCACCTCAGTTCCAAGCTCAGTAAGATTTGCAGATGTAAGAAGCATCTCCCTGTTTCCAACAATAATCATCTTAGCGTGAACCTTGTAAAAGTTAGACTCTTTTTCTTTTCTGATCAGTATTCGTGGGCGGGTAAGACTTTTCTCTGCAAAGCATTTTCTCAAATGCTTTCTGTTTTTTGAATTGTTGTCAAGAATCATGTCCACCTTAACTCCGTCATTTAAACACGACTTTAGTTCGTCCACAATGCTTTCAGCATTACTTGTAATCATATAGTCTACAATAGTTACAGTCTCGTCAACCTTTGCAGATTTTAGCATTTCTTCAATTACGGGTTTTGTGTTTCTAACTCCCGCACTAATATTATGTGGACCAGTCCATACTATTTCCAAATTATTTTTATTTTTTTCATGCATTGACTTTGTCTCCATGCCAACTGCAAACATACCGTAAAGAGTGTCATCATCAATGTCAGGATTTGCAACAAGTGATACAAGCCTCAGCAAAACATCTCCTGAAATTCCAGTTATTCTTTCAACATTATATTTGGTAATTTTTTCCCCTTTTTCCCAAGATGCTAAAAGAATGTCCAACAAGTCGTCAGGAATGTCACGAACAAGTTCGGTTACTTTTTCTGCAAATAGGAGTGTTCGTTTGGAATTCATGTCAGAATTTCAAGAAGCCAGTATCCTGTCTCAAAGTACGATCAATTAGCTCCCTGTCAAGTAAAGAATTCATATTTTCACAGCAAGTTTCAGGCAGCAAAGTGCAGGCATGACATGCTGCGCCAATCATTTGTGGGTTTTTGCCAGACTCCTGTAGTGAACAAAGCGGATCACATGAGCATGTTCGGGATTCAAGTACGGCAGATTCCAAAACATTCCAAAGTTTGTTTTCATTTTTTCTTCCAAGCTCAACCAAACCTCCCAATGCACCGTCACTGCTGGGAGAGGATGTATAGATGAATATTCCAGCCATTCCTTTACCGCAATAGATTCTTTCAGTAAAAGAGGCAGTTGAATAACCTGCAAGTTTTGCAAGACTTTTCATTATGACATGGGAGAATGTGTGAAGAAAAACATACTTTGGTGAATGGCGATTGTTTTCAGGATTTATCTTTACTTTTTCCTGCAACGTCATAATTTTTTTGAATCTTTCTTTAACATTTCCTCTTGTCTGCCAATCATCGAGTGCGCGATTATTAAAGCTGAAAAATATTCCCTCGCCCCTGTTTTCAACTGCAGGAAGCCAAGTTGGTCTGTCTCGTGAAAGACTGGAAATAGACATAGAGATTTCAGGATCATATGCATCAATTCTGGTAAATCCCGTTATTGCGGATACTACTCTGGTTTTTTTCACCAAGACAATTCGTGACACATAGTTTTCAAAAGATTTTGACATATCATGGAGGTTTTCTGTAACAAACTCACGATCAGTATTGTCTACACCAGAATTCAGAGCGTTAAATTCCAATTTGTAAATATCCATGTCTTTGTTTTTTTCTGCAAATTCTTCCAGCATGGTAATCTTCTCTAATGTCTGTTTCAAAGTCCACCTGCCGTCAGGAAACTTTTCAGATTTAAGGTGAAATTTTCCTTCCAGCCATTGTTCGTAAAAATCATTTCCATAGTTCTTTCTAAAACTTGAAATTTCAGAACCTGCATTGGTAATTTTTTCTGCCAAATCATCACTGAAGGGAGGAATTGTTACAGCACTCCTCACCAAAGGAAAATAGATGTTAGTTGCGCCCTTGAACATGCCTTTCATAAGGAGCGGGTTTCCGTCAGCATCCTCACATTTTCTGGAGTAACGGTCTAACCACGGTCTTTTCTTGGTGCATTCAAAAAGAATGAACTGCAATCCATTCTTTGAAAGTGCCCGAGTCATTTTTTGGTGCTTGGCAATGCATTTTGATGCGGTACATTTCACAGTCTTTGATTCAAGAGACAGGGATTTGGAATCATCTACAAGATACAGTTGTGCATCATCGGTTCCACATGCATCCTTCTCTGCTTTTGTTCTATGCACCCATTCATACCAAGGAAAATCGTCCAGATGCCCATTTGCACATGCTGCAACAAATCTTACGGGGTAAGTCAAGGGAACGTCAATTTGTTTATTTTTAAATAGTGAATGGCATTCGTTGGAATTACATCGTATTCCATTTCCTGTTTTGTTATTTCTTCCAGATACCAGTTTGTCACACCGTGGACAAAACCCCCAAGTAGGAAAGCTTCTTACAGGAATAGTGCCGGGCCTTTCAGGATCATCAAAAGAGGAGACAGAGACTAATCGCTCCACGTTGTCAAATTCTTTATTGTCTTTTTTAATTTCTTGTAAAAGTATTTGATCAGTAATTGATTTGAATTTTTCTGGCTTCCAATCATCAAGACCCATTATCATCATAGAATCTCGCTGATTATCATAAACAGAGCCAGGACCAAATGTTCTTGTAACCTGACTTGGGCGAATGAAAAAGCGTTCCTTAACAGGAATCATCAGACATACTCCATCTCAATTTGCTGTTCTACATCACGAAATGACTCAGGAGTACTTATTGGAAATTGATCAGACTCTTGCTTGCCACGTTTTGCAAATTCTATCATAAGTACACTTGGATTTTTTTCTTTGTCACCATGCCACTTGTCATAAGGATTGTTATACCAAACAGTTTCAACAAGTGATGAGTCATCCTCCACATCTCGGATGAATTTTTCCCATTCCTCCTGAAAAGTAACTATCTTTGTTTTGAAGTCTTTGAACGATGAAGAATCATCATCTGTCAACTCTACAGTTTTAAATCGGTCAAGAAGGAATTTAGTTGCCAATTCACCATCCGTAATCGTAAAATTATTTGCTGATTTTTTTTCTGCAAGAAAATTGTTACTCAAACGCATCATGGAAATAAAGACAGCATGTATTCCCCTAGTATATGCAGGAATTGAGAAAGGGGTCAAACTAGAGGGCTCTACGTGTTTTTGCATAGTATTATGAAAGCCGCTAAAATTTTCATAGTGAGACAGATCTCTAGGCTTGTACGGGTTAAAAAGTACAAATACGGATCCGGGTGCTTCTGGCCTTCGGCCAATTCTCCCAGTTGCCTGAATGTATTCAGTGGCTGATTTTGGCTGACCGTTTACAGTCATCAAAGCAAGCCTGTCAATGTCAATTCCAACAGAAATCATATTTGTTGCAAGAAGAACCGAGATCACGTCTTTATCAGGAAGAGATTTTTCAAGTTTGTCCCTAATTTCGTTGATTTCTCTTTGAGTCTTTCGTCCAGTAAGCTCATCAATTCCATTTTCAGGGGTCCCAGGATCTCTAACGTCCTTTTTGTTCCCATAAATTGCATCTGCCAAAAAGTTCATGTTCATAACGACGTCGTCTTCAACCAACCTATTGGCACCTCCAAGTTCTCTTATGCTGTTATAGTATCCCACAAGCGTCCAATAAGGATCAACATCATCATCTTTGATATTTTTTGATTGTCTTATGAGATGTATTTTTTGCAACAACGCTGCATATAATTTTCCAAGAGCATATTTTCCAGAGCGCTGGGAGAATGACAATCCAACAAACATCTTTCCCTTTTTGCCAGTCTCCCACCAAAAGAAAGAATCACTTCTATCGATTCCAGGAGGAGGGAAGGAATCAGTATTTGACTTGTTAAAAATTTTCCTTACCTGATCTTTTGCGCCCTTGATTGTTGCAGTGGATGCAATTATCTTTAGACCCGTACTTTTTCCATCAATATTTTTTTGTGTAAGAAAGTCCACAGCAGACTCATACAATCCCACCATGGTTCCAAGAGGTCCTGAAATCAAATGAAGTTCGTCTTGAATAATTAAATCAGGAGGAAATGTAGACTCAATATGTCTTACCTTTCCATCAGAGCCCCTATGCGAACCTTCATTTTCAATTCCACAACTTTTGTATTTTGAATCAGGAAGAAATCCGTGTAAGCCACATCTTCTTGCTGCCCTTCCAAAAATATTTGCAATTTCAGGACGAAAAGGTAGTCGAGCAAATTTATCAACAGTGGCAATTATCATGCTAGGACATCTTGTGTAAATATCAGAATCAACCGTCACAACAGGTAAAATATTTTGGGGGGAAAAATTTGAATCAGTAAAAATGCAAGGACTACTGTCGTTGGAACATCTTGCAAGAGTCCATTTTGTTTTTGGATCAAATTTGTAATTATACGGATTCATTCTTGTGCCGCACCACGGACAGTAATTGGTTTGGCAGGGGGAACCGTCAGCAGGAGTAATGTGTGGGTTATCTCTTAATTTTTTTAATGCTTCCTCAGAACTTTCATACAAATTTGGAGTAAGGCTGTATCCCACCCACAATCCCAGAAGGAACGGATCAGTTCCCAAACCGCTCCCTTTGACTTTTCGTCTAAGATATTCCAAAGCACAAATCAGTGTAGATGCTCTTTCAAATTGCTGCAAAGTTAGCAGTCTAAGAGTATATCTCATAATCACAGATACGCCCAATCCATCTTCCACATCTCCTTTCAGTCTTCTAAGAATCATAGCAAATGATGCAACACCAAGATATGCCTCTGTCTTTCCACCGCCGGTTGGAAACCAGATCAGATCAACAGTGTGATTGTCATCATGTGTCTTATCAGAAATTCCAGGAATTGACATCAAAAGAAATGCGATCTGGAAAGGATACCAAAGTCCAAGACCAGGTTTTGGTGACGGCCACTCTTGTTGTTCTTTCCCCTTAAAATTTTTCAAGGCATAGCTAAAATGGATTCTCTGATACAGCATTGCACGGTTTGTAAGAATGAATGATTTGAGAATTTTGTTGTCAGGGTCCATTTTTTCATCAGTTAAAAGGTTCAAACCTGAAATCATTCTTTTGTGAGCTTGGGAGCATTTTTCCAAATTTTCTTTTGCAAGTAATTCGTATTTGTCACCAACAAGATTTTTGTCTACGATTTTCTTTTGTTTTTCAATCCATGCACCATACTGAGAAATCATTGGAGATAATTGCAAGTGAAGTTTTTCCCTGTTTGATGCAACATCGTCCAAAGAATCAAAGCATCCCAAATCATACATGTCTACACTAGAAGGTTTTTCATCATCTGGTGCATCCGAGAATTTTGCAATTTCATCATCCTGAAATGTTGGCAAGAGATTGGTTCGGATACTTGTAGGAGGTCCACCGTCATCCCATTCTGCTGCACATCCGTAACCTACGCCAAAAACTTTTTTATTTTTGTAGAGCATGTCAAAAAGATCGTCCTCGGGGCTGGAATAGAATTTAGAAGTTGTGGAAATAGGCTCAAAAGGAGATTCGGAATTTACAGATCTAATTGAGATGATTGGCTGAAAAATACAATTAGAGTTGTTCAAGATTTGTGCCTCATCATAACTGATTGAATTTTTTTTGTCTTTTTCTTTTACATCATGTTCAGGTACAACCCAATAAGTGGGATTTTCCAAAAAAATATTCAAAACATTATCGGAATGAACCATCCAGGAAATTTTAGATTCCAATTTTTTTACCTCATCAAAAATTTCTATTTTACCATTCTGATTTGGCAAATCAATTTGGTATGTTTTGCTTTTGTCATCAAGTGAAATTCTCTCCCAAATCCCATCACCGTTTTTAAAATATTTTCCATAGTTAATTTCAATGCTGATTTTTTTTACAGAGTCATTCAATTGCACTCTGAGACCTATTGAATTTGGCTTTAGGAATTTTTGAGACTCTTCCTCAGTGGAAGAATCATCATTGTCAGATGAATCAGACCCATTTTCATCCTTGTCCACATCCTCAAGTGGCGCTTCCATTGGAAACAAAATTCCCGAAGTGTACATGTCAAGCGGTGCATTTCCCACAGGAAGTGGATCATCATCAGTTCTAGGACCGATAAAGAATTTTTTTACCTCATCAAGAAGATCAAATCGTACATCAGACGTAGTCAAGATCAGATTGCCACCTTGGAGACGTCAGGAAATCTGATCCAAATTTTTGCACCCTCTTTAACATCAATTGCAACTGCAGTCCCAGCATAGTGGGCCATAATTTGCTTTACAAGATGCAGTCCAAGACCATGTCCATGTTTTTCATCATTGTTTTCATTGTGTCCAAACTTGAAAGGCTCAAACACTTCCTCCATTTTTTTCTTTGGGATTCCAATCCCGTTGTCACTAAACTCTATGTTTAACGCGTTGTCCTTGTACCAGTAATTAAAAATAACTTTTCTTTTTCTGTTTTTTGTTTTTGAAAGGGACTCTATTGAATTCAGATAAAGGTTTGTAAGAATACACTCCAGATCAATCCTGTCAAGTTTTACAACAAGCTTGCTGCCCGTATTTTTTGTATGCGTTGTCCAGTCATCAGTTATTTCAATTTCAAGCTCATCTTTTTTTGACCGGAACCCGTCAGATACGGTTTCCCAGCACTTTAGCACGTCCACCTGCGTCGAGCGCTTGTTGCTTCGGATTGACTGCGAAATGTGGTTCGACAGTACGTCAACAAATTTCATAAAGTGTGCCATTTTGCCCTGATTTTCTTTCATGTCGTTGATCATTTCCCAGCTGTGCTTTACTGTCTCAGGAGATAGTTTCCAGTCTGTGTTTTCAAGGTCAGCCATGATGTCTTCTGCCTCTGCAATTGTTTCCATGTTTTCCTCAAGGGGAGATGTGATTTCTCTTGCCATGTAAGACGTTGCGATTCCAAGGGTTGCAAGATTTTTTTCCCAGTCCCTCATCTGTCCCATATCTGCAAGGTTTTTTTCAGATTGCTCGTCTTTCATCGTAGAAAGTGTGATTATGCCAGAAAGGGATTTCTTTAGCTGTTTTTTCTTGTCTTCAGGAAGACTGGCAGAAATCTTTGTGATTTGTTTGTAAATTAATGGAAGTGTATCTTCGGGGGTTTCTGATTCCGAACCCATATCACCAATTGTTTTTTTGTTGTCCCCTTTTTTCCAATCCCTCATGTGATTTCTTAAAATTTCAAATATTTCTGCAAGAATTGTTTTCAAATTTCCAAAAGCCTCGTTTTCAATAAGCGTTTCACGGTGTGATGCAGGGCGAATTTCAGGATTTTTTTTCTTTGACATTTTTATCTGTCCATAAATCTGCTTAATTCCAATTTTGCTTGTCTCCTGTCTTGCACTTGCCTCCATTCCAAGCCAATCATTTTCACCGCCGTACGGCTTCATCCAAGCTCCATCACGGTAGAGATATGGCCCAAAATTATGCTTCAAAAACGATTCTAGCTTGTCAATGCCAATTTTTTTGTCATAGTATGTTTCAAGAGTTGAAGTTTTTTGTTTTCCAGGCGCCCTTGGAAAGTGAAAAATGTCCACAGTAAAAGGTCCGACAATGGTTTTGTCATAGGTTCCCATGACAGTCTGTTTTTCCCAAGTTCCTCTTTGGCCAACATGTGAAGAAATATCAACAGACAGACTTGAGCCGTCAAACTTTGCACGAAGTTTGAAAGGGGCATTTGATGTGACTGTTTCACGAACCTTTGCATAGTTTTTTCCAACAAATTCTCCCTCTTCAGTACCTACCTTTATTTTGATTTTTATATCATCAAAGTTGTCCTGTGAAATCAAGACGCTAAGTTCCTCTTTTAGGTCGTTGATCTTTTTTGAACTCCATGAAGATTTCAGTTTTTTAATTTCAAGTGTTACACCGTGTTCCAATCCCTTTCCGCTGCCTGTCTCAACAGGGAATTCTATCTGATCAACGGTGATTCCAGGTCTTTCAAATACTGACCAGTCAAAAACCATCCGAACAAAATTTGAATTTTTTACAGAATCCATTTCGGTTACCCCACCAAGTTTCTGACACGCTATTCTTCCAATTCCCATCTCGCCCCATACGGGTTTTCCATTTTTTGTAGTGCTGTTGTTTATCCTTGAATCAGTTCCTATAACCATCCATTTGTTTCGAACGTCTTCTTCAGACATTCCATCACCATCATCATAAACCTCAATTGATGCACTGTTCTTTTTTAAATCCTTAAAGTGAATTGTAACTTTTTTTGCGTTTGCATCACGTGAGTTTTTAATTAATTCAAACAGGGCAGTGATGTCAGAGGTTATTGCCTTGCTGCCAAAATAGTCAATGGTTCTCCCTGCAAAAGAAAAACCTACTTTTTCAGTAGACATGTGGATTATTCATAGAGCATGAATATAAGATGATCACCATTTTCAAAATAAATTAATACAGATTAACAAAATAATAATTCTTAATAGTATAGAATTTTGAGTTACTTAACATGTCATTTGAGATAAAGGAGGAAAACTTTGCACTGATGACAAAGGAGCTTCTTACAAATCTTGGATTCAAAGTCGTAAAGGAGCAGCATCACGTGGAACATGGGGAAAACAAAATAGGCCTTTGTGTAAAGTTTGACTCCAAAATTTTTCTACAGCCAAGATATGCCCCAAGTGAACTGATGTTTGTGGAGTGCAGATCAGGAAAAATTGAAGGAAGCAAGGAGATAGCAGAGCTCGACCAGCTAATCAACACTGCAAACAAAAATGAGTCATATGCTGAAAGGATAGGAGGGGAAATTAGCGGCGGGATTTTTGTCTACAACGGCGGAGGGGAATTTATTCCGCAAGAAATGGTAGACCTTGCAGCAGCATCAAAGCCCAGAAATTTTTGCTGGGACATTCACAGAATTTTCTTTTACACCATGAAGGTTTTCAGCCACAGCATATTAGAAAACTGGGTAAGCGAAAGCAAGCTTGGGTTTGTACTTACAGAACAGGAAATTTCAAAACAGTTTGAGCCAAAAAACTACAACACAACTCGGTTCATTGGAGTGAGATACAGTGAACTGTCAGAGAATCTTGAGATTTATTTTTCATACTTTTGTGATTGCGTTAAGGATCCAAAGGAGGCAACGCTTGGAATTAACTCGCTCCACAAGGAACACGTTGAGAAAATATTGGACGATGCGTATGAAAACTTGCAGTACATTACAAAGAAGTTCTATCCGCGTAGCAAAAAAAATGTCACCATAGAGATTCACTCTCTGTCAGGATTTACAGAGGATGCAGAAAATGGAGCAAAGCTCTATGCACCCCACTACAAAAACTGGAAGGAAATGAACATAGAGGAGCTAAAGATAGACGAGCACACGCTCTTCAAGTACTCCGTAATTCCGTGGGAGGCGGTAATGGACTATGCATTTACAAAAAGAACCAGAAAGCACACTCATCAGCCCAAAGAGATTCCAGAAAACCTTTTGAGAATAGAAAAAAATTTTGCAGACGAAATCAGGGAGGGTGTAAAAACTGAGGAGATAAAAGAACAGTTTACAAACAAAAAATTCACTCTGCAGGAAGAAAAATCATACCTAGGATATAGAACAATGCTTCTTGCGCACTCTACAAAAATTCCAATCAAGCAAAGACTGATACTGTTTTCTGCATCATCACTAAAATCACCGCGAAGAGACACAGTTGATGCACTTGTGTCAGAACTAAAAAAAGATACACAGTATAACTATACGTGGATAGGGATTTTGTCAGGTGCCGGATTCAGCTTGAGGAATCTTGAATATATTCAAAATTTTAACTATCCAGGGTTTGGCTTGGGGCTGATTGACTCGATTACCAAGAGACTTCACGTCAACAGAAAAACAGAGGAGGGAAGGTACATGGAAAAAATGCTCCTGTCGGAATGCATTACCTAGGGAAATGTCGCAAGCAGGAATAGTTACAATCATCAGGGATCAAATTCAAAAACTTCGCATGGACAAATTAAGAGTCATAACCAAATTTGAAAACATCGAAAAAAGAATGAAGCTAATCCTCAGCGAAATGGATGAAGTTGATGACAGGAGGATTGACGGTATAGACATTCTTGAACACGGCGGAAACCTAAAGGGGAGGCTCCAGGAACTTTTTGACATTACAGAGGACGAGCTTGCAACAAATGATCAAAAACAAAGATTTGCAGCAGAGTTGGAGAGGGCAGAGATAGTTTTGGACATGATGGAAATAGAAAACAGAATTGCAAGCTGCAACAAAAGGCTGCTCATAGTTGATCCGACACTTACTGTATTTGGCATTGAAAATTATGATCAAAAGAGTCTGGAAGTGTACGGAAATACAGTTCACTTGGAGACAAGTCTTCGCAATCTGATAATTGATGTCTTAGAACCGGAAGACAAGGGATGGTGGAGCAAGCTTCCGCAAGGCGTGCAAGAAAGTGCCAACGAGGGATATGAAGAGGCAGTTTCAAAAATAAAAGCCCCAGAAAACATGCTACGGAGAATAGATTTTATTGACTTTTCACACTATGAGGGAATTTTTACTGGAAACAAAGTCAAAAACATGTTCTTTGGAGGAAGTCCAGAAAGAATGTGGGGGATGGTTACAAAACTGTCAGAGTTGAGAGAATTGAGGAACAAAATAATGCACAGACCCCCGCTAAATGATGACGAGTATGCTAAATTTCAGATGCTCTATTCTGACGTGTTGGGAATGATAAAAAAAATCAGGGATGAGTATGAAAAATAATGTCCTCATCTCAGTTTAGACACGAGGTAGAATTAGCAGACGGATTTGAAGTAAAGGAGGATTACAAAAATGCATTTAGGCACTACAAAAAGGCATTAGCATTTGACCCCAATGACGAATACTCCATGATACAGATTGTCAGAATGAGGTATTTGGAAAGTGATGTGAGAAAAGTAGGGCTATCTAAATCAGTCCAAATTATTTTAAATAATGCAAAAACATTATCAAACAGAGCACTAAAAAAATATCCGAAAAATGTGGATGCAATATTTATTCAGTCTTTGATATACAAAGGATTAGGCAAACATGCTGATGCAATTACATGTTTGAAAAAAGCGTCAAAAATACTTCCAAATAATTACCAGATTATTTTTGAAATGGCAGAAAACTATAGTTGGATCAACCAATACAAAAAAGCAATTTCATGTTTTGATCTTTTATTAAAATTATCTCCAAGAAATATAGACATTCTTTTTGAAAAGGGAAAATGTTTTTCTATAATGCAAAAGCATCAAGAAACTCTTGACATCTGTGATGAAATTTTAAAGATAGATTCATCGGCCCAACAATTTTTTCTACGTGCATATTCATTATTAGAGCTCAAAAGATACGATGATGCTGTTGAAATGTGTGACAAAGTTCTTGCTAAGAATGGATATGATCTTTTTGCATTGTGTTTCAAAGTTGATGCATTGTACAACCTGAAAAAATTTAAAGATGCAATAAAAGTATCTGATCAAATTAAACCGTGGAATGAAGGGGAGCATATTGGGGAAAAAGCATTTTTCCTTGATGCTTTGATTGACAAAGGACGATGTTTAGAAAGATTGGACAGATTTAAAGAGGCTGAAAAAGTTTTTCTTGATGCGCTTAAAAAAAGTAAAAATGAGGTAGAACCAAAAAATAATGCATTAGAGGCACTTGGACACGTTAATTGGATTCAGGGAGAACACAAAAAAGCAAGAAAATATTTTTTACAGTTTACAAAGGAGGACCGGAAAAAAGCCATATTTATTGCAAAGAATAGTAATCGCCAAAATTTTGCGCAACACTCCTTAATTGATACGGGTGAAGGACTAGAAAAATTACTCTCAAGAGACGAAAGCAAGACACTTGAATTCAAATCATCCCTGTGTCACCCATACAAATTGAGAAAAGAGCAGAGAAATGATCAAACAATGGATGAAAATAAAGCACGTGTCACGGAAACAGCACTAAAAACAATCTGTGCATTTTTGAATACCGATGGAGGTAGTTTGGTGATAGGAATTGAGGAAACAGAGGAACGACCTCATAAAAAACACATACTGGGAATTGAAGAGGATTTCAAACACATCGGTAACCGCCAAAACTGGGACGGATGGAAAAACTATCTCCAATCAAAAATCAAAGATAGAATTGGCACAGAGTTTTCTCCATACATCAACATTGTAAAAGAAGAAAGTGATGATGGGAAAAAAGTTGCAATTATCAGAGTAAAGGCAAGTGAGAACAATGCATATCTTGATCCAAAAATTCACAACAAATGCTCATATTATACAAGAACGTCTGACGGGAGTGAAAAATGTGACGTCAGGACTGCAGTCAACATTGTGTTAGACAAAGTGAAACTTCGTCAAACTCAAAACAATTAAAATTCAAAAAACATCATCGATAGAATATTTTCATTTAGATTCTTTCACGATCCTTTTCAAAGTCAAGTGCACCGTCCCACTCTGCATCAAACTCTGATGCGTCACGATCTGATGGAGAAATCATGTCCTTTGAGCCGTTCTGTATGTTGTTGACACGCGGAATTTCCCAAGATGCATTCTCAGAAATTATGCAGCTCGCGTGAATCTTTCTCACATGTTCCTCGTTTTCTACAACACGAAGAGACAACGAAATGTTATTTTTTTGTAACTCTTTTTTTGTTCTGTCGAATCTTTTTCTAAAAGGTAGTTTGGTAATCTCTTCTTCTCTTTTTCGAGTTGTAAGAATTCTTACTTGGGAAATGTGTGTAGGTAAAATACATGATTCCTCAATCCAGGTAAATCCCCCTCTTGAAAAATAAGGGTCAACCCACAAAACATTGCCATTGCACCTCCCCAAAAGGTTTACAATTTTTTTCACGTCCGTTTCGATGTCTCCTGTAATTGAAGCCCCTCCAAGTTCGGATACAATAGTTGAATGTGATTTCATCATTTGTTCTTTCATGTACTTGTCTAGCGAGTCAATTCTTTGATCTTTGATATCATTTTGGATATTTTTTGGACACCCCTTTAGTGATTTTTCAAAGTATGCAGAAGAATCTACAAAGTTTTTTTGTCGATGATTAATCATTCCAAGTCCCAGCAGTGCCGACCAGTGATTTGATTCAATATCAAGGCATTTCAGATAGAATTCTTTTGCACGATCATCCTGTCCATCCAGTTCAAGATAATATCCAAAGTTGTTAAATGATACAGCGCTGTCAGGATACATTGTTAAAATTGGCTCATACACTGAAATGATCTCAGAAATTCGGTTTGACGCCAACATTGCACCAACTGCCACAGTTACAGTAAACATAAAGAAACTGTTTGAAACATGGATGTCAAAACATGGGTCATGTACAATCAGATCTAACGACTTTCTTGACTCTAGGATTGATTCGTCATAGTTTCCAAGTTCCAAAAGACAAAGTGCCTTTGAATTGTGCAGATCAGAATCCTCATGATGTCCAAGCCCGTCGGCAATTACCTGCAACGCCTTTTTGTAAAATCCTTGAGATGTCAAAAGATGGGAGAGTCCACGGTATGCCGCAGCAAGTCCAAAGTTGTGCCGTATGCATTGGCGAAAACAATTTTCTGATTTTTCATCATTACCAATATCTTTGTAAATAAATCCAAGTGTGTTCCATGCATTGAAATTTTTTGGATCAAGATGTACTGCAAAGTCATACCATCCGATTGTCTTTTTACTTGCATACACGCTGTTTTGAGAAATTTTATTGGCGTCAATTAATTGTGAAAGTACGGTGGTCTCAGGAGTATGTT
>Ga0233434_1003083_pt1 | contig 13897 bp, 15 predicted proteins | sample SI_122_August201_4_FD_182738 | JGI IMG/M metagenome (GOLD analysis project Ga0233434, IMG submission 182738) | Seawater microbial communities from Saanich Inlet, British Columbia, Canada - SI_122_August2016_120_MG | ecosystem: Environmental > Aquatic > Marine > Inlet | place: Canada: British... | reverse complement strand
GATCTCGTATAGATCTAAAAATCAGGTTCAGGTCTTCGTAAACCAGGTGTGGGGCGCTTAGATTTTCAGATTGTTTTTTCAGGTTCTCCCAAAGGCGGTGAAGAAATTTAAGGTCTGAGTCAAAGTCGGCGCGTGTGGCGTCTTGCCCGGCGGTTCGGACAATATATCCTTCGCCAGGGTTGCCAATTTCGCTGAGCAGTGTTTTCAGGCGTTCCTTCTCGTCTTCTTCCTCAATGCGCCGGGAAACGCTGATGTGGCTGACGGTTGGCATATAGACCAGATAGCGTCCTGGAAGGGTGATGTAGTTGGTGATGCGGGAACCTTTGGTACCCAGCGGATTCTTGGCAACCTGCACCAGAATTTCCTGACCTTCTTGTAAGATATCTTGAATACTAATTCCATGATTGGGGCGACCGGGCTTTCCTGCAAAGGGCTCTTCTGTTTCATCCGCCAGAGGAGGCGGGTCCATCTCGTCTACGAGCCCGAGCATATCGACAACGTCGATATCTCCGACATACAGAAAGCCAGCTTTTTCCATCCCGATATCGACAAAAGCCACCTGCATTCCAGGGAGAATTTTGGTGACTTTACCCAGGTAAATATTTCCTACAATGCCTTTGTTGGTTTTGTGCTCGATAAATAATTCCGAGACCTGATTGTTTTCCGTCAGGGCAACACGAATTTCGCGCTGGTTGGAATTTATCAGTATTTCAGAAGGCATGCGTTTCCTGTTTCAGTTTGGGTGATTGAAAAATTATAACATGCCAGGTGAGTCAAACCTTGAGAAAAAACAAAGGTCAGCACTTTTGTCTAGTGCATAGATCTTCGCATTTCTACATTGAGAAGCAGGCCTACTGCGAAAAAATGAGTGATGAGCGACGAGCCGCCATAACTCAGAAAAGGAAGGGGAATGCCGGTAATAGGAAATAGTCCAATGGTCATGCCAACATTGAAAATGACGTAAAATGCGATGGAACTGACGAGCCCAAGAGAAAGAAAAAAACCAAACCGGTCTGCAGCCCGAAAAGCGATGTTTAAACCTTTCAGAATGACAAAAAGAAATAAAGATAGAAGAATAACCACGCCAAAAAAACCGGTTTCCTCGGCGAAGACTGAAAAAATAAAGTCCGTATGTTTTTCCGGCAGGAAGTTGAGCCGACTTTGCGTTCCTGCTAATAAGCCTTTTCCCCAGAACCCGCCCGAGCCGATGGCGATTTTGGACTGGATAGAATGGTAGCCCGCTCCAAGTGGATCGAGTTCAGGATTGAACAAGGTCAAAAGTCGGGTCTTCTGATAGTCTTTCAGGAAGAACCACAGTGCAGGAGCCAGCATGAGCCCGCCCGTGAATAGTTTTATCAAGGTCATTCTTTCCATTTCAATGGAGGCAACGAAAACCAGAAAAATGAAAAAAATCATCATGGTGGTGCCGAGGTCGGGCTGGACAACGATGAGACCTCCCAGTGCTGCCGTCATCAATGTGGGGATGATAAGGTCTTTCAACGTATATTGATTCGACATCTTTCCCGATTCAAAGTATTTCGCCAGGGCAATGATTAACGATACCTTGGTGAACTCAGAAACCTGGATGCTGATAGAGCCTATATGGATCCAACGGCGGGAACCCGATGCGATCACTCCATAGAACAGCACATAAGCCAGAGCCAGCAGAGTAAGAAAATAGATGAGGTAGGCATAACGGTTGAACATGCGGTAATCCAGCGCCAAAGCGATGAGCATGGCTACCAGTCCATAGCCGATCCAATAAATTTGTTTGATATAAAGGCCACGGAAAAAAGCCTCAGGACGACCATGATTGGCACTGTATATGGTTACCACGCCGAGGATAGCAATCCCCAGACATGTCAGGAAAAACAACCAGTTGAAGTTGGAAGCCAAGCGCCGATCAATCATGTTGGGATTTTATCATAGCGCATTGAAAATTCTGGTATGTTTTATCCATACCTCCTGTGTCCGCCCGTTTCGGAAGGAGAGTGCTCTAGCGTTTTGTCATGCAGTCAGGATGCCGGGGTGACTTTTACATTGTCAAAGGTGGTGGTGCTGGTGATTGTGGTCAAAGCAATTTCTCCCTGGGAGTAGGACGAGTCAGTTGCAGTGATGTCCCAATCGGTGGGCTCTGTTGTGTCTTTATCCCAGAATTTCGCATTGAGCTCATCCCCAACGACCTCGGCCTTCAGGGTGTAATACTTGTTATTATCAAAATCAAAGGTGGTCGAGCTGACCAAGACGGTTTCGACACTGTCATAATTCACCAGCTCCAAAACATATAAGTCATCACTTGGACTGCCCCCGCAGTTACTTGAACAGGATATCTTAGCCATGTAATACTGGTTGTCATTTTGATATCTAAGAACAAGGCTTACGTATTCAGTTGCGCCTAATGAACCATTGCGCTTGATATCTACCTGGGCTTCATAATCCTGCCAGGCCGCACATCCACTGCGGGACGAGGCAAATCCGTTGGAGGCCGTTTTGTATTGTTGGGATGCAACGTTCCAGTTGGCAGTGCCTCCTTCGGTCCAGCCATCGCTATCACCATCATCAAAGAAATCTTGAAAAATGCCGGTACCCGATTCAAAGGAAACTGGAATAGCGCTGAACACTGGGTAATCTTCCCCATCAACATCAATCAAGGCGCTGGCGGAAACAGTTGCTGTGACACTGGGTGATGACCAGTCATAGGTCAAAGTGGAGGTTGCATCACCTGACCCCGATGTTGAGCTTGAGGCTGGGGAAAGCGTGCCTTCACTGGAGGTAAAGTTGACATCTGTGCCTGAGCCGATGCTTTCTCCTTCGGAGTCCACAACACTTGCGGTAATTGTGGTCGAGTCGTCCGGGCAACTGATCGGGGTTGGGTTGGCCACTAAACTGATTTTCCCCCAGGGAGCGGTGACCAGGTTTCTTGGAGAGGTGACTGCTGTATAGGTTTCACGATGATAGCGGTCGCTATAAGAAGTTGTGCCTCCTGCAGTCGCGATACTGCCGGTATAATACGCGCCGCTATTCACGTAGTTTGCGTTCGGGTCTTCATCCTTGGACCTTGTAACGACTTCGATAGTCACTTTTCTGATCTCATTTAATTCGCTGACGGCAAGGGTGTAAGGTGGAACCGGGTTTTCGTCAGCATCAGTGGTTACTCCTGCAGGCAGAGGGTCTCCATCTTTATCCCAGTAGCGGATAATCAAGTTGTCTATATTACGCGCCACTTTACTTTTTGTGACATCTGAAGTTCCTTGATCAGGAGTGATACGGTAAAAGTGAAATGGAGGATTTTCCAGGCCCAGAGAAATTTGGTAATTCCGTGTTTCTGAACTGTCTACTTCGCCGTCACCATCATCATCAAAATATGGGTCGATCGAGAAGATGGGAAGGGTTGAGTTATCTGGATTCGAGACGGCATAAGTCATGACCTCATCATTTTGAATTGTGCCATCATTGTCATCGTCAAAAACCATGGTGATGTAATTATCGGATGCGGCGAGAAACCTTTTGCCTCGGGTGACGTTGAAGCCTGCGTTCTGGACGCTACGAGTGACAAAGTCAACGGAAGCTCTACCGTTGGCCTGCATTTGGCCCAACTGGCTTTGCCGTGAGAACGTGCTTTTTTGCGACGAGATGATCCCCGCCACGAGGGCAAGCATGAGTAAAGAGATTGCCGACCCTATCAGCAATTCGGCCATGGTGAATCCGCTCTCATTCATTCCCCATCTTGATTTTTTTGATGACTGATTCATTATATTTCCCTCGTTGTTCGATGACTATTCGAGAAAGCCCACCCGTTCCACACTGTAAATGGAAGGGATAAAAGGGGGCCAGAAATCAGGGTCCTGAAAGCGCACATCCCAACCCCAGTTTCTGGTCGGGCCTGAATAACAGTCACCTCCTAGACACCAAGTTCCGGTGGCTTGGGTGCTGGTCCAAAGATTAATAAATGATCCTAATATATTCAGGTTTCTAGGAGTCCAATACTCATGCAGGCGGGGATAAGAATGAACACCATCTGTAATCCCATCTCCAACGTTAGTTGGCACATTGCCACCAAACAGAGCCGCGTTGACCGTTGTCTCAGAACCCGAATAATTATTATATAGATTCCAGGTACTTCCACCGCAAAGTTTAGTGGTGAAAGCATTGGACAAAATGTTGGTGGCATCGCTAATGATGGCGACCCCTTTGGTGGAAACCGTATTGAAATTACCCTGAATGTAGATCGGATTATCTGTGGCCAGAGTTGTTTCGTCAGACAACTGGGGAACTGAGGTGGAATCAAGTTCCAACAGCCGAATGGCCTGGAGGTTGCCGCTTTGGTTGGTGAAGGTTGAGTCTGGTGACCGGGAGGTATATATCAACATCCCACTGCCTGCCAAAGTAAGACCCTGGTCGGCAAGATAGGCTTCATACCAAAGACCGAGCGCGTAGAGGTCAATGTCAGTGGTGTCCACATTTCGATCACCTTCCCGGCAATCTCCAAATGCGGCGACAGACTCTCGAATGATTGGCATGGGAAGACCCAATACTGGGTTGCCCGTGGAAGATTGGCCTGCCAGAATAAGAGCGGTAACATCCGTTGATGAAGGACGTGAAACAGTGACCTGTATATTCCCTGTTCCCAGTCCGCCGGTACCAAGGATGGTCAGGCCATCAACGGTGGCTACTTGAGGATTCATACTACGACTTTCGTAAAAGCCACCCCGTTCGAATTGTGATTTACCTGAGGTAGAATAAGGTGTTTCATTGATAAGCGCATAATTATTGAAACGGGCTTCTTCGGTTATTTCATTCGATGATGTAATGTCACCTGTCACAATTTCTTTTGGAGTGAAAGTGGATCCCGTACTACTTGTCTTGATCTCCAAAGTGTTGGCATAATTTGCAGAGGTGGCTTTTGATCTGGGATAAATATTCCCGGCGGCAGACATATGGTGAGGTGAAAAAGCACCATTGTCATCGTAATTTCTTAGATACATTTTATTACTACTGCTTGAGCCCATATAAATATCCGCGTTGGAATGAATACGGCCCCATAAATTCATTGTTGGGCCGGGAGTCAGTACTATGTCGCCGGCATTGCCTTGTTGCCCAAAAAAAATGAAATACTGAACCAGCGGTGTTTCCAAGATGCGGATCTGTTCGTTCACGGTTTCTGAGGAAGAATCACTAAGCGATGTCGACTCGGCTTCAATCTCATAGGTGTGGGCATAATGATAAATGGCGGTGTTGCCAACAATCGTTTGATAAAGGTAAGGATCTAGAGGGTTGGTTATTCTATATTTGACCGCATAGTTGCGATAATTTGCGGCATTGATATAGCCGTCAGCATCTGAGCCTGTCTGATCTGCTGACTCGGTGTAGGGGGTCAGGTCTTCAAATTCATTGATGATATCGTTCACAGCAAGATCGAGCCCAACCTCGGCTGAATAAAAGGCATTTCTTCCCTTTTTATGGGAATGGGCGGTTTCGAGGTTTAATGTGATTGTCTGCAACGAAGCAACAGCAATTGCCGCCATAGCGGCTAAGACAAACATATAGACTACAAGGGTGCTTCCTCGTTCCTGTCGAATTAGTTTTAAATGTATTTTCATTATTCTACGAATTGCCTCCTGTGAAGTACTGATGCCATTTCTATGTTCTTGGCCTGGCCTCTGCTATCTGTCCATTCTGTTTTGACCACCACTTCCAGCATTTGGATATCTACAGGGCTGTCGAAATTATCACTGGAACTAGAGGGGTAAATCTGCAGATTTGTGGTGATGGTGAAATCCCCTTCGGTCTCAATTTTTCTATAGTTCTGCTCACTGATTTCAGTGAAAACTTCATCTGTTAAATAATCAGTTGTAAGGTAATTAAAACCATATGCGCCGTCTGTTGGCTCGTTGGCTGCGTAACGTTTTGTGTTTTCAATTTTGTTTGTGGTGATCAACGTGGCCTCGGTCATCAATCTGGAATTATCCTGGTGATAAATGACTGAGCTGGCGGTTTTAATCAGGCCAAAAATACCAACAGACAGGATGACCATGCTGACCACCACTTCAATCAACGTGAATCCCTTCTGACCTTGGTTCATGTCCCCTGTAATGATGGTTAAGTTTTTCATGTTTATTTCCATGGGGGCGTAACGCTCCCGTCATAAGTCCAATAATCCACAGCACCGGTAGCCTGAAGCACACTGATATAACGTGCGCGGTCATTGGTGCTACCGATATCACTCGTGTGCAACAAAAACACCGATCCGCTCGCGCTGGACTGGCCTCGGGAATCGAAAGTGACTGTTGTGGATCCGCCAAACGAAACAGCTGCGCTCACTGCGTTTCCATCTTCATCGTTAATTCCGGTGTTGTAAGCAAAATTTATGTCATTTTCCAAGGCTACGGATTTCACAGCCTCTCCTGTATCTTGGGTGCCGTCACCATCTGTATCGTTGTGAATCGTATAGGTATGGCTAGTCGTGTTGAAAGCGACTCTAACAATGTTGTTATTTTTGACAGCAGTGGTGCGAGCCAGCATCAGGTCAAAATATACTTTTTGTGCCTGACCATTTATCTCGTGTTTCTCTTTCCATTTCGAAAAATTTGGAGCCGCCATCGCCATGATTATTCCTAAGACGGCTAAAACCATCATGGTTTCGATTAAAGTGAAACCTTCTCGAGATTCAAGGGGACGTCCCCAACTTTTAAAACCTTTTGTTGATATCATTCCCGTTGCCATTTATTTATTCTCACTTGTGGTCAAAGCAAAATAGGGGCCAAATTCCCAGTTAAGTTTTCAGTGGTTTAGGTAGGTCTTTATATTCAACTGTTTGCGAGACGAGATTTATCTATCCCCGCAAACAGGGGGTTTTGTAAGGAGGCGTATTTATATGTGTAGTATCTTGTTTTATACGGTTTTTAACTATTTTTGTTCTTATTTTTTAAAAATATCATCGAGGAGAAGTATATTAACCGCCTGTTTGTGGGGGGGGTAAATTGTAGGTACTTGCGCTGGCAGTCCTAATTTGGTTGGATTGAACCCTTAGCAGTGAAATCATTGCTTTATCAGGGCACGCATTAATTCGTTTGCCCTGGTAGATAAACCTAAATTGAGCAGCAGACGATTTTCTTTGGAGTGTGGTGTTTGGATTGCGTATGCTATTAAAGAACGAAAATAGTTGAATGATTTGGAGAACGATAATGAACAACCCGAATCAAGACAAGGAACAGAAGAAAGAGAAGCCTCTGGGCGATAAAGAGGTCAAAGAGAACCCGGAAAATAAACCTTCCCGTCTGGCTGAACGTAAGGGCCAGAGACCGGCATTCCCTTTCAGAAGAAAACCGGTTTAAGAGATATTTATCTATTTGTAATTTCTGAAGTACGTACACTAAATATTTCTATTAAATAAGAAAAGAAGAACCTTCAAGTAGAAAGACAGGATTAACTAAAATGAAAGATTGCCCCTGCGGTTCAAACTCCTCTTTTACTGATTGTTGTGGCCCATTGATCCGAGGTACCGGTTACCCTGATACGGCTGAGGATCTGATGCGGTCGCGCTATACCGCGTTCACCCAGAAAAATTGGGAATATCTGGTTATTACCAGTCACCCTGAAGAAAAAAAAGAAATGGCCCGACTGGGTCCAGACCTGATCGACGACGAGGTGGTTTGGAGGAAGCTGGAAATTGTGAATACCCGAGCCGGAGGTCATGATGACTCTGAGGGGCAGGTAGATTTTGTCGCCTATTTTACTAAGGAAGATGCTGAACAAACCCTGAGAGAATCCTCTCGTTTTTATAAAGTCAATGGCCGTTGGGTCTATAGTCGTAAAGACTCTACCTTACCTCCTGTCGCTACCTCGCCTCAGGTGAAGCCCAAAACTGTCGTTCGCAGTGAAGCCAAAATTGGCAGAAATGATCCTTGCCCCTGTGGGAGTGGAAAAAAATATAAAAAATGCTGTGCCTAGCCTAGCCTGGGCTTGACTGGCATCCATCAATAAAGTCGAAAACCCCCTCCCGGAAATTGTATAAAACCAGCCATAAGAAACACCATTAGATGCACCTCCTCCCTTTAAAAGGAAAGCTTTGCAATATTGTTAAAAATCAATGGTTTGTGAAGATTGCATGCTTTCTAATCGGGAACCCCAAAAGCCTTTAATTAGCATGTGTTAGAGAAAGAGTACCCGCTGTTTTCCACAGGTTTTGCACAAATATTGTGGAAAAGATATTTCCCATATAGTGGCCCTTTAAAGCCCTTGTCAGGCAAGAGAATGGGGGGTGGGTATAATGAATAAACCCCGCTGCATAGGTTGATCTTGATGATGTTTTCTGTATACCCTTAAATCATTGGCTGATCCAAGGCATTAATTGGGTCGAGTTTGGTTTGACCAAATATATTAAGGGCAAAACCAGCGTCAAAATTCGGGCGCCGTATTTCTCCCTAAATCTAGGCTTCTAGAGGGATAAGTCACGATGTTGATTGTGTAACGTTTTTTGACGTATTTATTATAAGGGGAAAAGCCTGACAGGATTTTGATACCCTTTCTCAACCCCTACTTTAAGCATCCGATTAATTTTTTTTTCAAACTTGAAAATTGTGGAAAAACCATAGGCTCCTCTTCCTGGGTCGGTGATTTTTAGACACGGATGTGTGGAAAACCTAACTCATTGAAAATAAGGGAATATTTATTTATTCCCAAGTGAAAATATTTTATTTAGAGGAAGATTAAAATATCGGAAGTCTGACATTAAAAAATTTTCCACAAATTACTCACAATCACGAACTGTGAGAGAACTTGAAATATTACACTTTAGTCTGAAAGGTGAATGAACTTTATTATTCCAGCAGGGCGTCAATTTTTTCAGAGGGAGGATACCCGTGGGATTGTAGGAAGATTTCCATATCTGGTGGGAGAGGGGCTTGAAATGATAAATCTGAGCCCGAAATCGGGTGTTTTAGTTCCAGTCTATGAGCATGCAAAGCCTGTCTGGACATTTTCAGGTTAGGGGATTTTCCACCATAAAGTTGATCCCCAATTACGGGGTGGTGGATCGATGCCAAATGAACCCGAATTTGATGGGTTCTTCCTGTTTTAGGCCAAAGTTTCAGATAAGACCAATCTTTGCAGCGATATACGACCTGATATTCCGTAGAGGCATCCCGTCCGTTTGAGGCTCTTGTGTCCATTTTTTTTCGGTGAACTTTGTGGCGACCGATGCTGGCATGGATTGAGCCTTTATCTTTTTTAACATTGCCTTTCACGATGGCCAGATATTCTTTATGGATTTCGCGTTTCTTGAATTGTGCCGCCAGGTTTTTGTGGGCAGATTCGGTTTTGGCAACCATGACCAGTCCCGAAGTGTCCTTGTCGAGTCGGTGAACGATGCCGGGTCTCTCGACCCCACCAATCCCCGACAGGTCTTTACAATGATGCAGTAAGGCGTTGACCAGGGTCCCCGTGTAATGTCCCGGTGCCGGGTGAACCACAATGCCTGCGGCTTTGTTCAGGGCAAGCAAATAATCATCTTCAAAAATAATATCCAGCGGGATGGGTTCTGCAACAGTGTCGAGAGGAATCGGAGCAGGAACCTGAACAGTGACTTGGTCTCCTTCCCGAACTTTATATCCAACAGGTCGCACTGCACCGTTGACCGTCACTCGTCCTTCAACAATCAGTTTTTTCAGTCGTGACCGACTTATCTCGGTCTGTTGGGTGGATAGAAAAACATCAAGCCGTTCCCGGTTGGAAGCGGAGTCTATTTTGTATTCGTATTGTTCCATGGTTAGAGAGATTCGCCGCCATCGACAAAAAGGGTTTCTCCGTTCACAAATGTGTTTTCCATCAGATAGTCCAGAGCTTTAGTGAGGTTCTCCAAGTTACCATGAGTGCCTGTGGGAATTTTTTTCGCGGCTTTTTCCAGGTAATCAGGCGGGCCACCCTGAGGGGGGAGGATGAGCCCCGGCGCGATGCCATTGACTCGAATAGACTTCCCCCATTCCACTGCCGCCAGTTCGGTTAAATGTTTCAAACCCACTTTGCTGACAGAATAAGCCGCGAATGTGGGCAGGGTTTTTGCCACACGTTCATCAAGAATATTGACGATCAAACCTTTGTTCACTTTGCGCTTGTACTCGCGCATCAGTAAATAAGGCGCGATGAGATTAAGGTTGAGGGTGTCGACCAAGGATTCTAGCTGTGTCTGTTCTACATTTTCCTGAATAAAATTGGCCGCAGAGTTGACCAGCAGTTCGACATCATCGAAGTCTTTGAGAATTTTGCCGATGAACAATTCAGCCTCTTCAAGGTTTCTCAAATCTCCGGCATAGCCCTGACACTGAACCCCATGTGACCGCACTTCTTTTATAGTGTTCGCTGTTCCCGAACTATGATAAAGCAGGGCGATATTGAATCCCTTGCGGGCCAGATGAAGGGCCATCGCCCGGCCGATTCTAATCGCTCCTCCTGTCACAATGGCTGTTGGCACTTTTGCTCCTTACAAATTGCTTATGATATACTCACCCGCTAATCATCAATTTACCATAAACCGGGTTCTGCAATTATAGAAACCGATTCTTTATAGACCCGATATATTTTCAGGAAAGAGGAGCGATTAAAATATGAGTGAAAAAAAATGCGTGAACATCGCCGTGCTGACGGTTTCCGATACCCGCACCGAAGCGGATGATAAATCCGGCCAGACATTAGTCGATCGGATCAAAGGAGCCGGGCACCACTTGGTGGAAAAGAAAATCATCAAAGATGAAGTAGACCTGCTTCAGGAGCAATTGAAGAAATGGATCGCCAGTCCCGATGTTGATGCCGTGATCGCTACAGGTGGAACAGGTGTGACAGGGCGCGACATCACTCCCGAAGCTTTTGAGGAACTGTATGAAAAGTCTATTCCCGGATTTGGTGAACTGTTCCGCATGCTGAGTTATGAAACCATCAAAACGTCCAGCCTGCAATCACGCTGCACCGCAGGGGTCGCCAACGGCACCTTCCTGTTCGCGTTGCCGGGCTCGACCGGAGCATGTAAAGACGGGTGGGATCAGATCCTAGTCCACCAACTCGACAGCACCCACAAACCCTGCAATCTGGTTGAACTAATGCCACGCCTCCTCGAAAAATAACCTGCTAGCCGCCACTCGGCGTGGGGCCAACTGCAATAGCATTCATGAGCGGACAAATAGTTGGCTCGGCTTGAAGGGGGAACTCTATGGACCCCTCTTTTTAAAGAGGGGCTGGGGTGATTCACAACCCGGGGTTTAGTTTGTATTCTTGAGCCTGTCAAAGCATGCACCTCGCTAGTTAGATTTTGGGGTTTCATTGGCTCAGTTATTATTGTTATTCTTATAGTCAGGTTTCATCCCCGACATAAACACCAGGAGATCAAAATGAAAAAGATGTTTTTCGCAGTTCTATTGCTCGTTATGGGAATGTTATTTTCTACCACCGCTTTCGCCCATGATGGAGAAGCTCACGCTAAAGATGCTCACGAAGAAGAGGGCAGTGGTGGTTCTTCAATGGATATGGGTCATAAAGCCGGTGAAATGGCCCATGAATATAAAAGCGAGCATGGTGGAGGAGACCACTCCAAAGAACATTACGAAAAGAAATACGGTAAATATGAGCATGAAAAAAAAGAGGCAATGGAAGAAGGTAGCGGCATGAAAGAAGATGCTCACAAAATGCAAGAACAAATGCATCAACGCAAAGAAGAAGGCTCAAAAATGTAACCCGCCCACTCGGCGTGGGGCCAGAGTGCCCTGAAGAGTGATTTGTGTGATTTACTACATTAAAAGGTTTGTCGGATTTTTCCGGTGAGCCTTTTTCTTTTGGCTTTATTACTTCCTTCATAATAAAGGATTAGACCTATGAAAGACGCACAAAAAAAGTGAAGATACTATTTAAAAAATTGCTCAACTCAGAAGATCAGGTGTTCCCAAAGCCGAGAGAAACATTGGATGCTCCAACTAAAAAAGGTGTCTATGTGATTTTTGACTCAAAGGGCAAGGTTTTGCATATTGGATGTACTCCTAGGGTGAAAGAAGGTATAAGTCAGCGCTTGAAAGACCACATGTATGGCCGATCTTCTTTTACATACAACTATCTTGAGGGTGATGGTGGCAGGTTAAGAGGGAAGTTCAAGTTTAAATATGTTTTAGTGGGTAATGAAAAACTCAGAGCTTATCTTGAAGCTTATGCAATTGGGTGTCTATGCCCCGAACACATTGGCGCTGGTTAAACAGTTAGCGTGTAAGTGGAGCGGCGCTTTTCATTACTTTCCAATAAGTTAGCTCAAAATAATGCAGGGGCTAAAATCTTGGTTGGCAACTCTTTCCTTGTAAGTTATTCTTTTGTAAGAATTGTAGCTAGGGAGAAGAAGTAAATGGCAGACAACTTAGGGATCAAAGAATTGAGGGTTTTATCAACCTTGATGGGAAAAGAAAAATACGGGCTTGAAATCATCCAGTTTGTTAAAGATGAAACTGGCAAGGAGCTGTCCTTGGGTGGACTATATACAACATTGCATCGGCTGGAAAAGAAGGGTTACGTCAAAGGACGTCATGGAGAAGCCACGGCTGAACGCGGCGGTAACCGCCGAAAATATTACAAGCTCACCGGTACCGGGCAAAAAGTCCTTGCAGAAGCCCGCGATTCCCTTTCACCCCTTTGGGAGCTGGGGGTGCAGGGTGCGTGATAAAAAACAGAAAGTAAAGTTTTTAGGTATAACTGAAGAACAGTTTGCAACATTTTCTATTAGTCCGAATCAGAACAATAAGGGTCAACAGCCGACACTTATAACAGGTGGTTATTTTGGGGATGAAGAAATAACCATAGAAGCGGAGTTTGGTGATATTGAACTCACGGTTAAAGTCCCAGACATAAATAAATTAGAGGATCAAAGAGAAGAGTTAGAAAAATTTTTATTTGGTGACCAAACTCAATCGACAAATTATTTCCTGAAACCCCTCTCATTAAATTTTAAAAAAGCGATCAATTTATATTCTTTCCTTCTTCATAAGGATTACCGGGAGAATTTTCTTGGTGATATAAAAGAATCTCGCCATGCCATGCTTAATGAAGGTCAGTCCAAGGGTTGGGTTAATTTGAACACATTTTTTTAAATCCTTTCTGTCGTTAAAGCTTCAATGTGGTTTAGGATTATTGATTTTTTTAATTCTGAGAAAGAACGTAATAAATGATGTTCCTTTTTCACGGAGGTTTTGGGTGAAGCACCTTTCCACCAGAGAAATAGCTGACTTGACCTATAAGATTGAAATCTTATTGGCAAGTTTAGATTTTATAGCCGATGATAGTTGGCACGACCTTATTGATTGGTCGCAATTAGATAAATTAGCGGGTTTTAGAAATCAAATAATTCATAATCATTCCCATACAACTAAGAAGATCGGCAATGATGTTTTTCGAGAGATGGAAAAAATTTATGAAGACTTGTTCTTGGAGCTTCGTCATTTAAAGCTTATTGCTCCTGAAGCTTTTGATGAAAAAATGTGGTGGTTATCCCTGAACCTGCTGATGTTAAAATTGATGCTGTTGGCCCTAAAGTGATCATTTCTGAAGGTGCGAAGGAGAAAATCTCTGTGGCAAAAATAATTATGTTTTGTGGTTACTTATTCCCGAAAAAGTTCAGGGAAGAGGCGAAGGGAGACATCTTCGAAACGCGGCATGAAATGAAAGGAAATGGTTGCTCGAAAGTAGCAGTCAATTTTGTGACAGCTTTTAAAATATTTTCTTTAATCCTGGGTTCGTTGCGTATTCGCTTGAGTGATTTGGTTAAAACAGAAAATGAAGTGAATAAGTAAAAGTTTTAAGTAAACCCCCTTGTCAGAGAGACCTTTGCATAAAGGGTGTTTTTTTAAATTTGGTTTAAATCGCATGTTTCTTGAGA
>Ga0233434_1003078_pt1 | contig 13907 bp, 12 predicted proteins | sample SI_122_August201_4_FD_182738 | JGI IMG/M metagenome (GOLD analysis project Ga0233434, IMG submission 182738) | Seawater microbial communities from Saanich Inlet, British Columbia, Canada - SI_122_August2016_120_MG | ecosystem: Environmental > Aquatic > Marine > Inlet | place: Canada: British... | reverse complement strand
GTGTGGTTTGCCAATCATGCCTGCATCGAGCTGCATCAGATCCATGCGCGGCGGCCGCACTTCGACAAACCTGACTATGTGGTGTTCGACCTCGATCCGCCGGAGGGGTATCCCTTCCCTGACGTGGTGGCCCTGGCCTTTGAGCTGAGAGAATATCTCGAAGGGCACGACTATCACTGCTTCGTGAAGACGACGGGTCGCAAGGGAGTGCACGTGGTGGTGCCCCTGGAGCCACGCTACTCCTTCGACGAGGTCTTCAATACAGCCAAGACGCTGGCGCAGCCCTTCGTGCGGGCGCGCAAGACGAATACGACGCTGGAGATCCGCAAGGAGAAACGGACGGACAAGGTGCTCGTCGATGTCTATCGCAATCGGCCGTCGCAGACGATCGTGTCGCCCTATTCTCTGCGTGGTTCCGTCGGGGCGCCGGTGTCGATGCCGCTCACTTGGGAGCAGCTCGAGGTGCTGGAAAATCCGGTGGAGTACAACATCCGCTCGGCACCGGAGGCGTTGAAGGTGGATGGGGATCCGTGGGAGGCGATGCCCGCCTTTGCCGTGCGTCTACACACGGATCGCAAGGCACCGGCAAAGAAGAAGAAGGCCGTCGGCAAGTCGCGGACGTACAAGACCCCCGAACAGTTGGAGGACTACGAGAAGAAACGTGCCTTCGACAAGACGCCGGAGCCCGGGGCCGAGCTGTTGGATGGGGAGGGCAATGCCTTTGTCGTGCACCGGCACCATGCATCACGGCTGCACTACGATCTGCGTCTGGAGAAAGACGGTGCTCTGCGTTCGTGGGCAATCCCGAAGGGGCTGCCACCGCGTCCGGGGGTGAAACGTCTGGCGGTGAATGTGGAGGATCATCCGCTGGAGTATCTGACCTTCGAAGGCGAAATCCCCAAAGGTGAATACGGCGCCGGGCCGATGTGGGTCTACGCGATCGGAAAATACGAGATCACGAAGGATAAGAAGGATGGCTCCTTCTACTTCCGTCTGCAGTCGAAGGCGCTGACGGCGGAGTATCGGATGTTCAATACGCGTGGCAAGGACTGGATCATCGAACGGCTCGAGGCGCCGCAGATCGACTGGTTGCAGGACAAGATCGAACCGATGCTCGCCGAGTCGCGTCCGGATGTGCCGGGTGGCAGTGAGTGGATCTACGAGTTGAAGTGGGATGGCATACGAGCAATGGTCAGCGTCGAAGAGGGGGAGATCCGCATCCGCACGCGTTCACAGCGGGATGTGACGGAGCATTTCCCTGAGCTGCAGCTGGCGGACGAGTCCTTCCGCGCCAGTGCGGCGCTGTTTGATGGCGAGATCGTCTGCCTCGATGAGCAGGGCAAACCGATCTTCACGGATGTGATGGGGCGGCTGCACGCGCGCGGCGAGAAGGGCATCGAACGGGCCAGGTCGCGGCGTCCGGCGGTGTGTTATCTGTTCGACTGCCTGTATCTGGATGGGCGCAATCTGACGAATGATCCGGTGGAGCGACGGCGTGAGTGGCTTGCCGATGCGATCAAACCGGGTGGATCGTATCGGCTGAGTGAGGCCGTGGAAGACGGTGCGGCACTGTTCGATGCGGCGAAAACGCTTGGGCTGGAAGGAATTGTGGCGAAGGAGCGGGGCGCTGGCTATCTTCCCGGACGACGCAGTTCGAACTGGGTCAAAGTGAAGGTGCGGCAGACGTTGGAGTGCCGCATTATCGGCTACACTGAGGGTAAGGGTGACCGTGCTCAGGCCTTTGGGGCGCTGCATATTGCCGTCGATGGTGACCAGATTGCCGGCGAGTTGCAGTATCTGGGTAAGGTGGGTGGTGGGTTCGACGACAAGACGCTGACGAAGGTCTTTGCCGAGGTGGAGGCGCTGGAACAGATTGCGCGCCCTATCAAGCAGAAACCTGTAGATGATGCGCACTCTGTCTGGGTCGATCCGACGTTGTTCTGCGAAGTGCAGTATGCGTCCTACACGAACAATGGTACGCTGCGTGAGCCCGTGTTCTTGCGCATGCGCCCCGATCTCTCCCCCGAGAATGCTTGAGCGAGGTTAACGACAATGAATATGCGATCGCTGTGGAAGGGCCACATTCGGTTTTCGATGGTGACGATCCCTGTGCGGCTTTACAATGCCGTCGACTCTGGGTCGAGTATCCGTTTTAACCAATTGCACAAGGAAGACCACGGCCGCATCAAATACGACAAGGTGTGCCGCAGTTGTTCTGAGACTTTGTCGGGCGACGAGATCATCAAGGGCTACGAATACGCGCCCGATGAATACGTCGTGGTAGATGACGAAGATTTTGAGAAGGTGAAGCTGAAGAGCACGAAGATCATCGAGATCGAAGGCTTCGTGGATGTAAACGATGTCGACGTGAGTATGTACGACACACCGTACTACGCCGGACCGGATGGCGACGTGGCGGTGAAGGTCTTTGCGCTGCTGTCGCAGTCGCTGACACAGAGCGGCAAGCTGGGTGTGGGCAAGGTCGTGCTGCGTGACCGCGAAGACATGGTGCTGATCGGTGCGCAGGGCAATGGCATCGTCATCTACAAGGTCCGTTACCCGCAGTTTGTGCGGAAGATGGATGACGTGCCGGGTCTCGCCGATAGTGAGGTGAGTGCAGACGAATTGAAGCTGGCGCAGTCGCTGATCGATTCGATGTCGAAGGATCTGGCCGACATTGAGATCAAGGACACGTATCACGAGGCTGTGCAGGAGATGATCCAGGCCAAGGTGTATGGCAAGGAAGTAGTCATGGCCGCCGAGGACGAGGTGAAGCCTGTTGTCGATATTATGACGGCGCTGAAGGAGAGCATCGCTGCCGCCTCAGGTGAGGCGAAGCCGATGGAGCGCGCCACGGGTGAATCAGAAGAGGCCGAGGTAGAGGACGCGGATGTAGAGGAAGTCGACGAGGCGGACGAGGCTGTGGCGCCGAAGGCGAAGAAGAAAGCGACGGCTAAAGCCGTTTCAGCTGCTAAGAAGAAGGCGGCGCCAAAGAAGAAGGCTGCAAAAGCCAAGTCGAAGTCAAAGGCTGCGTAGGTAGACGGAGAGTATGTCGAAGATTCTGCAATTTCCTGGTGGGGAACCGGCTTCCGGGGATGATGGTGTGTCAGCTGATGAGTTGGATCTGTCGGCTGAAGAGTTAGAACGTGTGTCGGCTGGTTTGTCTGAGGGTGAGTTGGTTGAACAGCCCGCTGAGCAGTCGGTCGATGCGTCTGCTGATTCCGCCGCGGAAGACGTGGCGCAGGCGCTTGAGCGTGCGGACTTCGGTGATCTCGACGATGTGATCACCATCGATCCGGAGCTGACGATCGCTGGGCAGGAACCGAGTGCTGAGGTGCCTTTTCGCCAAGAGGCCGCCCCTGCTGAAGAAGCCGCTCCGCACGACGAGGAACGGGTGTTGCCGCCGCCGAAGTTTGGTTTCACGCGGGTACGGCGCAGTCGCAAGAAAGACAAGGCGAAGGAACACCAGCTCGATCTGTTTCCCGTTGGCAAGGTGCTCGCCTTTCCAGCACCGGCGCTGGAGCCATTTGAAGAAGGCTTGTTGCGTGACGAGGAAGGTCATGTAGACGTTGCCCGTGATCTGTACGAGACGGCGATTGCCGCTGGGGATCGCGTCGCCGATGCGTGCTGCAATCTGGGCATCATCGACTACCAGAGTGGCAATGTGGAGGAGGCCTTCGACTGCTTTCGCACGGCATTGAAGCACGATCCGCGCCACTGGGAATCACACTACAATCTGGCGAATCTGTATTTTGATTCGGGGCAGTATGATCCGGCGCACGTGCACTACGGCGTGGCTGCCGAGATCTCGCCTGAATCCCGCAATATCTTTTTCAATCTGGGGTTGGCTCTGGCTCTACAGGGCGACTACGATGCCGCCATCGACGCCCTGTCGAGCTACCGGCATCTGGCACCGGGTGAAGAGGGAGAGGCCGCCGAAGATCTGCTGGCGGCGCTGCGCAAGACGCGGCAGGCTGCGGGACCTTCTGACGAGTAGTTCGCCCGCACCGCTTGGCAGGGGACGTCAGGACGACTTGTGTCGTCGCAATTCCATCTCGTATTCGCCGAGGATGTTGTTGAAGATGTCCTCGCTCATGAATCCCGTCACACGCAGGGCCAGTTGCTCGCGGTGTCGTCCTGCTGCCACATAGGCGCGGCGATTGGCGTCACTGGTGGGGCGCCAGAAATTCTCATCGTGAGGTGAAGCAAAGGGCAGGCGCTGTTTGCCGGCGCCCTGGTCGGGTCCGAAGAGCAGCACGAGATGGGGTGAATACATGTCGTCTGCATGCCCCAGAGATCCCCCTTCGCAACCATCGATATCAACGAATCGTTGTCCAAAGGCCAGTTGTCCCTGCAGTTGCACGTAGGCACGACGGGGGGCGATGACTTCGACCTGCGCATTGCACAAGGCGACGATGTAGCGCAGATAGAGACCTGAATTCGCATGCCCCGCGAGGCGACTGACGATCTCCGGCATGGAACGGGCATTGAAGCCTTCAGACTGGCTGATGCAATACTCGGCCAGTGCCACGGGCAGAACCTTGTGCAGGTCGGCTTCGCCCAGAATCTCGGCGCGATTGTGGTCTCCCTGAAAACGCACAGACGTGCGGGCGTCCTCCGGTGTGCGATAGAATTCCGCGCGAAAATCCACTTTTGCCGGATCGTCCGGATACTCGATGATCTGCACCAACGCCGGCTTGGCGGCGATGCGGACGATGTCCGAATGAAAGAGTACGATTTTCGTCAGCGATGGCAGGAAGGTCTGAATCTCCGGGATGTTCCACAGCAGCCTAGCGCCACATGATTCATGGCTCTCGCCCGGTGTCTCCGGTGACCATAGGCCACAATCGTGCATGAAACCGCCAAGGAAAATCTCAGCAAGATCCTTGCGCAGCAATTGCAGGCGGCGCTCGTCGGCGGCTTCGGAATCTTCATCCTCCGAACCCTCAATGTGGTGACCTTTGAGCAGAACCTGCGAGGCGATCTCCGTCGAAAAGACAGCGACACTCAATCCGTGTTGGACCGTTTTTGTCGCCAGATCGTGGCGGGCGATCAGATCCATGATCAAGGTGTTGCCGACGAGGTATTCGTCAATCGCATCGTGCACGGATGCGTGCAATTGTCCGATACGCTCATTCAGGGTCTGTAGCGTCTCCTGCACATCTTTATTGCGCAGCGCCTTTGGCGTAAAGGCGTCGCTACCGACAATGCGATAGACATCGGCTGCCTGGCGGGTGACGGCGTCCGCTTTCTGCGCTACGTCTCGAGATACGTCCGTTGCCCGCCGCTGGCGCTGAGCAGCGCTGTCTTCGGGCTCACTGCGGACAGGTCGCTGGCGCGCCTGCCGCGTTTCGTGGCTGATGATGACGTCCACGTACGTGGGTCGCGACGCGGACGCAGGATTTCTCTGCTCGAGCCAGTTCAGATGGCGTTCGGTGAGGCGCGCATTGGCGGCGACGAAACTCGACCCCCCAGGGCCGGGCACATCCTGAGCGAAGCGGATGACGACGGGTTGCCGGGTGCTTTCCGCCTCACGTAGAAGCGCGCGTAGATCCTGGGTGCTCATGCTGATGGAATTCACACGCAGTCTCTCGAACAGGACAAGTGGATGATGCGGTTCGCACGAATGCGGATCGCATGGATGCGATTAGCAAGATGCCTAGGGTACTGCTTGCACACAGATCAGAGTGTGACCTACAGCACGTTACTGGCCAACTCGGCCAACTCAGATCGCTCGCCTTTTTCCAGATTCACATGGGCGTAGAGGCTCTGGCCGCGCATTTTTTCTATCAGATAGCTCAGTCCATTCGACTCAGTATCAAGGTAGGGATGATCAATCTGAAAGATGTCGCCTGTCAACACGACTTTTGTGCCCTCCCCGGCGCGGGTGATGATCGTCTTCACCTCGTGGGGTGTCAGATTCTGCGCCTCGTCGATGATGAAGAACGTCTTGACCAGGGAGCGACCGCGGATGTAGGACAGCGCCTCGATGACGAGCTTTTCGTCCTCCAGCAGCTTGGCAATGCGCTGGTGCTTGGCATCCGTCGCGGCATACTGATTCTGAATCACGGCGAGGTTGTCGTAGAGGGGCTGCATGTAGGGCGTCAACTTGGAGTTGATGTCACCTGGCAGGAAACCGATGTCCTTGTTGCTCAGCGGCATGATCGGCCGGGCGAGCAAGATCTGGTGATAGTGGCGGCGCCGTTCGAGGGCGGCTGCCAGCGCGAGCAGGGTCTTGCCTGTGCCCGCCTTACCTGAGACCGTCACGAGGGGAATCTCGCTGTCCAGGAGTGCGTGCAGGGCAAAGGTCTGCTCTGCATTGCGTGGCACGATGCCATAGGCTGAGACGCTGTCGACGCGGCGCATCTTCATCGACTCACCCTCAAAACGAGCGAGAGCTGATTCAGTGCCGTTGCGCAAAATGAAATATTCGTGCGGCGCGGGCGCAGGATCTATCTCGAGCTGATCCGCATCGACTTCAAAGGGTGCATGAAAGAACGGTTCGATCACGTCACTGGGAATGTGCTCCTGCAGACGATGGCCCGTATACAGGGTCTCCACATCCTTCACCCGATCCGTGGTGTAGTCTTGGGCGAGCAGGCCGATCGCCTTCGCCTTCATGCGCAGATTGACATCCTTGGTTACAAGGATGACCTGCGTTGTAGGTGTCCCGGCAGAGTCCTTCGAGACCTCATGGGCGATCAGATACGCCGCATTGAGGATGTGATGATCGGGCTTGTTCGGTGGAAATGACAGAGCCAGATCGCTATGGAAAGACTTCTCCATGCTGATACGGATCTTGCCCTTATTCGGGCCGAGGGGGAGCCCTCCGTTAAAGATCGTATCGCCGCTCAGCTCATCGAGAGAGCGGGCGAACTGGCGAGCGTGGAAATTGACGGCGTCGTTGCCCTTCTTGAACTGGTCGAGTTCTTCGAGGACAGTGATGGGTATGACGACGTCGTGCTCTTCAAACTGTGTGATACAACTGCTGTCATGGAGAATTACGTTGGTGTCTAGTACGAATGTCTTGCCGCTCCGAGTCGTCGAGGACACGGACGTCCTTTCAGGGGGAGATGATCAACGAACCAATGGATGGCAGCTTCTGGGGAGCAGTCACCGCCTCGAGATCACCTGTTCAGTCTACCCATGGGATACCGATAGCGTCAATCCCGCGACAGAAAAAGAAAATGGGCCGCGCCGGTGGGTGATCTACCCGGCCCTGATGAGATCTCAACTTTTGTCTCTTTTCTGATGGTTTGGTCTCACTGTGATTTCGGGCTATAATACTGACAACTTTCACGTGATCCATCTGTCGAATTGTCGATGCGGATCTTACTCCTACTTCCGGAGCAATTCCATGTACCGTTCTGCCCTGGCGCTGATTCTGATAGCGGCCACGATGAGTTCAGCTGAAGTACCCGACGATTGGAAGAAGATCAGAGGCCTTCTGAAAGACTTCGACTATGAGGTCGAGAAGATGGATGACTGGGTTCAGGCCACTCACGATGATTATCTGAACATTTTCGTCAAAGGGTACAAGGACGGCATTCTATTGCAGGCCTACTTCACAACGAGCGATATGGATGTCAGCGAGCGCTCGATTCGCAAGCTGAACAACAAGCTGAGTCTCAACGCGACGGCTTCCAGATTCTATATCGATTCAGATGGTGATCTCATGTGCGAGGCATGGTTCCCAGGAGACATGGGACGAAGATCGTTTCGAAATTTTCCTTGAAGCCTGGCACAAGGACACACAGGGCCAGTACTCGACAATCGCTGGCGTCCTCGCCGACTAATAGCCAGGGCTACACCCTTGCGGATCGCCAAGATACTTGGTCTTCTCGTTGCCCTCGTCGGCCTTATGGTCGTCGGGGGTTTCGTGTTTATTCTCACCAGCTATCCGGATGTAGCCCCGGCGCCGCAGATCGATGTTGCACGTACACCGGCGCAGATCGAGCGCGGTCAGTATCTGGCTGAGCAGGTCACCGTCTGTCAGACCTGCCACACGCCGCGCGACTATTCCATGTTCGCAGGACCGATTAAGCAGGATCGTCTCGGTGCCGGTGGTGAACGGTGGGACCAGTCCATGGGATTGCCCGGTGTGCTCTACGCCGACAATATCACACCGGCGGCACTCGGTGAATGGACGGATGGAGAGATTTTACGGGCCTTTACCAGTGGGGTCTCGCGCGATGGGACGGCGCTGTTTCCGCTGATGCCCTATCACGCCTACGGTCGCATGGATGTGGCAGATGCAGAGGCGATTGTTGCTTATCTGCGGCAGATCCCCGCGATCGAACATGATGTACCGGATCGCTCCCTTGATCCACCGCTCAATCTTGTGGTGCGCCTGATGCCGCAACAGGCTGACCCACAACCGGTGCCCTCAACCTCCGACGAGTTGACCTACGGTGAATACGTCACCACCATTGCTGCCTGCTCTGCCTGTCACACGCCGCTGACCACTGATGGCCAGCCTGTGGTAGAGATGGGGTATGCCGGTGGTCACGAGTATCCGTTGCCCACGGGTGGGATCGTTCGGGCTGCGAACATCACACCGCACGAGGCGTCTGGCATCGGCTCGTGGTCACGCGAGCAATTCATCGCGCGCTTTCGTGCCATGAATGGCGCCCGTGAGTCGGTGGCACCGGGGGCCTTCAACACGGTCATGCCGTGGACGGACTATGGCAAGATGACCGAGCAAGATCTCGGCGCGATCTACACGTATCTCATGTCGCTGCCAGCGATCGATCACTTTGTCGTCCGATTTACGCCCGGTATTTGAACGACCGACAGCGGGCCAGTTTACTGATTCTCGCGGCGCCAGATGTCGCCTACGGCATCCAGCTTGGCGTCACTGAGATATCCATAGCGATTGATCCAGACGCCATCGGCGCGACTGCCGGCGACAAGCTCGAAGCGTCCAGCGACGTCTTCGAGGGGGCCGTAGCCATGCACCAGCGGTGTGACCGAGATTTCACCACCCCCCTGCGAGATGGCCTGGCCGATGCGTCGACGCTGGGCGTCGGCACTCACTGGATGCGCCTCGTGCGGCTCTGGGTAGTGAAAGTCTGCGAGGTGATCGCCCGGTGGCTCATCTGCCAGGTCGAAGAGATTCGCCAACGCGTGGACCAGGAGGGTCTCATCGAGGCCCGGATTGTGCTCGAGCAGACGCCGGCCCCAGAATTCAACCATAACGGTCCAATGCATGGTGTACAGCTTGGGTGAGACGGCGTCACAATACTGAGCAGCCCGGCCGAAGTCGAAGCCCGTGAACAGGGTCAGTGGCGGCATAAAGGCATTGGCAGACAACTTCTTGGGCGTGTCAGAGTCGTTGGCGTCGTCGATAATCTGGCGCCAGTGGCGGACCATGTCGACGGACAGATCTGCTTTCAAGCGGAACCAGTCGAAGACAGCGGGGTATTGACGCAGCAGAGCCAACTGCGTGACGCGGCCTGAGTCAGCAGCGGCGAAATCGGCGAGATCATCATTCGTCAGCGAGCCGTGCAGATACTGGTAGAATGCCGCCACCTGCGCCTCGATTTCGGCGAAGGCAAAGCCGCGCTGCGTCGCCCAACGCGCGACGTGGGGGCTGAAATCCTGGAACGCTTCGTCGAGCATGTAGCAGGGATACTCCGGCCAGTCAGGGCGGAAGCCGGTTACATTCGGATACTCGCGCAGCAGATTCGCCACCTGGCCGCGCAGATAGCCACGGATCGGCTCGCTTGCCAAACATCCAGTATCGGCCATTCGCTGTGGCGTGCCGCCGCCTGGCAGCAGGGGACGATCGTCGTCGTTCATGCCAGGGGCAGACTGACCACTCACCTGCAGGTAGACCTCCAGGCCCCGATCGACGGCAGCGTCGATGAAGTCGCCGATGATGTGGCCATTTGCTGCGGTCAGGTCATTGGCTGGTCGCGGACGATAGGGGGTATCCACGAAAAGGCTCTCATCCGGCTCGTAGCTCGGACCCGAGCGCACCCACAAGGATGTTTCCCCCCACAGAGGACGATCGAAGATCCGTGGACTTGCTCCCGCATCGGTGGGTGGCTGGAAACTACCTTCGCCTTCTTTGCTCGGCGCCGTGACGGTGGGATTCAGCGCAACCGCTGTGACACCGGCACGCTGAGTCAGCGTGTCGAGCACGCCATCGACGCCCTCGTTGAGGATGAAATCTCCGAGGACGGTGATACCAAAAGTGCGTTGGGTCGTCATGATGATCCGTTTGGCGAGTGGTTCCGGGGCGGGTATCTTGCGGGTCCTGATGACTACAACGAAAGGATGTTCCCATGTCCGGCGCCAAGACGGGCGATACGGTGAAGGTGCACTACACAGGGCAATTTGAAGATGGCTCTGTTTTCGACACATCCCAGGGCAAGGATCCCCTCGAATTCACCGTCGGCACGGGCCAGGTGATTCGTGGCTTCGAAGAGGCGATTGAAGGACTGAACACTGGAGATTCCACGACGACGACGATTGAGGCACCGGAGGCCTACGGCGAGAGACTCGAGGAACTGCTGTTCCAGGTAGACAAGGCGCGATTTCCAGAGGGGATCGTGCCAAGTGTTGGTGACCAGTTGCAGTTGAATCAGCCTGAGGGGGGAATGGTAGACGTCGTTGTCAGCGCCATTGAGGGCGATACGGTGACTCTCGATGCCAATCATCCTCTTGCAGGGCGCGTGCTGACCTTCAAGATCACCGTCGTCGACGTCGCTGACGCCTGATCAGGTCTGGGCTCTGGCGCCCCAACGTTGTACGGCAAGGCCGGCGATGATGAGCATGAGTCCAAGCCAGGTGGAGGCAAGGATGACTTCGCCCAGGAAATGGCCGATCAACAGCAGCGAAACAAAGGGCGACAAGAAAATGAGATTGCTCACGCGCGACGCATTGCTCGCCGCGCGCAGGGCGGTCAACCACAGGACAAAGGTGATCCCCATTTCGAAGAGACCCACGTAGGCAGCGCCTGCCCATCCCGGCCAGGAGATGGGCCACGTGGGGCCTGTGATCAACACAAGCACGACGATCCACGGCAGGCTGCAGAGGAAATTCAGAAAGAGACGGACGACAGGGTCGACATCGTCGCGTGTATTGTAGATCCAGTAGAGGGCCCAGATGATCGTGCTGCCAAGGGCCAGAGTCGTGCCGAGGGGATCTGAAAACTCCAGCGCCCAGGGGCGCCCATGGGTGGCGACGACGAGAACACCTCCATAACAGACAAAACCGGCGGCGATGTCCGTCTTGCGCAAGCGCTGACCCAACAGCGGGACGGCCAGATAGGTCAGCACGAGGGCCCACGTATAGTTGAGGGCCTGTGCCTCCTGTGCGGGCAGTCTGTTGTAGGCCTCCAGCAGAATCCAGTAGTACAGGGCGGGGTTCAACAGCCCGAGCCACGCCGAGCGCAGGCACTGACGGGCTGATAACCCAAGAAGGATCGAGACCTGGCCTCGGGCGATGACAAGCAGGCCCAGGGTCAGGCAGGATACGACGCTGGCGCCCAATAACAGCAGCGACGGTGCCATGTGGGCGAGGGTCAGCTTGAAGGCAGAAGCCACCGTCGACCAGAGGGCGACGGCAGCCAGGGCCAGTAGATAAGAACGCCGATTTGACGTGGATTCAGGCGACGTCAAGTGGAGTAGACCCCGGAGTATTGGCCGAGTAGGCTTCGGCGCCTTATCTTCATATTCTTCAGTTTGAGATAACCAACTGCTGAAATAGATATTGGAGAAGCATCATGGCCAAGACAGGCCCGCGCAATCAGATTACGCTTAAGAGCACCGAAAGCCACCACTGCTACTATACGAGCAAGAATCGCCGAAATCAGCAGGCGCGGCTGGAGGTCAAGAAATATGACCCCACAGTGCGTAAGCACGTCACGTATCGCGAGGAACGCTAGTTAGTCTGTAGCGCATCCTCAAGTAAGAATTGGAGAGCCTCGTTGGCGCATGCTGGCGGGGTCTTTCTCGTTCTGGGCTCCGGGTCTCGACTCAGCTGCCCAAAGTCAATCGCCCAGCATCTGCTGTACGATGGGGAGGATGCCCTCGGCCATGCGCGAGAATCCGAGGTCCGTCGGATGTGAGCCGTCGACGGTGCACTCGTCGTGATCTTCCCCCATGAGCAGGGATCCGTCGAGGAAGCGAATTGCTGGATCGCCGCTCTGCTGCAATGCTTCGACGGCTTCTTTCTGCGCCACCATGCGCTCCAGCCGCTTGGCCAGGGACGCGGGGCTGCCGTATTCACCTGCTGTCGGGATCCTGGAGATGACGAGGATCGGGACCTGCTTGTGCCGCCGACGCAGGATCTCGACGAAAACCGGGATCGTCTGGCGCAGATGTTCGGCACTGGGACAGTTGGCATCGTAGTCGAGGACAAACATTCGACAGCGGTCGATAGTGGCCAATGCTTCAGCCACCTCAGGTTCGCCGCGGCCATTGCCCGAGAAGCCAAGATTCAGACAGACGCGTCTGAGTTTTCGCGAAAGGATGGCGGGATAAGCCATGCCGGGTCGAGAAGCGCAACCACCCTGCGTAATGGAGGTCCCGTAGAAGAGCAACGGTGGTTCGTCGATTCTCGGTGTGGGTGCCAACACCTCGGCGTCACCTTGGATTCCCACTTCTACGCGCCGCACTGCCTGATACAGCGGGAAGTTGAAGGTCACATCGCGCAACTGCGAAGAGCCATTCACGAGGGTGACCTCGTAGGAGTCTGCAGCGGCATCGAATTTGGTGACACCGGCGAAACGCTCGGTTCCTGGTTCGCCAATGTAGACGTCGAAGCCCGCTTCGCCTGTGGGTGCCATGTGAACCATTCGCGCCGGCCCGGGGAGTTCGACACGCAACATCAGGCTGGGACTGTCGGTGCGCAGGCGGATGGTGCCGCCGGCGGTGCAATTGGCCAGCGAATCGACAGATGGGGGCAGGGGCTGTGGTGGCTGCAGGGGGAGACGACGATAGGTGTGATCACCGTCAAACCAGGCGAAACCCGATAGTTCGAGGGGCGCTTGTTGCGGATCAAGCCAACGAAGGCCCTGCTCGTCCACAGGGCTGGCCGCCATGGCTGCATCGACGCGGGCGGCGTCGACAGGTTTTGCTGCAGCCGATTTCGACGAACTCATCTGATCAATCCTCTCTGCGTGTTTTTATTTGGCAGGGCGTTCAGTCACCGGCTTCGAGGGCGGCCCTGGCAGGTTGGCCGGTGTGAGTCCCTGTGCCGTTGCCTCCAGTACAGCATCTACATCAGGGTAGGCGTAAATGGTGGGCGCGTCATCTGCCGGCAGCCCCCCCGTGTCAGCTGTGGGTCCGTACGTGCTGTGCAGCGTGCGGCCCAATTGACGCAGCATATACGTGAGTTGGCCACGATGATGAGCCGAATGGGCGATTCTGCGTGTCATCACCCAGGCACGTGAGCGTCCCACCTCAAAAAAGGCGACCGGTTCCTCCCACCAGGCCGCCGATTGCTGGCGCAGTGCCTCGACACGAGCGCCTGCATCCGCCGCGTAGCGCTCTACAAAACCGGCCCGCGTTTCCTGCTCAGGCAGTGGCGGGGCACCCACGTCGATGCCGAGGATCTTGCAGAACCAGAGATTCTCGCTCATGCACTGGTGCACCATCTGCTCGTGAAGATTGCGTCCACGATCATCGGTTTCATGCGGCCGGATACGCAAATCGTCGTCGCCGAACTGCGCCCACACGCTCAGCGTCTTGAGGCGTTCAGTCTCAAAGGTGTCGATGAGAAATTCGTATGGCGTCGCCATGTTATCCCTGCTCCGTGTAATCCCTAATCTGCGTACTTCACTGAGCAGCCGTAGGGGGCAGAGGAACTCTGGGCGATCTGATCGCCGGCGAACAATGCGTCGAGGGCAGCGGCGACATAATTCGTCGCTTTGGGCACGTCCGCCACATTCGCCGAAC
>Ga0233434_1003074_pt1 | contig 13919 bp, 18 predicted proteins | sample SI_122_August201_4_FD_182738 | JGI IMG/M metagenome (GOLD analysis project Ga0233434, IMG submission 182738) | Seawater microbial communities from Saanich Inlet, British Columbia, Canada - SI_122_August2016_120_MG | ecosystem: Environmental > Aquatic > Marine > Inlet | place: Canada: British... | reverse complement strand
AAACAATGAGGAGGAAGATGCTTCATCGCAGGCTTTACAAGTAGCCGGGGCTGAAGAAACCCTTCCTGAAGAGGCCCCCCAGATAGATCACAGCCAGCTTTATGTCTGGGTGGCAGATACTGGCAATGACCGGATTCAAAAATTCGATGGCAATGGAAAATTGTTAATGAGTTTTGGGGTGCCCGGACGTACCCGTCCTCCATATCTTCCCGGAGAATTTAAAACGCCCAATGGAGTGGCTGTGGATTCAGAAGGTTATATTTGGGTGGTGGATTCGGGTTCTCACCGGATTCAAAAATTTGACTCGGAAGGAGACTTTTTCCTTGAATTCGGGGGGGAGGGCTGGGGTCAGGATAAATTTTATATGCCTGAGGAAATTGTTGCGGAACCGACAGGAACCATCCTGGTAGCAGATACCTCGAACCACTGTGTTAAAAGGTACGACAGTGATGGTGAGTTTATTCTCAGTTTCGGATTTGCCGGGAATTTCGATGGGTTTATGAAGTTCCCCGTTGGTCTGGCGTTGGATCGGGAAGGTAATATTTATGTGGCCGACCGGGACAATCAGCGAATCCAGATTTTCAATGAAGACGGGCAATTCCTGTCCAAGTTCGGGGAATATGGGTTTGAGCCTGGCAGGCTGAATTTCCCCACTGGAATTGCTGTACGCAGGGATGGCACTATCATTGTGGCCGAAAAAAGCCAGAATCGGCTCCAGTTTTTTGACCGGGAAGGACACTCTCTAGACATTGTTGGTGAGTTGGGCAAGCGTGATGGTCAGTTTAACTGCCCGGTTTCTGTAGTGGAGGATCCATACGGGTATGTGTTTGTCGTTGATACTTTGAACCAGAGAATCCAGAAATTTGATCCCGACATGAACTTCATTTCCAAATGGGGCATTGTGGGTAAGGAGCCGGGGCAGTTTTATAATCCATCAGGCATTTGCCTGTCTTGGGAGCCAGACTGGGCACCCCAGGAAGAGTGACCCCTCTGTGAGAAAGCAATGTGCAAGACCTGCCTGGTCTGAAAAATTTATTGCTGGCAGTGCCTGGACATTTACCGTTATTGAGCATAAAGGCAAATGCATGAACAGCACATATGCTCCGCCCTTTTTTTAAATCAGACTTTTAGGAAACCCTTGATGATCCGAATTAACATGATTCGACTATTCCCGCCGTTTATCCAATGCCTTCAGGTTGCTTTTTTTGTGTTGGCAGTGTGTGGGGCAGATTTTGCCTTGGCAAACTCTAATAACAGCAGTTCCGATGAGATTTTTGGTGGCCAGATTCTTTCCATGACTGAGGAAAAACCAAAACTGGAGCCTTCTAATGATCCCAGATTTCAGGATAATAAGGATGGGACCATTACCGACTTGAAGGAAGGGTTAATGTGGAAGCAAATTGATATCTATCAGGAAAAAAAGGTTTGGATCAACTGGGAAGAAGCGCAAGTCTTCATTGAAAAATTTAATAAGGAGGCTTATGCCAATCATTCTGACTGGCGTTTGCCAACCCGCAAGGAACTTGAGTCCCTCTACGAGGAAGATAAGGATATTCCCTGGAAATATTATTGGACCGAAAATGTAATTCATATTGATCCTATCTTCGGTTATTCCAGTTGTTGTTTCTGGTCTAGCGAGGGTTATAAGAAAAAGTATGCTTGGGGATTTAATTATATCCGGGGAAAAAGCTACCCCAGCATGAAAGGTGGTCCGGGCCTTTCTTTATCTACCATCAGGCCGGTTCGATCTATTTTGAATGCCGGTTTGAAGTCCAGTGCGCTTGCTAAATAGTCTGGAGTTCAAGAGATTGGCAGAAGACTTTCAGGGTGAGTATTGACAATACAAAGTAGAGAGGCACATATTGGGGGCATATGATAAATATTTTTGCCGAAGCCAATTGCAATCGCTATGTACGCGATGAATGTCAATATTGTCATGTCTATGAGCCCCTAAGTCAGATATCTAAGGATGACTGGCATTTGATGCCGGAGCAGGCTCAAACCATGGTGGATAAAATTCTCCAAATGGAGGTGTTCCATGAGTTGGCCAAGAGGGAAATTAATCTGACAGGTGGGGAGCCTTCACAAAATCCTCATATTGTTGAAATCTTTAAAATATTTAGAAAACTCACACCAAACGTAAGGATTCATACCAACCTGGACATTAACTCTGCAAAGTCCCAACGTTGGCTTAGATTGGTTGAGATTATGAAATTGTCCGGCCGTGTGGATTTCACTTTGTATCCAACGGTTTGGGAGGCACGGCAAAAGCCCCTCCTGATTGAGATTCTTGGATTGCAGGACGAGTTGATCGTCAACATGATCTTTGAAAAAGTGTCGGATTTGTTGAGCCAGATTGAAATTTTGATGACATTTTTTGGTGAGCAGGAGAAGAAATTTCAGTCCGTCTTGACCCTGCTTGAGACTTATCGCACAAAACTTGAAAGCCTGTTATCAGAAAATCCTGAATGCAACGAGGATAAATTTTTAAAGCATATGGAGGGTACGGAAAATTATATTTGTACAGACAATTTCACGTTTGGGATGAATATGATTCCGGGGTTTTATGTGGACAAGAATGGAGAACGGGCTATGAACGCTCAGCCTTTTCCCAAGGATTTTAATTTGCTGGAATGCACCATTCCACGTGGCACGATAGAAATTGTTACTGTTCAGCAGACTGGGGAAATAACTCCCTGTTGTGATGTGGGCAACTTGAAGTGTCAGCCCAAGTTTGGCAATCTCTTAATGGATTCGCCAGTAGAAATTATGCAAAAGGTAGAGGTATCCCGGAAAAAGATGGTTTCGGGCATCCAAAAAAATCACCAAAATATAAACAATGGTAAAGCAGGAGAATGGGTGGAAGAAGGGATTCCTCCTTACTGTGTTTAATTATGAGTGAAGACGAGAAAGAACAGGAGTCTGGTTCCGAGGAATCAAGCTCTGAAGAAATGACTGCCGGAGAGCAGGTGGAAAATGAGGCTTCCCAACTTGAAGCCGAAGAGTCTGAAGAATCTGAAGAGTCTGTTGATGAGTTTGAAGACGAAGCCGAGGAGGTTGAGTTTGACCTGGAAGCTCAAGTCGAGGAATTCAGAAAACAGATCGAAGAAGATCCGGACAATTGTGTCCACTTTTACAATTTAGGGGAAGCCCTCGCGGAATTAGGGCAGTTGGATGAAGCTCATGAATCTTTTGGGCAGGCTTTGTTGCTGGATGATAGCCGCTCCTTTAGTGCCATCATTCATTTTGGCATCGGTAATCTTTATTACCACCAGTTGATGTCAGGGATTCAATCCACCGTAGTAAAAAGCTCTGTGGGTTTGCATTCTCAACACAGAGCGGGGACTCAGATCTCTTCGGTGAATGATGATGACTATGCCATTCCCCTCCGCGAGTTTGAGGCGGCTATCCAGGATCTCCCGACTTTGCAAGCTGACGAGGAGATCATGGAGTACATCAGTAAAAATGTCCCTCAGCAGATAGCCACGGTTTATTATAAGTGGGCCTCGGACTTATTCGACAAGGCGCGGCAAATTGACAAATATGGCGGTGAGGTCCAGGACATAAAGCATGGATTGAAACATTTGAAAAAAGCGATCGAAATTGATCCAAATCATACCCAGGCCAACCTGATGGTCAAATATGGAAAAAAGATGCTTCAGGAAGGTTTCAGCATCTATGACGAATACGGGTTTGAAGCAAAGGAAATCCCGGGTACCGGGTAGACTTGAGATTCGGAGAGTATTATGCCAAATGTAGATGAATTGATCAGGGACCGTTTGAGCAAAGACGGGCAAGTTTTAAATTTGAAGGCCCAGTTTTTGAGAGAGGTGGGCGCAAAAGAATTAGCCAAGCAGGAAAGTTTGAAAGACGTTCGGTCTATGGATCTTTCGCAGAACGGTATTGGCGATGAAGGAGTCAAGGCACTTGCTGAATCCACGGTGTTATCCAATTTAAGAAACCTCAATTTAGCATCAAACAGTATTACTGACGTAGGAGCCAACTACCTTGCGACCTCGAAACAATTAACCAATATCCGAGTTTTACAGTTAATGGTCAATGATATTTCTGAGCAAGGTGAAAAAAGTCTACGAAATTCTACCGACTTGTTAAACCTGACCTCTTTGAAGTTCAGAGTGTAAAGGCCTGAAAATATCGACATCTAACTCAAAAACAGGTGCCCCAATGACCTGTGACTGAGATTTTTTAATCTTTTAAGATATTGATATGTAAGGAGTATTTTGCCATGTATTGGGGTGGGCATTAAAGGCTTGACTTCCTAGGGGGGTTTTGATATTTTCAGGCCACCCTAGCCAGACTTTGAAGGTTTTGTGGGGGAAATCCGCTTTTTTGCGGCAGAATTAAAGAATAGATACTTAAGGCTATTAGTACAAATCACCGAAGAGGTTGATGAATTGATAAAGTTTTACACTGTTCAGGTTTTACCTTTAATTAAGCTTCGAAAGGGGGAGCACATGAGAAAGACTGTAGTAGCTTTATTGGCGGTATTTTTTGTATTCACTGTTTCCATTGCTAGTGCAAATGTTTCAACTCTTAAAGCGGGTCAGAAGTCAGACTGTCTCAGAGCCAGTTGGGTTCTTGAGAACTTGAGTGAAACTGCTGGAACCACCGTTCATATCCACATTGGTAAACTGGGATATTCTTACAACAAGAATTTCGACAGAACTATTGGACCGGGCGGATTCTTGGCAAATTCTTTGGAGCCGAAAACGAGCTTCGAGAACAAAGGCCCTGGCGATGTTATGGTAAATTGCCAAGCCAGCCGTGTTGAGAATTCTAACCGACATGAGTGGAAGAAAGATCCTGGTTCTCAAAAGACTTACCAAACCAATTACCACATGGACCATGTTCGACCTGGAACGTATATTGAGCCAGGTATGGGACAACCAGAAGGTACCGAGCGCGGCCTATTCAGCCAAGCAGGTTCAAACTCTGGTGGAGCGGTTGGCGAAGTCAATCGTTAAGCTTTGATTTGCTTATTAAGCCGGGGGGCTTGGCCCCCCGGCTTTTTTTTTTGATTTTTGTTTGGCAGGAAGAATAGAATAAGGGTACGGGATTAAAGGAATTATAGACAACTATGAGCGAAAACAGATTTGTAGATAATGGGGACGGTACAATCTCCGACACCCTGACCCAATTGATGTGGATGAAAAACGACTCCTATTTGGATCTGCAGAAATTCCTCAGCTACAAGGCGGCTGTAAAATATTTGACAAAAATGAATGAGGAGTCTTTTTCAGGTCATACCGACTGGCGGCTCCCCAACAAAAGAGAAGCGCATACTCTTTTTGATGTGGATAAATCCCTGAACGATAAATACGACATGGTCATACATATTGACCCGGTATTTGCAGAAGGTTGTGGGTACGACACCTGGACCAGCAATACCCGAGGTAAAATCACAGCGTACTGTTATTCGTTTAACAGTGGTACAGGCGGGCATAAGGAAGTGGATGATATCCTCAACTCCAGTGCTCGTCTGGTGCGCGGAGAGTTTGATAACTCAAAAACCAAGGTCGGCCATGTACCTGAAATCAAAGATATGATTACTCAGGGCGGCGGCTGGCGGTAGACTAAAACTACCAGGTCAGCGGGCTTGCAAACTGCATTTCCCGGGGGCTGAGTATTTGTAGGTTTACCCTTAATACTTAAAGATTTCCTTTAAAAATTCAGAGGCTTTTGAAGTACGGGATTCTTGGATTTGGCTTGAAAACCCGTTGCTTGGGTGTTAGTTTATTAGAAACGTAACATGCTTTTATATTCTCATATGTGCAAGAGAGGAACACTCTTCTCCGCGCCTCATTATTTAGGCCGGTATTTGTCCTGGAATTTCCGCTGTTTTGGTGGACAAATATTCAACTGAAGTTGAATGAGCGGGAATTATGGAGTGTTTTTTATTTTGCTGAAAGATACGAGGTTGGGTTGTGGTGGAATCAAAAACCAAGTGGGTCAAAAAAGATGACGGTACAGTGGAAGACCCGGAAAATGATGTGATGTGGGTCTTGAGGGATTCCCGTCAGGAATTAGGGAAATGGCTCAACTGGGACGAAAGCAATGCTTATGTAAAGGCCTGCAATGAGCAATCCTATTTAGGATATAATGACTGGAGGCTTCCCACTAAAAGTGAAGTGCGTGCTTTATTTCGCAATGAAAATGAGTATCGGGAAGTATTTTTGAACTTGCCCAAAAAGCCAGCGCGCAGAGTTTCCAATTATCAGGCGGGAGGGGAAACTTGTGTGTGGACTTCTGAAACGCGCTACGATTCTTTTGCGTGGAAAAGCTATTTCCCTGTTAAGAAGGAAGTTTGTGTGGATCAGTCGGTATCGACCACTGGTACTTCGGTGCGAATGGTAAGGGACCTAGATTGATAATTATTCCGTAAAGTTGAGGATAAAAATGTCTGAAGACGACAACCCAAGTACATTTGATGAAGGTGTAGACCCGGAACTACAAGATAATGAGCCGGAAACAGAATGGATTGGGGAAGAAGAGTGGGGCGACGAGGAAGAAGAGGAGGTTGCTTTAGTCGAGGAGGAACTCCCCAATTATGTTGATAACGGCGATGGCACGGTCAGTGATACCCGGTCCAACCTGATGTGGAAAAAGGATGATTCCTACGCAGAGTTCAAATATGGAATTACCTGGTTTGAGGCCCACGACTATTGTGAAATGCTGAATGATAAAAAATTCGCGGGTTATGATGATTGGAGGCTGGCTGGCATTGAAGAATCCAAGAGCCTTTTTTCGTTTACTCAGGCCAATAGTGATAAGGATGGCGCGGAGATCCATATTTCAGACTTATTTGAACCGGGTGGGGGTCACAATACCTGGACCTATGAGGAAAAACCGGACTATCAGCAATATGCACAAAAATTCAGTTATGTGACAGGTAATGATGTGTGGGAGCATAAGGATAATGAGTTTTCCCATTGTCGAGTGACTCGTGATGTGGTTCAAGACGAATGGGAACCCGAATGGCGCAAGGATACTAAAACATTCGAACGTTAATCCTGATCATGGTGTTATAGGAAATTTGATTGGAGTGTTATGGACCATTATATGATTTTTGGTAAGGATGACTGCCCTCACACTCAGAAAGCCTTGGCCGATTTTAAAAAGAAACATAAGTCTTTTGTTTACGTAAACGTTGATAAAGATCCTGAAAGCCTAAAGAGGTTGTTGGACTATTCCAATGACCAGTATGTGGTTCCGGTAATTGTCAATGTCGATGAAGATAGTGTAGAAATCGGATATACCGGCGAGTAAAAGAAATATTGTTTTTTGGGAATTATTCCCGGATTTTAACCTGCCAGTTTGATTGGCAAATAAAGAAATAGAGAAAAAATGACAGACTCGCTTCCCCAAAAAGTAGAACAGGCACCGGTAAAACAGGATGATAAACCTAAACGGTTCATTGAAAAAGGCCGTGACGTTGTTTTTGATAGTAAGACGCGGGTTTATTGGCTGAAGAAAGATTCCTGGCAAGATAAGGGTAAGTTCTTTAACTGGCATGAAGCGGTTGACTATTCCGACAAAAAGAATATGAGAAAAATTGGCGGCTATGATGATTGGCGATTGCCCAATGAAGATGAAGTCTCGTCACTGTATGATGAATCTTGTGAAAACCCAGGCAAAGGTGGTGTAATCCTGAACCTTGACCCCGTATTCCCTGAGGGCGCGTTTAAAGCGGAATGGATAGCCGGAGACACCTCCACTCGCAGGCCAAGGTTTGATTATAGCCAGGGTAAAATTGTATATGTCGAAGAGTATAGCTTTGGGTCGGTCCGTATCTGTCGAAAAGACAAGGTGATAAAAGACCAGTCCCGCCCACGCAGAAGGTAAGGTTATGACGGAAACCAAATTAGAAGCGCAATATGTAGATAACGGAGATGATACCGTTACTGATCTGAAGCATAACCTTATGTGGATGAAAAATGACACATGGGTTACCCTGGGGCGTTTGATCACTTGGCATGAAAGCCAGGAGTTGGCGCGTAAAATGAATGAGGAGAAATTTGCCGGGTATAGTAATTGGCGTATTCCTTCCTCCTCTGAAGTTAAATTTCTTTTCCATATGTCTGCCAGTAATACGGATGTGGAAGGGTGTGAAATTCATGTCGATCCCGTGTTTACTTCTGGCTGTGGGTTTACCACTTGGACAAGCCAAACCCGTGGTGCCAAGGCGGCTATGGCGTATGACTTGCGATCAGATTTTGAATTCTGGCTTGCCAAAGAAAATGATGGTTTCCCCAGCGCTGTTCGCCTGATTCGGGACAATATTCAGGAAGAAGAAGAGGACCCGGACTTTGTCCGCATAGTCCTCAATAAAGACGGAACCATTACAGATAATAAGACCGGACTGATGTGGAAATCGGACGATTCTTATTTGGATTTAGATAAATGGATAAGTTGGGATGAGGCTAAAACATATGTGCAAGGTTTGAATCGGTTACGGTTCGCCGGATATCAGGATTGGCGCATGCCCACACGAAAGGAAGCGCAGGGGATTTATGATGTTTCGAATCCTGTCACGGATAACTATGGAGATATAGTTTTTCTGGCGAAAGGTTTTCCTGCCGGAGCGGGTTTGACCTGTTGGACAAAAACGTTGAATAAATCTGATAAAGGATTGGCAATTCGATTCCATTTTTATAACGGTGATTATAAATGGCATCAGTTGGGTTTGCGTAGTCATGGTGTCCGCGCAGTCCGAAACAATAAAGGTGACGGACAGCAGTCATGAGTGAGCAAGGCTCGAAACCGGCGGCTGAGCGGTTCATGGAGGCGGACAACGATACTATTATTGATGGTGCTAACCGGTTAGTTTGGCTCAAAAAAGACACCTGGCAGTTGTCGGGAAAATGGATGGCCCAGCGCCAGACTAAAGATTTTGCTGAGGATCTTAACCGAAAGCAGTTTGCTGGTTTTTCCAATTGGAGACTTCCTACAACGAGTGAGGCCAAAAGTCTTTTCGATAAAAAACTAAAAAACTCAGATCATATGGGCAAAGTGATTCACTTGTCTGATTTGTTTGAGCCGGGATGTGGGTTCCTTTGCTGGACCAGTGATGTGCGCCATAATATACAAGGTGTGCGTCTGAGTTTCCGAAAAGGAGTCATTATGTATGATGATATTTTTCGTGTGTCGAGAGGCGCATCCAGGTTGGTTCGTGATATTGAAAAGGATAATTAAAGGTTAACGACAGGGTTATAAGCGGGAGAAAAAAAATTGGATTTGCAAAATCGATTTAAAGATAACGGGGATGGAACTATTTCTGACCTTGAGACTAAACTGATGTGGAAACAGTCAGACTCCTATCAGGATACCAGTAAGTGGCTGAATTGGTATAGAGCGAAGGAATATTTATTGAATTTGGGAATTGAAAAGTTTGCGGGTTATGATGATTGGAGAATGCCCACTTTGGAAGAGGCAGAAAGTCTTTATGATGAAGATCATGTCATTCGTGATATGGACCGCATGGACATCTTCATAAGCGCGACTTTTTCTCCCGGTGGCGGGTTTACCTCATGGACTTCAAATGAATTACCGCATGCCACAGCCGCTATCTTTTATTACCGTTATGGACACGCGAACTCAAATCACAAGGAAGATATTACCAAAGACTCTGTTCGTGCGGTCCGGGATATCGAAAAACAGGACAAAGAAAAAGGTGTAATCAATAAATATCCGGGTTTTTCACCCTCTAATCTTCCCCGCTGATTAAAAAAATTAAAAAAGAATGGGTTTTAAATTTTTTGCCGTTTATAAAGGTGATCTGAACTAATTAGTTGAAAGGGAAATGTCATCGAAGAATATGGGGTTATCAATCAGCAGGAGAGTGAAAACTCGAAAATGACGTACCGGTTCGAAGAAGAGGACTACCGGAATACGTACGTTCTGGAGGACTTTTATCACACCCATCCTTTTTTCGAATACAGCTATGTTGTGGTACGTTTGCGGGATGAAGATAACAAGGCAAACTCCTTTGCCTTCCAGGTTAATTTTAATAAAACGTTTAACCCACTTCCTGACCATCCGCGATTGACAGATGTGCAAACCAAAATTGCCAAGGAATTTGCCAAAAATACTCCAGATGAATTAATCCTATTATTTAAGCAAAGGGTTGTGGAGGCAAAAGCCTACGGTGAGAAAAACCCCACCTCTTATCTGGAGTTTGAACCGGGAAACTATTACAATTACTTTGAATTGTCTCCTAGAAACAAGGAGATGCTCGATTTTAATTACGGCAAGGAACAATTTTTTGCAGAAGATTCGTACGACATTGATCCTCGCAATGATAATCGTAGTTTGAAACTTGCTTTTTATAAGCTGGAGTTGGATAACTCCAATCAGGCGCCCATCTTTTCCTCAACTTATTTCCTGGATGAACGATTGCGAGAACAAGAAGATGCTAAGTTGGAATCCTCCAATAGAGATATGTTGATAGCCATCAATCAGTCGATTCCAGATTTCAATGACAGATTGAAGAAGCGTTATAAAGATGCGAAAAAAATTGGCAAAGAATTGCTGGGAAGTACTGAGGGCGTGAAGATTCAGGAAGGTAAAATAAAAACTAATGAGCCTTGCCCCTGTGGATCGGGAAAAAAATATAAAAAGTGTTGTGCGTTAAAGTTGAACTGAAATTAGTTCTAGAGTAGTGGTGTATTTTTTGAAATGGTAACCCTGATAATGGGCAAGCCTTACTATATAATTTATGGAATTGAATCATGGCAAAAGAGAGAAAGGTTAAAAAAGTCCAGGCCCGGCATATTCTGGTAGGCTCAAAAGAGTTGGCCGATGAATTGAAGGCTAAAATTGACGGTGGGGAGGAATTTACCAAGCTTGCAGAGGAATTTAGTGAATGTCCTTCAAAGAAACGTGGTGGAGATTTGGGTTGGTTTGGAAAAGGAGCCATGGTTCGGCCTTTTGAAGTCGCGGCGTTTACTGCTCAAGAGGGCGATGTTGTAGGCCCGGTGAAAACCGAGTTTGGCTGGCACGTGATTTATGTTTATGAAATTCAGGAAGATGTTGATCCGGATGCGGGTCCTCCAACAGGTGATGAGGATGCCGATGATGATACCCTGCGATTGGTGGCAGAAAACTATGCCCATGAATTTATGATGTTGGGTTACACCAGTAAAAAGGTTCTAAGCTTGTTTACCAGCCCACATTTTAAATCAGCGAATACGGTTTATAACATTCTGGGGGTGGATGTCATCAATGAGGTGATTGCCCAGGTTTTCGGTCAGAAAATTGAGCCGAAGCAGGCAGACAAGAAAGAGGATACTCAAGAAAAGGAAAGTTGAAGGGGATTTTAGAAAAAATAAAGCGAGGCTCTCTTATTGAGAGCCTCGCTTTTTATGTTTGAATCCAACCGGCTAAAGGGTAACGCTGTGAACACTCAAAATATTGGAAGTGTCGCGTAAATCTCTTAGCGTTTCATTAGTAGGTGGGGTATCGATATTTATAATCGCGATGGCCTTACTTTCTTTCGCTTGCCGTCCCAGATGAAAGCCCGCAATATTCAGGTTATTCTTCCCGAGAATGTTTCCCAGGTTTCCGATAACGCCGGGGACATCCATGTTTTGGAGAACGATCATATTTTTTGAGAGGACTGCTTCCATATGGTAATCGTCAAACTGCACGATTCTGGAATCGCCTTTGCCAAAAATACTTCCGGTAACCTGTCGCGAAACATTTTTAGAAGTGACCCGGACTTGAACCGTACTGGTGTATTCATGCACCTCGTTGCTTTTGGATTCCTGTACTTCAATGCCTCTTTCTTTTGCAATAAAGGGGGCATTCACCATGTTGATCCCTTCGAGAGAGCGATTGAAGAGTCCTTTTAAAATGGCGATGGTCACAGGCTCTACATTGATGTTAGAAACTTCTCCGTTATATTGAATTTCAATACGGGTTACTGGGCCATCTGTGAGTTGGGAAATAAAGTTTCCGAGGTCTTCTCCCAGTACGAGATAGGGTTTGATTTTGGCTAGTGTTTCGGCATCAATGGATGGAACATTGACCGCATTGCGGACGTTTCCGTGTTTGAGATAGTCTATGATTTGGTCACAAATAGCGGTCGCCACTTTTTCTTGTGCTTCTCCTGTGGAGGCGCCCAGGTGCGGGGTGCATATGATTTCTTCTACTTGCAGGAGAGGGCTATCGAGATCGAGAGGTTCTTTGTGGTAAACATCGAGAGCGGCTCCTGCAACTATTTTGGATTGGACGGCTTCAATCAGAGCTGAGTCGTCAATCAGTGAACCTCGGGCGCAGTTAACAATGCGAATGCCAGGTTTCATTTGCCCAAACTCTTTTTTTCCCAACAATGGCTTGCCGGCCAACCCTGGAGTATGCAGGGTCAGAAAATCGGCGCGTCCTAGTAAATCTTTCAGTTCAACCAGTTCGACACCTAATTTATCGGCCCTCTCCTGAGAGATGTAAGGATCAAATACTACTATCTTCATTTGAAAAGCGCGAGCCCGTTCAGAAACTATTGAACCAATTCTTCCTAACCCGATAATCCCCAGCGTTTTTTCAAATAACTCCACACCCATAAATTCCTTGGGAGCCCATTTTTTATTTTTCAGGCTGGAACGGGCTTGTGGGATATTTCGAGACATAGCCAGCAATAAGGCCATGGTGTGTTCGGCAGTGGTAATGATATTTCCTTCGGGGGCATTCATGACAATTATGCCTTTTTTGCCTGCGGCATCCAGATCGATGTTGTCCACCCCGATGCCTGCCCTTCCTATTACTTTCAAGTTATCAGCGGCCTCAATAATTTCAGCGACCACTTTAGTAGCACTTCGGACAATTAAACCATCGTAGGCGGGGATGATTTTTATCAACTCCTCCTTGGGGAGGCCGGTTTTAACATCGACTTCGAGTCCGGATTCATTTTTAAGAATTTCAACTCCTGTTGCGGAGAGGTTGTCAGAAACAAGAACTTTCATTCGCTAACTCCAAAAAGTGATGGCCGGAAACTACCGGCGGTTCTTCTCAATAAGCTACTAGGCGAAGGGCCGACTGGCAATAGCTTTGCACTGCTAGCAAAGAATTTTCTCAGTTCAAAGAATCCTTGCTATTTACCTTTGGCGGCTTGCCAGATCAATAAGCTTCTAATAGTATTTCCTGAGCGGCGGCTACTCCCTTACCAAACTGGACTTGAGCGCCGAATTTTTTAAGGGCCATCTCCAAAGCTGAAATAGCTATAATGATGTCAAAGGTGTCTACATAACCCAGATGGGCAATTCGCACGACTTTTCCTTTCCATTGGTCTTGTCCTCCTGCCAGGGTTACGCCAAAATCATCACGCAGGCTTTTAACCAGTTTTCCATCCTCTACGCCCTCGGGGACACATACCCCTGTTGCACTTCCTGCCGGACAGTCTGGCGCAACCAAGCTCAATCCCATAGCTTGAGTTGCGGCTCGGGTAGCCCGGGCCATGCGGTCATGGCGTTTGAAAACATTTTCCAGACCTTCTTCTTTAATATCATTTAGCACTACCCGCACTTTTTCTAACAACACCGTAATGAATCAGACAGATGACATAAAATAGCCATAGATCAAAATATAACTCTTAGGCCTTACGCTTTTCAAAATCCTTCATATAATCAATCAGAGTATCAACGCCAGCTTCAGGCATGGCGTTATAGATACTCGCTCGCATTCCTCCGACTGAACGATGACCTTTTAAGGTGGTTAATCCAACATCCTCAGCACCTGCTAAAAATTCTTTGTCTAAGTCGGCATTGGCCAACACAAATGTCACATTCATCCAAGACCGCGAAGCTTTTTCCACGGGATTACTATAGAAGTTCGAATTATCAATCGCGGCATACAATTTATTGGCCTTGTTTTCGTTCAATTTTGCCATAGCGGAAAGCCCCCCTTGT
>Ga0233434_1003072_pt1 | contig 13929 bp, 5 predicted proteins | sample SI_122_August201_4_FD_182738 | JGI IMG/M metagenome (GOLD analysis project Ga0233434, IMG submission 182738) | Seawater microbial communities from Saanich Inlet, British Columbia, Canada - SI_122_August2016_120_MG | ecosystem: Environmental > Aquatic > Marine > Inlet | place: Canada: British... | reverse complement strand
GTGACGAAAGGTTGTATTAAAATGAGGTGAGTCTTTGCTAATCATATCCGGCCACTGTTTTAGTTGTGACCAACCGTTCCCAATCGTCCAAATGGGGATATGACCATCCCAAACGAGATAAAGCTCCGACGGATTCGGGATCGAACTCTGCTTCAAATTGCGTCCCGGGTTAGGGCTAGTGTGCGGCAGGGACCATGGTAGGCGCCGATGCTTCATGGCGTGGCCAACCATGTTTGCGGAATAATCGAATGGGATTTCCGGCCAGGTAATTGCCGGCCCGAGATTATAGAAATTTTTTTCTTCTAATTCATACAGCCGCCGATCCGCGGGGCAGCGGAAAACATGCATAGGCACATTGGTATAATGCAGGAGCATGCCATGCATAGTCCAGCCATGCCCGGCACCGACCAGACCTGACCGAGTTGGGGCGCTCCAATAGCGCTCGAATGCCAGCGGCATGTTGCTGTCGTAGTTCAAGGTGTAGAGTTGCATAGCGATTCCCATTTGCTTGAGGTTCGAGGAGCATGCGGCAAGATAGGAAGCCCCCTTGGCGCGCGCGAGTGCCGGCAACAGCATGCTTGCCAGAATGGCAATGATGGCGATCACCACCAGTAACTCGATGAGCGTAAATGCTTTTCTAGATGTGTTTTTCATTTCCCTTCAGCTTTCAATTCTTCACCCTGTACGTAATAGCCGAGCCATGCACCTTACCGTCCACGTAGGGTGTTACCCTCTTCAATCTATCAAACGTGGGCTTTAGACGGGAACTGTACTCGATCACTGTGCCTGTGAAAGGTTTAGACTCGCTTTTTACGTACCGAAGTCCTTTGCGGAATTCCATTTGATCTCCTGATACCTCACGGGTTTCCTTCGGCACAGTTGCATCGTTAACCGATGCCTGTTCCAGTTGAATGCAACCCACCAACACCACGGCAGCAATTGTTGTGAGTAGGAGGTGTTTCATTTCAAGATGACCTAGAAAGTTGATAAGCAATTCATATAATTATCACAATGCGTAAAGTGCTTTCTTCCCTTACCCCCCCCCCTCGAAAAAATAGTGGAATTTTAGACACAACATTTACGCAACATATTTTCTGCGTATATCTGCAATCTCATGCGTGTTTTGGGTAATAAGAACAAACGGAGTGCAACAGCTAGGACAGCTTTAAGTTGCTTGTTATCAAGAAGAAAAGATGGAGCCAGTGGTCGGGATTGAACCGACGACCTGCTGTTTACGAAACAATTTATAATATTTATTACGGCTGTCTGCATTTGCCGATCGATGAAACTCAACCGCCCTCACTCTTCCCTATCTTCATCCCCAAGAAACACTGACGGCACATAATTCACACTCGACCAAACCGGGATACCACCCTGTCCGTTTAGGAAGAAGCTGCTCACGTCTCCCTGTAATCGCAACGCACAGCGCTCCGCTAAGTTCACCGAACTGTCCTCCAACTGTTCCGGCAACACCACCAACCCGCTCCCTATGTCTGTCTCCACCGTGTCAATCTCCACAACCCCCTGCACCCCGTACTCCGACGATGCCGTAATGGCGGTGTCAATCGACGGCAAAAACGCCTCAGCTACCACTTGAATATAGCCTCCATGCCCGCGCACCGCATTAGCTGAAAGCTGGCCCCGGTTCATGAACAACAAATCCGGCTTGCTGATCGTGATGTTCCCTCCGTCCTGTCCCGCCTCCGCACTCATACGGCTATCCCTGATATAGGTGGATCCCGCTCCTAATAACCGAATACTCCCCCCATCCTTCGCCGCAGACGCCGTCAACTCACTCCTGACAAAGCGCATCTCACCGGCCGACTCTATCTCTATGTCTCCCCCGTCTGCCTGACTTGAACTCACCGATACACTCGCTCCTTGGCCAAGCGACAACCCCCTGGCCAAACGCAACATCACACTCCCTGCTGCTCCCTCTCCCGTGCTCGCGCTCCCTATAAGGCCCTGCTGCATCTCCAGTTGATCTGCCTTTAGTTCAATCGTTCCAGCGTCCCCGCTGCCCTCTGTGCTGGTCAACAGTCCGCTGGCCACCCTCTCCCCTGTTTCCCCCCCCTCGATGTCTTTCGGATCAAATCCTTCACCCGTTCCCGTGATGGTCACGATACCGGATTGTACAACCAACTCTCCCGCCGCTCCACCGGCACTGGCCGCACTCTCGATCCGGGCTCCGTGCTTCAGCGTGATGCTATCAGTATCCACGGATATCCGGCTCCCCACCCCTTCTCCGGAGGTGCTCCCGTAGATCAATGACTCGTCCATATCCAGTGCGGCTGCCTTCACCGACACCTCTCCGCCGTTGCCGCTGTCCCGTACGTCTGCCACCACTGCGGATTTGCCACTTAGGTTCATCGCTGCGGTGTCAATGGTGATTCGGCCGCCTTCCCCTTGACTAAGTGCCCCGGCGTAGATCGCAGAGCGGTTGGCCAGAGCCAAATCGGTGGCCGTGAGGGTCACGTCTCCACCGTCTCCACTGGTAAAACTGTCGCTTGAGATCTTGCTTTGGTCGGCCAGTTGCAGTGAGTCGGTTTTGATCTCCAACCGGCCGGCATTGCCGTAGTCCAGTTCGGTCAGTCCAAGCTCGGTCTCGAACTTGTTTGGCTCGGTGTTGCTGAGCATCGAGCTGCGACCGGAGAGCGACACAGCATCGGCTTCGATGATGATATCGCCAGCGTTGCGTTTCGGGATCACCGTGGTTGTCTTGACATAGCTCGATTCAGACAGATCTAGTGACTTGGTTTTGAGGCTGACTGAACCGTTCTGATCCACCTCGGTTCTATTGCTGAACTCGATCTGATACAACGGTACCGACTCGGTAGAGATAAACGAGCGTCTCGATATTTTAATCTCATCCGATGTAATCGAAACATCACCCGGCAACGCCGTGTCAATCTGGGCGTTGCGGATATAGCTGCCACCCTCCAAATTCAAAATCTCTGATGCGATTTGAATATCTCCGGAATTTCCAGACGCGTAGGGATCGTTTTCTCTATTCAGAATAGATTGATTCAGCCCGCTTTCAACCGCTGACCCTTCGCTCATTGTAAACCGGCTTGATCCGATCGTAATGCCACCAGATTCACCCCGACTGAAGCTGTAGCTGCCAATCCGCGAATCCTTATCCAGGACAATGCCGGCTGCCGCTACATCAAGGTCACCTGCCTTGGCGGCATTGGTCGATTGCGTGCTAATAATGGCATCCTCAAGCGAAATCTCTCCGGCTTGAATGTTCAAATCCGCTATCGGCCTATTACCCTTAATATCATCCCCATGATTTGTAGCTAAAATGTATGAATCCGGCTCTAGGAGCAACTGCTGGCTCGAGATATCAATGGAAACTGGATCCAAGACAGTGGAATCAGATTTTCCAGAGGGACTCAGTGACTCAATGGTGCTCCCAGCCCGCAGGGATAATGTATCCTGCACGTCTATCCTACTGCCAAAGGTGCCACCCACAGTTATTTTCGAATTATTGATATCAAAATTCCTTGCTGAAAGAGACAGCGCTGGTGTCGTCAAATTCACACCAGAGAGAAAATGGACATCGCTTTTCGATGAAACAACCACCCTGTGATCCTTATCCGAATTATCGGGATAATCAAAAACCACACTATTGACACCTACTGATCCGTCTCCAAGATCCATTCCCAAACTGATGTTATTGCCCTTGAATAGGGTGATCAAATCCCGGCTCGGGCTCGTGTTGATTCTACTGAATTTCATCCTTCCCAATTCCAATTTACCTTCTGCCAGAAAACTCAGTGAACCGGTACCAGCAATTGAGGGGTAATCAGTTGGATCAATCTTTTCCGAATTAAATCCATTGAGGATATTCTCCGCCGAAAAGGTGATATCACCTCCCATATAACTGGTCGAAGCGTGAGAGTTGATTATGTTTATATCCTTAATCAGCATATCATTTTCAGCCATGATGTTTATATCTCCAAGCGTAGTGGTCTTGTCAGTCCTCTTGGTACCATTTTGAATCATAATATTGTGCAATTTCATCTCATTGGCATTAATCGAGATATCCCCGTATCCTTCTTTCAGAGCCTGGTCTAGTTCCCCCTTATCCGCCATGGCAACATTGATTATTCGAACTAGTTTGGCATCAAAAGCATCAGCATTGATCTCCAACTGTCCTGTATCTCCACCGTATGCCATCACCCATATCTCAGTTGCGAAATCACCTAAACCATCCAGGATAAGATCACCACCGTTAATGCTGATATTTCCGGTTCCCCCCCTCGTATTTGATCTAAGAGCTATGAGTGGTCGATGGCTGGAGAGTGATTCCTTAGAATTAAAATAGATGTTCCCTGTCTTGAACTTCTCTCTACTGTTCTCGCCGAAATAGTTATTCGACTCAATCGCTGAAATCACAATATTGGAATTGTCCACATCAATATTTATGTCTCCGCCCTGCCCTCCCAGCGAAGTCGTCCGCACCCCACTTCCTTTCAATTGCAACTCTCGGGACTTGATGTTGATATTACCGCCCTTATCCTTCACTGGGCTAAGCGCATGCAACACGGTGGCTTGACGTAGATCGACTTTGTTCGCAATAAGATTGATGTCCGCTCCGCTTACCGACACAACTCCACTACTAATCATATCAATTTTCTCACCAAACAGACCTATCTCTGAGCCTCCCTCATCATCTACCTTGTTGCCCCTCAATAAAGCCCCCATCAATTTAACTTCACCCTTCAATTGGTCAGTTCGGATATTAAAATTCGCCTCTGCGCCGCTTAACGATTCCGCCTCACTGGTTCCGCCAAATGCTCCACCATCCTTGAAAAGTAATTTATCTACGGCTCCAAGCCTAATCCCTGAAAAATCGTCCATATCCACATCAGGCCCCAACTCGAACCCTTTTTCATTTATCAGGGTGATGTTTCCTCCCTCTCTACTGGAAACAACTACCCCATTCAAAATGGTTTTCTTACCTCCGGTGACCCGTAGGAACACATTACTGACTCCTTCCGGAAGTTCCATGACGAGAGTTTGTCCAGTACCAATGTTGAGCTTCTCAAAACTGTGAAACAAATTTGCCCCATGTACTGCACCCAAATCGCTCGGGACAACCATCTCGCCTTCTGCAATGAGATTCCTGACCTCTCCAAAGGTTCCATCGGTTAACAGAGCTTCTTGTTCAACCAAGTTGAGAGGTTTTTCCAATCCACCCACATAACTTCCTTCCAATAACATTTCACCGGAAATATCCAATTCGGTCACACCCCTTTTGCCGTCTCCCTCGACCATCCCGGTTATCAATGAATCCTTCATGTTAAGATTATTCGATTTGATCGTGATTTTATTACCGTTTGTATCTGGTGCAAGATGAGAAGACCCTACGGAAAGCACCTGGCTGTTATCCATTTTAATTGACTCCTCAAAGTTGAGTTGGATCTGCCCTTCTTTCCCTTTTCTCTCATCGTAGATTCTAACCTCGGCATTGTTTGCCTCCAGATTATTACCTATTAGAAGAATCTCAGCACGTGTTCCGCTTGAAATGGTTTCACTATTTATTTTTGCATTCGATAGGATGATATCATTCCGAGCATTTAACTTGATCCGCCCCACCCATCCCTCAGCGGATGCCCAAACATTACGGCTAAGCACCTCTGAATCCTCTATGCTGATATCCTCAGCATCAACGATGACTCGCCCAATATTTATGTACACTCTCGACTTATTGATCAGATTAAAAGAACCGGTCGCATTAATCTTAGTAGTCTTGTATCCATTGAGAGGATCAGGGCTCATGGCATAGATCTCACCATGTATCTTTGGATTATCGTAGTGGCAGTATTGGCTAAGAGAGACATTGTCCAAAGTGATGTTGCCGCCGCTTAAGCTGACCATGGGTGTCTCTCCAAATAACTGGGGGCTACCTGCCTCCACTCGAGAGCCTTGCAAGTTCAAGTCGTTAAACCCAGAAATCCTTATCCTTCCCGTGCCCATAAACCCCTGTTGCGGCATGAGTTGAGCAAAGATGTTAACTCCATCATTAATGGAGACATCCGGGGCTTTGATTACCAACTCCTGTGAACCAACAGCAGTCGTGTTTATGCCGGCCGGCCCTTCCAATTCAACACGATTAGAACCAATGATCCCCATGCCTGACTGGCTCATCAGACCGTACCCCTTAATGTGAATGTCACTTCCTTCAATGTTGAGCATCCGGGAAAACACCGTTCCGTTCACTCCCAGCTCTCCCGGGCCAAAATAGATTTTCCCATCGGCATCCAACTTAAATACATTGCTGCTCACTTTGGAATTCCCGTGGCCAATGTCCATGTCGGTAACGGTTATGTCACCCCCCGAGTTTACAACCAGACTCCCGAGAATAGTGCCTCCACTTAAGTTGGCGGATTCGTCACTGTTGACGACAATAAACCCCGTATAAAAATCTTGTTTATTGATTTTGGACTCAATTTTGATTCCCTTATCTACATCGACGGATTTCGCGTTCAACTCAATCAGGTCAAACTGTCGAAGGGCCGACTCGCCCGAAATACTAATATCCCCTAGTGATTGCACCCTAATGGCAGATTGCACTCCACCAGAGTCTCCGGTAAGCGATCCGTGGTCTACTGATATGGCATTGGACTCAATCGAAACATGCGGCACATCATTGTAATCAAGAGGTTGGTTTATATCGATGACATTGAAGGACACCTGGTCGCCATACCAAGAGGCTAATTTGCGGCTTACCGCACTCGCATCCTTAAACCTACCTTTAGGAGAAAGGCTATTTTGATCAACTACCTTCCCGTTTTTTGAGTCCCACAAGATATCCTTTGAACCCTTATGTGCTCCCCGGGCATCCGCCCAACCAACGTTAATGTTGCTTTCTCCCATAATGTCCACTTTGGTGGGAGCATCAATTAAAATTTTACTGCTCCCTTTCAATGTGGAACGCCCGTCCATCCTAAAAGTATCCGCTGCAATATGAAGATTTCCTTCTTCAAAGAAATCTGATTTTATCAAGGATCCATGATCCACGCTGAGCTGCGTTGCAGATTGTATATCAACATGGCTATCCGCAAACACATGGCTATCGTCGATAAAAAGGCTTTCACCTTTTAGATAAACCTGACCGGACTTTACTTTGCTGTTCTTTCCCAAACTCATATCCCCGGACAAGTTCGCAGCGACATGATTCGACTTGGTAAGATTTGGCTGCATGACAAATTCGAGTTTGGCTCCCTCGGGGATTGTTTTCTCGAAAACCACCTGTTCAAGCGCACCGTTACTGTTAAAGTTCAATGTAAAGTGCCTGCTATTGCTTTGTCGTTTACCGTTTAAATAAACCTCAATAAAATTTTCCTGAACAAAAATAGGCCGATTAAACTTCACCGTGTTTCTGTCACTTCCTAGCGTTATTGTGTGCGTAAATTCGACGTCTTTAACGCCTGCCATCTTGGTCGCCACCTCAAGTGTTCCTTGTTCCATTCGGAGTGACTTCGCCTTAATGTCAATGCGAGGCGCTTTGATCATTTTGAAAATCTTTTCCTCAGTAACTAAATTCACCGAGTAGACCCCGCCTCCAGTAATCTTAGCGTCTTTGGCATTGATCGAAATCGGGGCAGGGGCTTCCAACCCCTCGGTAACGACAAGAATTCCCACCTTGCTTGCAAAGGGGACATCACTTCCGATCTCGTCTATAAAGTCGCCTCGATCCACTCCACTGCCATCCTCCTCAGTGATCGTCGTGTCCATAATTTCCAAGTCTCCTCTCAACTCTATCAAAACCCCCTGCCCCTCACCCTCCACCTCAACTGCCGATCTGTTCCGAATCTGGCTGTCTACGATAGACAAATTGTCACCCACGACGCTCACACCAGTTGGCACGTCTTTCGACTTGGAATAAATCGCTGAGTCCTCCAATCGAACATCGCCTCCAATCAGGTTCACGGGGGCATCCAAGATCAACTTGCTTCCGCTGAACTTAATCGCCCCCCCCGGGTTCTCCCCCAGAAACCCAAAGGCATCAGGTGCTGCCGAGGTGAACACACTTTGGTCAGGATTCGATGCGTTAAAACTACCGCCATCACCCAGTTCTATGCTTTCTTTTGTACTCAAAGTGAACGCACCGTCGACGCTCACGCTGGCGTTTTTACCAAACAAAAAACCGTTCGGGTTCAGCAAGTACAGATTTGCATTCGCGATCTCCGATTTAATCAACCCATCGATCTCAGATATTTCGCTTCCAGTTACCCTTCCCAAGATATTTTGAATGGAGTCAGGGCCGGTAAAAGTCGCGGACTCGCCGGTCCTGAGGCTGAAATCGCTGAAACTGTGAAACAGATTTGGACCCACCGTCTTGCCCAGTGTGTCTGGAATTTTGAAGTTCGGCCCGTTTAATGAACCAACATTTCCGAAACTATTATCCAACACGACCTGTGCTGATGCGCATGCAATAGTTGAAATGAAACAGAAAAACAAACCAAACCTGTGTACTGAAATCTTTTTCATTACTTAACAATAATTACATCGAATAATGTCATAAACTTTACGTTGATGCAGGCGCACTTAATGCTGATTATTCAGGTAAACAATTAGAAACAGATTTCAAATCCAAACTCTTCAGCGAGCATTCTGCCTGACAATCTCTCCAAATCATTTCTTCGCTCGGCCGAAGAAGGCCGCCTTATTCGCTTTTATTTTATATGGGCTTTTCCGTCTCGAATCCTTCCAAGGACCGTTAGCTGTCGGGGCCGTTTGCAAAGTTCCTTCAAAAGTGACTGTCACTGTACGATCAGAGTTATGGATCACGCTGATCGACGGTTCAAATCCATTATAATTAAGCAACCATTGTGAAAGATACTCGCCTGCAATCGGCAATGCACCAGTTGTGAGATCTTTTTCATTAGCTAATCGCCAGGCGACAGCAGCATTATCACCACCGTTACCTTCCTTAACAACCAACTCTACGAAGTACGCCTTACCCTTCTCCAAGGTAACTGGCTCAGAGGTTCCCTCTTCGCCAGTTGGTGCATAACTACGGGCTCCACGCCAGTTTGACTCCTGAGCGATCTTAACTGCGTTAGCCGGATTCTCGTCTGTCGACAGCCAGAACTCGGAGGAGTCATCGGTCGCTATATGGAAAACATACTCACCTGTCTTAGGTGGATGAATGTAGCCTAGGAATAACCAACCATAGTTGTCGCGGTAATTAACCTTTGGCTTTCTCTCGATTTTTCCGGACTGGGGCCATTCAAAATAATTAGCCGTTTCAATGACATTCGGTGAGTCTGGATATTTTTCATGCCCCAGAAATGAACTGAGCGAGGGACCTGGAATATCATGATACTCAAGTACGGTTAACCCCTCTGCGCTGCCCGGCTTCGCGCCCAGGGAGTACAAATTAGATGCCTCGAAATACCACTTGCTACCTCGTGTTACGCCATTAGATTCCTCAAAGAAGAACGAGACCGTATGCGTGCCCGCAGAAAATCGGTTTTCAGATTCGTATGTGATAAACACCAAGTTGCCGCTCTTCTCAACGGAGGATTCCACCTCTTCCCCGTCCAATGTAAGCTTAATTGTATCCTCCTCCACAAAGGTTAATTCGTTACGAATGATCACCTCGATTAAACCCCGTTTCGCCGCAGTTTTCATCATTTTTTCACCATCTCCAGGAGAGACCGAAATCACACTGGCGCGGCCGGTTGATGGTCGATCTGTGGTGCTAAGTTCCGGGGTAATACCCTTGACTGTGTAAGCCTTGATGGAATCTTTAATTTTCGGGTCATTGATTAGAACCTTTCCAACACCTGGCACAACGGAGAAAATCTCAATGGTCGCACCAAGGTCGGCTGACCACCACGCGATACGTAAAGGATAAAGGCCTGGCTTGTCTAAAAATATTTCAAAAAGGGTGTCAGAAGAACCGCGCCCACCATTAAAAAACCCGACCTGCTGTACGAGCAGGTCATCGAAATTCGAGTCTATGCTCGCGCTGAACCCATCATCCGAGTTTACACCTAAAGTATATGCACCACGGTCCAACTGAAGTAGGGCAATGTACTCAGTGGCGATGCCATCCATGGAACCTCCCCAACCCGGAGCACCAGGGATCTCCTCATCCTCACGGCCGTTGCTGGCCTTAAAATTACCAATGCCGCTAGGAGCATTAGAACTCTGGTTTACCGTCTCGACAATGACGGGATAATAGCTCCAGCCTATGAAGGCATCCGGGTCAGACTCGTTCAAGTAAGGCTCGCCCGTGTTAGGGTCGATGTATCCACCTCGAATCTGCTTCTCGGCGTTCAGCCACATGTTGCCGTGCAAACTAACTCCTCCCGTTTGCTGTCCGGTAATCTGGGTGGTGTAAACCAGGAATCCAGGGCGCCCCTTCAAAGACTCATCCACCATCAACGTATCCTCGATCAACTCATAGTCACTCACTGTGAACTCCAAGGGAACGGTATTCATACCCCCTTTTTCGTCAGAGTATGACAACACAACAACATGCTCACTGGCAGTCTCGAACAGTTCGTCGGTCGAGTAATCAATAGCCGTAATACCATCCGCCTTTGACTTGGAAACATTAACAAGTTCCCCATCGAATGTCACCTCTACGCTGTCTAGATCGACTCCGTTAGACTTGGCATCCGTCATGGTAATTTCGAACCCACCCGCGTTCCCGCTAAAGTCGGACACTATTGGAACGACACTTTCGTAGAGGGTGATCTTCAGGTCGTCGATATACTGCTTCAAGTTCATACCCCCCGTGCGCGCGGCAAACAACCACTGCGGAGCCTTGAATGCGCTCGATGAGATAGCCTTATTATCAAAGATGGTATGACCACGAAACTGGAGGGATAGCATTCCTCCAATGACACTTATTTTAACGTCAGCCCACTCTTCGTTGTGCCACATCATGACGTATTGACCATCTTCTCCCTTGAATCGATCCACAGAAGGAACATCGGTCGTACCGCTGAAACTCTGGGAGGCTTGTGATTCATCGGCGTAAAACACCTCTATCTGGGGGGCCAAGTCATTTGCCCCACTGTCCCATACGTCGAAACAGATTCTCATACCATCACCGGCTCCTTCCTCAGCGAAATCGGCCTGTTTAGGTAAATCGTTCCCGATAGAGATACTTAATCCGTCCGCCGGACGGCTCGAGCCATTACCCATGAACAAACGAAATGATATTTCAAAACTGCTGAAGGACGCACCCTCAGCGAAATCCTCTAACAACACACTGCCGTTCTGGTTATTTCTATTCTCGGTGATTTTCAGCACCTGTTTGTGATGCCGTGTGTTACCATGCAAACTGATAAGATTACTCAAATCTCCTTTATCACCATTAAAGTCCTCGGAAAAAGAGGCGATCTCGGTGAAGGAGTCGATATCGACCTGCGCATTCAATGAGAGCATAGCAGCCAGTAGCAAAAACACGCTCGCAAAGACACCTCTCCTCTGGATTGTGACTTTCATGACATCTTTCTTTAAATACTTAAAAGAATTACGAGCTACCCAAGCTGGGACAAAGCTTTCGTTAGTCCGTCAAGACACCATTTAACTAATGACGAAGAGTATGTCAATGCTGGGATGCAGGAAAGTCTTTTCCACTCTTCAGTCGCTTCGCCATAACATCTGCACCTTTTGAAAAACTCGGTGGCCCCCTTCTTGCCGTATTCAACTGCTATAAAGAAAGGAGTTTTGCAAACCTCGTTCTTCAAATTAACATCCGCACCAGCAGCGATATGCTATTTGACGGCTGCGATGTTTCCGTTATAGACAGCTTCGTGAATTGATAACTCTCCACACCCCACAACCAGCACGGCTGCGATTGTTGTGAGTAGGAGGTGTTTCATTTACCTTCAGCTTTCAATTCTCCACCCGTCTTGCCGCCGTGTTTGCGGAGGAGGTCGACTGTTTCTGAGTGTTCTAAACCGATGGCCATATCTAGCGGTGTGTCGCCAACATCATCCTTCGCATTCACATCTGCACCGTTGGCAATCAGCAACTCGATGATTTTTTTGTAACCCTCACCGACGGCCACAAACAATGGTGTCCACCCTTCCTCCTCCTCCTTGGCATTCACATCCGCACCCTTGGTTATAAGTAACTCAACGATTTCATTGCTGCCTACTAAAGCCGCAATATGCAAAGGAGGAGTGCCGACATCCTCACCTCTTGCATTTACATCTGTCCCAGCAGCCAAATGCTTTTTGACGACTTCAACATTTTCAAGCATCACAGCTTCATGAATTGAGATGTCTGGTGCTTCAGCTTTGACTGAAGGCGGTTCCACTGTTTTTTGCGTTTGTGTTGTTCCACATCCCACCAACAGCACGACTGTAATTATTGTGATTAAAGTTTTCATTTTTATCTTTCGTTCACTGTTTCCAGCGAAGAGGAGGCATGCTAACAGCTTTTGCATTAAACCCGGTCATTGATAAAATCAATGGTTCTATTGATTGAATCGATAGTCACCCCACCAGCACCACGGCTGCGATTGTTGTGATTAGTATGTGTTTCATTTTCCTTCAGCTTTCAATTCTTCACCCGTCTTGCCGCCGTGTTTGCGGAGGAGGGGGATGATTTCTGGTTTTTTAAACTGGATGGCCCAATCTAGCGGTGTTTTGTCATCATCATCCTGCGTATTAACATCCGCACCTTTAGCGATAAGCAGTTCGGCAATTTCCTTGGGACCATTCTCAGTCGCAACATGTAAAAGCGGCCATGGGTAGTGTCGACGTGTTCAACTCTATGTCTTCTTGTTTTGCAAAATGACCTGTCTCCGATCACCGTGTTGCTTGTGTTTGGGGTTGATGCAGTTTAACTCCAGATCAGCGGACATTTTAGTGAGATTCATATCGACCCAACCATGCGCATGTCCTTTTCCAAAATAGTAACTGACTGCCGGTTGATTAACGAGATGGAGATGGTCGCGTCGATCATGTTGCCACTCATGCGTGTGACCATAGAAATAGGCCCTGGCATGCTTTCGCTTTGCAAGGAGTTCTAACAGGGATGCCCCATCAGGCATGCCCTTGATGGGACGAACCCCGCGATTGGGATACGGGTTGAAGTGACCAAAGATAAGGGCTGGATTATTGACTCGCTCATCGAGTTGTTGGGCGAGCCAGTTCAACTGTTCGTCCCCCAGGACTCCTTTTCTTCCCGAATCCAATAAGACGAGGTTGGCGAGGGGAAGTTCAATCACGCCCGCCTGAATGCCCATGTGCTCCTGCTTCAGGAACGGGAGCAATTTCCACAGGTCCTTGCGATTGTCGTGATTGCCGACCGTTACATGAATGGTGATGCCGGCAGCCCGAAGTGGCTTAACAAGCCTGAGAAACTCTTTGTACTCGGCTTCTTTACCATTGCTGAGAGCACAGTCGCCGTTGACTATAAGGTTAGCCGGCCGAGGATTGAGTGCAATGACGCTCTTGGCCGCCTGTGTAAGACAATTCGCCATGTTCACCCACTCATGCTCGGACTCTTTGACGGGAGAACCTGGCCACTTCGTCCCCGGGTAGACACGATCTGGATCGGCACTGATGTGTGTATCCGAAAGCAAAGCTACTCGGTTCTGGTCCAAGCGAACAGCTTCACTATCCGCGGAAGCCAACGCGCTAGGCGCCATTATAGCCGTGCCACCAAGAGTGAGCGAGTGCCTTAAAAATTGACGGCGAGTGATCGGCGGAAGAATAATTGGCATCTTAGATATCCTTTAGTTTTGTTGATTGATTTTCGATAGGTTTAGTCATGCTGAGTCCAAGAACTGTTTGCATCCTATCAAATTCGCTCACTGCACAACTTTCAATCTCGAAAGCATATGAAGTGAAGTGAATCAGCGAAGGCGGTTGTCGCCAGCACCACGGCTGCGATTGTTGTGAGTAGGAGGTGTTTCATTACAGGAGTCTCTAACCTATTGAT
>Ga0233434_1003058_pt1 | contig 13984 bp, 15 predicted proteins | sample SI_122_August201_4_FD_182738 | JGI IMG/M metagenome (GOLD analysis project Ga0233434, IMG submission 182738) | Seawater microbial communities from Saanich Inlet, British Columbia, Canada - SI_122_August2016_120_MG | ecosystem: Environmental > Aquatic > Marine > Inlet | place: Canada: British... | reverse complement strand
GGTTTGTGCCTCGGGGAACCCTTGCTCCGCTGCCAGTCGATACCACTTGACGGCCTCTTTATCGTCCTTGGGGACTTCCTTACCTCTACTGTAGATCAGGCCAATATTGTATTGTGCTTCGGCAACTCCTTCTTCTGCCAGAGGCATCCATTCATAAAAATTCATACAGCGTCCTTTAACATTTCCTCTTTGACACGGAGAGGTGGGATGATTGACGGGTATACTGGTTAGATATATTTGAGTTTTTTTAATGCCCAAGAACGGTGTGGAACACCGCACCGGCCCCCACACAAAAATAAAGGAATGCTCCGAACAGGTTCCAGACGATGGATTTAATTTCGTTGAAGGACATCACAGCATCTCCTTCAGCACGAAGAAAAAAAACGCGAGGGTGGTGATCACGGTGTTTACCACCGCTGACCAGATCATGAGTTTGTGTGAAAATGTTTCCATAGACCTTCCTTAAATTTTAAGCCCGTAACTTTCCGGGCCAAAAGTACGTATCTCCAAGCAACTGCATACCTTTATGCCCCTTTACCTAAACCCTGACAAACAAAATCGGATTTTACAGGTTTGGTGGAGGTAGTACAAGGTTGCCTGCTTATCGTATAATTTGAACACTATGGTTGAACTGGTTCTTATTGCACATTTTATTATTATTTTATTTGTCATTCTTGGGTTTCCGGTTGGACTTGTCGTTAACTCGCGCTTGTTCCGCATTATCCATGTCACTACTCTGGCAGGGATTGCCCTACTGATGGTTTTGGGCATCCCCTGTCCCTTGACTATTCTAGAAGAAGCTTTAAGACAAGCTCCAGTTTATGCAGGCTCTTTTATAGGGAGCTGGCTCAATCGGATTATTTATCTGGAAGATTTTGATGCCTCCTTCGTCCCATACTTGGCGGTGGGGTTCCTCGTGTTGACGGTTTCTTCCTTTTTCTGGAAACCGTTAAAACCTGCCAAATGAAAGAGAGGAAAAATTAAGATGGAAGATAACGCATCTTCCATAAGTGAAGATGAGGCGATAAAGTCCCCAGCCGATTCAAGCGCTAAAAAAAGCCTATAGGAGGAAAATAATCTGGCTGGAAATTTTAGTTTTGCTATGAGTTGTCGGTCGCTTCTTGCGGTTTGGCGGGTTTTTTATCTGAAACTTCTTCATTTTCGATGCCGCCCCAGTTGTCGTCGACGAATCGGTCGGTCATGGTGTGCAGGTCTTTTTTGTTATGTTGGATTTTTTTCAAAAGCAGTTTTGTTTCTTCATCCGGAAATAAGTCGTTGAGGTCGCTTTCTTCTTCGGGGAAAATTTCGTTCAGGTCCACCTCCGACTCTGGAAAAGGCAGTTCGTTTTGCGGCGCAAAAATCTTCTCTTCATCCGCAACAACTTCAGTCTTTAAAGATTCGGTTGGGGTTTGCTCTGTTGGCTCGTTCATGCTCGGGTCTCCAAGTGATGCTACTTTGATTTGATATTTTACCCAAGTTTGTTGAATTAATCAAACCCTCCACAGGTCAATCATCTCAGCCTTTATGAGGCTTTCATAATCAGGTAGGAAATAAGCAAAACCTTTTCACGCCGAGAAAATCCTTTGCCTGCCAGATAAAGTTATTGCAGTCGCCCGTGGCGGTTCGCCACTAGGAGCAGGCTTCTATTTGTATGAAATCGTGCAATTCGCCTTTGCCCCAGTATCCGTAGAATGCGCTTCCTGCTGTGGTGCAGGAGGTCGTCATGTGGATGAATTGTTTTTGCCCGTTATCGCCTTTTAGTACTCCGACTTGTGAAAATGGAGGGATGCAACCGCCGCAATTGGCGCATTGGGTGGAATGGAGTTCGCATAACTTATGCAGGCAAGATTTGCAGATTATGGGGTTGAACAGATAGATTTCTTCCCCTTGATATTCAATCACGGTGGGAACTGTGTTGACCGGAGTTTTGCATTCCTGGCAGACCGAGCTCATAGCAATCCGAAAAGATAATTAGGGGATAAAAAATTCTACCTCAACCCAATTAATTGATACAAACTTTTTTCATGTTGGGGAAATCATCGAGAACCGCTCCGGCTCCCTTGACAATGCTGAGAAGGGGATCTTCGGGAATAAAGACTTTCAAGGTGGTTTTCTCTTCGATCATCTTATCCAGTCCGCGGATGAGGGCGCCTCCTCCGGTAAGGTATATGCCATTGGAATGGATATCGGCAGAAAGTTCTGGCGGAATCTTTTCCAAAGCGCGCATGATAGCCGTGACAATGTTGGTCAACGGTTCTTTAAGTGCTTCGCGGATCTCATCATCGCCTATGGTGATGGACATGGGGACGCCTGTTTTAACATTCAATCCTCTCACTTCGGTCGTCATGGCCCCCGGTTGTGGAAACGCACTGCCAATTTCTTTTTTGACGCGTTCGCTTTCGAACACTCCGATATTAAGATGATGTTGGAGCCGCATGTAGCGGACAATGGACTCGTCGATTTCGTCTCCAGCTACACGCACGGACTCGCCATAGGCGATGGCAGACAAAGAAATGACCGCCACATCAGAGGTGCCGCCGCCAATGTCGATGACCATGTTTCCTTCGGGGCGGTGTACGGGAATGCCAACGCCGATCGCGGCGGCCATGGGTTCTTCTACAAGGTGGACTTCCCGAATTCCAGCCATCATGGAAGCGTCGATCACTGCTTTTTTTTCTACTTGAGTAATACAGGTCGGCACGCCAACAACCATACGGGGTTTAAAGAACCGGTGCTGGCTCAGGACTTTTTTAATGAAGTATTGAATCATCCTGTTGGTGATATCAAAGTCGGCAATGACCCCGTCTTTCATAGGCCGGATAGTGTTGACTCGAGAGTGTGTGCGCCCATACATTTTTTTTGCTTCGATTCCAACGGCTTCAATCGAGTTATCCTCTACATTCACTGCGACGACGGAAGGCTCGTTCAACACGATCCCTTTTTCGGTGATGTAAACGAGGGTGTTTGCCGTGCCGAGATCCATAGCGATATCGGTGGAGAACAAGCTGAAAATATTATTGAATAGTTTTCTTATCATGCCATCGCTTTCTTTTTCTGGGCCAGCCGGTTGCGTGAAAGATTAATGAGGTCGAATAGTTCTTTTCCTTCCTCGGGATAAGCAGAAAGTCCCCATTGAAATTGTGCCTGTATGGAAACGCCATTTACATAGAGAGGGTTATATTCCAGCAGGTGCTTCAGTTTAGATTTCAAGAGCCCTACATCTTTTTGGTTACGATCCATGAGTAAGACTAGAAAACATGTTTCCGATAAGCGGAAAACAAATTTTGGAGACGGGACCACCTTCGAGAATAAGGCCATCATTTGTTTCAGGTAAGCATCGCCATTTTCTACTCCGTGGATTTCATAAAGTTCTGCCAGATTGGTGATATGGAAAGTAAGAAAAAACACCGATCCTTCGGGCTTAAAAACTTCTTCGGATAATGATAGATGATACTCCGTCAAAAACCGGTGATTAGGAACTCCCGTGATGGGGTCCAGGTTTTTGTCATAAACCCATCGATCTTTGGTGTCTGCGCAGAACAAGGCAGAGGCGGCGGCTGAAACGATCAGGGCTAGCTTATCCAGATCGGCGTGGCTCACCCCATCGGATTCTGCGGAACCGACAAGAAGGACTCCATAGAGTGTGTCGCCATGCTGAATGGGCAATGCGGCCGCGCATTGCAGGCTTTCAGATTTTTCGTTCTCCGAAAATATGATTGTCTTTCTACCTTTATGAAGTTGTAAAAGAAGAGGCGACTTGTTTTTTGCGCAAGATCCTACCAGCCCTTTGCCAAGGAACACTTGGGTTTCTGAAAGGTCATGAGCAAAACCTCTATGGCCGATGATTCGCCCTGCTGACTGGTTTTCTTCAAACCAGGTCACAGCGATGGCAGGGCAGGGAATCAGGGATGTGGGAACCTGCGTCAACCTGTCTGCAACAGATGATCTGTCGGGTGATTCGGCAAGAAACCGGCAGTAAGAATTGATCTCCTGCAAAATTGGTTGTGCCGACGATGAAGTGTCAGGGATTCCTGATTCCAGACTCCAGGCAATCTGTTGGGCGAACTCAGACAATATTTTCTGTAGTTTGATGGAGAATTGGTATCGCTCCTTGGTGTCAATGGCGAGCACTGCTACCTGGTCGGCATAAATTACTGGAAGAGCAATAAAACTTTTAAGTTCTTCATTTATTTTGTAGATGCCGAGAATGCGGGTGTTCTGGTCAAAATTTTCTATCAATTGTGGTTTGCGTGTTTGCGCCGCCAGACCAATAGGGCCCTTGCCAATGGCTATTTTTGCTCCCCTGTCCAGATTGCGACTGAGGGTGAAATGTTCGCATAGGCCGAGTTTTTTTCCGTCAGGCTCCATCGTGAACAGAGCGCAAGTATAGGCATCAGCAACGTTTCCGATCAGTTCGATGAGATGTCCCAAAATGATGTTGGATGGAGTCATAGTTTATACGTAGAGTTTACAGGCCTCTTTTTCTCAGCATGTCTTGATAGTCTTTAACGGCTTCTTTGCTGACAGCTACGGCGGCGACTTCATATTCAGGAATGGTGCCAGGCTTTATTTCGTTGACTCGTACGGCTTGGCAGTCGATGATTTTTTTCTCTCCGGTCGAAGGTACTCTGAAAGAAACTCTTAAAATATCTCCATCAATAACGGTTCCCCTTACAGAAAAAACCAAACTGTTGATCGACATTTCCCGAATGATGATTTTGTGAAGCTTGTAAAAGAATTCTTTTTCACGTTCTATTTCCAAGTTTCCGGAAATTTTGACTTTCGCTCTATGGCCTTTTCTTTTCCCCAGATCGTTGTCATATTTTGATCGGATCAACTCATCCAGGTTTTTCCGTATAATAAGAAGATCTTCAGTCGGTAGGCTCTCGAGAGAAGCCATGATTTTTTCTATCATGGTGAAGCAGTCGGGGGTGATTCAGGTGAACCAGAAACGTTTGAAAAGAGCCGAAAATGCTAATTTCAGGCTTTAAAAATCATCTTATAGCGAGGGAGGATAGCTGTCAATCATTTTAAAATCAATCTGTTCAATATTTTAAGGCCGATTTGACGATGAACAAAATCGCTTGACAGAGTTGGTGCGCGTTTATATACTCCACTCCTCTTATTCGAGAATGGTCGCCGTCCTTAATATTCAGATGAGGGCGGGTAGCTCAGCTGGGAGAGCACCGGCCTTACAAGCCGGGGGTCACAGGTTCGAGCCCTGTTCCGCCTACCATTTAGCAAACGACCGCGGGGTCGTAGTTCAGTTGGTTAGAACGCCGGCCTGTCACGCCGGAGGTCGCGAGTTCGAGTCTCGTCGACCCCGCCATATACATCAAAGGGCTAGCCTTTATTGGCTAGCCCTTTTTTGTTTGTATCACTGGTTCAGATAGAGAGAAAAGTTTAACGGCCTTGTATCCCCGCCATTTTTTTTCAGGACCAGACCTTGTTGAACTGGTCCTGTTGTCGTTTTTGGTCAGGAAATGATATTCAGGAGATTGAGGGAAGTTGCTTTTCCATAACTCTTCCTACCGGCAAAAGCCTCCCCTCTCCCAAAAAACATGATTCAGCGGTTTGGCCGAAATTACCCGGTCATAAAAACCAGGAAAAACAATTTAAAATTCTTTATGTTGAAGACAACCCTGCGAATATGGAGTTGGTCGTGGCCATTTTGTTCCGTCACAATATCAAGCTTTTGCAAGCTCCCGACGCAAGTTTGGGAATCGAACTGGCTAGAGCTCACAAACCAGATTTGATTTTGATGGATATTAATTTACCGGGAATAGACGGTTATGAAGCTTTAAATATTATCAAGACAGACCCGCGTACTAATTCCATTCCTGTCATCGCATTGAGTGCCGATAGCATGGCATCGGATATTAAGAAAGGCTTGTCATCGGGTTTCGCCGAATACATTTCAAAGCCTATTCACATCACACCTTTTTTAACAACAGTGAACAAATACCTGGTGTAGTGATTTTTTTCTGATGGCTCTTGCAAATCATAGATCATTATTTCCACACTCTACCAACCTATAATTCCTGTATGATTTAAAATGCAATAGTATGGATACAAATTCTATCCTCTATATGTGATAACCGGATTAGCTAATAGAACTATGAACAACACTTTTTCAAGAACTTAAATGCTACCCTTGCAAAACTTCTCAGACTTGAAAACAATATTGGACCATATCCACGACTTGGTTCTTGTCATAGACCTTGCATCCAATAAAATTGGTCTGGCAAACCAAAGGGCATGCGATGTTCTCGAGTATTCCCCTGATGAAATAATTCAACTCGAGTTAAAAGATATTCACCCCTATGAAATGTCCACAGTTATCGAATTCGCCGAAAAAGTAAAGACCCATAAGGGAGCCATTACCAATGAGCTCAACTACCGGACAAAATCCGGCAGATTTCTTCCTGCTGAGGTTTCAGGTAAAACTCTAGTGTTAAATGGTAGTGAATATTTAATTGCTATTGTCCGAAGAGCTTCTGAAAAAAATGTGGACGAGAAAGACCTGATATCAAAACATGAAAAACTAGAACAACTTGTGCAACTCCGCACCCGGGAATTGGAAGAAAATAACCGCAATCTCCTGAGTGAAATTGTCGAGCGAGAGAAAGCAGAAGAACAAGCCCGAGATTTCGCTTTTTTCCCCGAAGAAAATCCCAACCCAGTATTCAAGGTCTCAGAGGAAGGAAAAATTCTTTACGCTAACCTTGCCAGCTGTTACATATTAGAGAAATGGGAAACCGGAGTTGGCAAAGTCCTTCCTGAAATTTTTTTCAAGAACATTTCGCGTGCCTTTGAGCAACAAAAACCTCTGGAGGTTGAACACCAAATTGCAGATCAGTTTTATGCCTTCGTTATCAACAAGGTTAAAGATAAAGATTACGCCAACGTTTATGCACAAAGAATTACCGAAAAGAAAAAGTCGAGAAGGACCTTTTACGCGCCAAAGATGACGCCGAAAAAGCAAATCAAGCCAAGTCTGATTTTCTCGCAAAAATGAGCCATGAGCTGAGAACCCCCATGAACGCCGTGCTGGGTTTTACACAAATATTAAAAGTGGATCCTGAAAATAATTTAAACCCAGCTCAACAAGAACAACTTGATCATATCCTTACGGCAGGAAATCACCTTCTCGAGCTCATCAGTGAAGTTCTTGATCTCGCCAAGGTGGAGTCGGGAACTATGACCCTGAACCTTGAGCCTGCAAATGTCTTCACCTTGATAGAAGAAATGAAAGAAATCTTACAGCCCATAGCTGAGGAATACGACATTCGCCTGTCCATAGTGTTGGACTCTTCCCTCAGCATGACAGCCTGGGCTGATAAACTGCGCTTGCGGCAGATTCTTTATAACCTTGTCTCCAATGCCATCAAATATAACCGCAAAGGTGGTTCCGTCACTGTGGCTTGCAAACCATTAAACCGAGAAAGTATTCAGGTCGATGTTATAGATACCGGCCTTGGAATATCCGCTGAAGACCAGATCAAACTATTTGAGCCTTTTGTTCGGCTGGGAAAAGAACATTCGGATGTTGACGGGACAGGTATCGGCCTCACGGTAACCAAGGAGTTGATCGAATTGATGGGAGGAACCATCGGCATGACCAGCAAGCCGGGAGAGGGAAGCCATTTTTATGTCGAATTACCCGTTGCGGAAAAAGCTTAATTCCAACTCGTTACGAGAGCCAATTTCAACTTACCACCGGGATGATCACTTAGAAGTTATTTTGCTTACAAAATAAATGGCGAGGGTGGCGACAAGGAAAGCTGGAACCAACTCATAAATTACAGTGTCCGACAGCCCTGTCGCTTTCCAGACAAGAGTTGTTAAAAATCCGGTCAACATTCCTGCTATGGCTCCCTGTCGGGTTATATCTTTCGAATAAAGGGTGAACAAAATTAGGGGTCCAAAACTCGCCCCCAACCCTGACCAGGCAAACAACACGAACCAGAAAATGACTAGTGTTTCTCCCAGCGCAATAAGCATAGCTCCCAACCCCAACACCAGCACCGTTATCCGGCTGACTAGAAGAATCTTCCCATGCGATAAAGCTTTCTTAAGCATTTTGGAATAGACATCATGAGCCACTGCCGAGGCGGCAACCAGAATCTGTGCCGACACTGTAGACATGATTGCGGCCAACACTCCTGTCAGAACCACCGCCGTCAACAAGGTCGGCAATAATTGTTCCGCCGCTTTGGGGAACAGGTGTTCGGGGTCTTCCAGCCCCGGAAACAGAGCCTGCCCACAAATACCCAAAAGAATAGATGAGGAATAAACCATCAGGCCCCAGCCTAAAGCGATCCATGTTCCCTTTTTAATGGTCTCTGTATTTTTCGCCGCCATGTATCGGGTAACGACATGCGGTTGACCGGGGTAGCCCAGCCCAATCCCCAACAAACCCACCGTGGAACCAAAAAAAACTGCTGTCGATTTTCCTCCCATCCACTGCAATGTTTCAGGAGACGCTTTTCCCACTTCCACTATCATTCCAGAAAAACCACCCAGACTGGTCAGTGCCACCAGTGAAAGAATAACCAGTCCTAATACCATAATGATTCCTTGCGCAAAATCGGTCCAGGCTACAGCGCGCACTCCGCCCATCATGGTATAAACGAGCACAATCGCCCCGCCCACAGAAATACTAATGATGTGAGGAATGCCAAAAATAGCGTCGAAAGTTTTTCCGATGGCCGTGAATTGTGCTGCCACATAAGCCATCATGCAGGAAAAAATGATCACCACCGAAATCATGCGCAAGACATGACTCTTGTCACCAAAATGGTTTTCAAAATAATCCGGTAAGGTGATGGCCTGATTCTCTTCGGAATGTTTACGCAGTCGCTCGGCAATGAACAACCAATTGACCAGATAGCCCAATAGGCAACCGGGCATAAACCATATTGCAGACAAACCTTCCTTATAAGCCAACCCCACAGTCCCCAGCACTGCCCAGGCACTTTCGGAACTCGCAGTAGAAGAAATAGCCGTCACCCAGGCCTTCAACGACCGGTCAGCGAGGAAAAAATCCAATGGTGAACGGGTCATCCGCGCCGTCCACACTCCTATCCCCAGCATGGCCAGCACATAAAAAATGAAAACAACTGCAATAGTTCCTGAAAGTTCTGTCATATCATTAGGCTTAAGCTAGCTTGTAATGGTTTACTAGCAAATGTTTGGCTTTATGCTAAAATTTGTACTCTTAAATTTGATTTAACCTTTTTCTATGGATACTGCTCAATCTATGAACCCCTACGAACCCAATTCCATCGAAGCCAAATGGCAGGCTTACTGGGAAGAAAATAAATCGTTTAAAGTCGAGTTAGACTCTTCCAAAGAAAAATATTACCTGCTGGAAATGTTTCCCTATCCATCTGGAAGAATCCACATGGGCCATGTGCGCAACTATACCATCGGCGATGCGCTGGCTCGATTCAAACGCATGCAAGGCTATAACGTTCTGCACCCGCTGGGTTGGGACGCATTTGGAATGCCGGCAGAGAACGCCGCTATTAAAAACAAGACCCACCCTGCTGAATGGACATTTGAAAATATTCGCACCATGCGCAAGCAGATTAAGGCGTTGGGACTCAGCTACGACTGGGACCGAGAAATCTCAACGTGCCATCCCGGCTATTATAAATGGAATCAATGGTTTTTTCTAAAGTTCCTGGAAAAAGGCATCGCCTACCGAAAAAACTCCACCATCAATTGGTGTGAAGACTGCCAAACAGTGCTCGCCAACGAACAGGTTGTGAATGGCTGTTGCTGGCGATGCGATAACGAAGTCCTGCAAAAACAGCAAGAAGGATGGTTCTTCAAAATCACCGACTATGCTGATCGGCTCCTGGAAGGTTGTAAAACCCTTGCGGGCAAATGGCCGGAACAAGTGCTGACCATGCAAACCAACTGGATCGGTAAAAGCTTTGGCGCTGAAGTGGACTTTAAACTCCAGCAAAGTGACGAAGTTATTAAGGTGTTCACCACCCGCCCCGACACCTTATATGGAGCCATGTTCATGGTGCTGGCTCCCGAACACCCTCTGACCGAGAAACTTTCACGCGGTACCGAACAGGAAAAAGCTATTGACGCTTTTGTGAAAAAGGTAAAAATTCAAGACACCATCGCCCGGACCAGCGAAGGTGGAGAAAAGGAAGGCGTGTTCACCGGTGCTTATGCTGTGAATCCCTTAACTGGAGAATCCATTCCTGTATGGACGGCCAACTTTGTTCTCATGGATTATGGCACCGGCGCAATCATGTCTGTTCCCGCTCACGACCAACGGGATCTGGATTTTGCCCGCAAATATAATTTACCTGTCCGGGTAGTCATCCAACCTGAAACCGGCCCGGTTGATGCAGACACTCAAGCATTCACAGCGGATGGCGCAATGGTGAACTCCGCTTCTTTCGATGGACTGATCGGTCAGGAAGCCCGCAAAGCGGTTTGCCAGTACTTGGAAAAAGAAGGCATCGGAAAAGCCACCATCAATTACCGACTTCGCGACTGGGGAGTCTCGCGGCAACGTTATTGGGGAACGCCTATTCCCGTCATCCATTGTTCAGATTGTGGAATCGTACCCGTCCCTGAAAATCAACTGCCGGTCGAACTGCCTCTCGACGCACAATTGGGGGAAAACGGTCAGTCTCCTTTGCACACTCTTGAGTCTTTCTACAAAGCATCCTGTCCAAAATGCGGAGCCGATGCCCGCCGTGATACTGACACGCTCGATACTTTTCTTTGCTCTTCCTGGTATTTTGACCGCTACACGTCACCTCGACTGGAAGAAACCCCCTTCAGTAAGGAGAACAGCAATTACTGGATGCCGGTCGATCAATATGTTGGCGGCATTGAGCACGCCATATTGCATCTACTTTATTCCCGATTCTTCAATCTGGTGCTGAACGATCTTGGGTTGACTCAGGCTCTGGAGCCTTTTGATCATCTGCTGACACAGGGAATGGTTATTAAGGATGGTGCAAAAATGTCCAAGTCTAAGGGTAATGTCGTGGACCCTGACGAAATCATCAGCAACTACGGTGCCGACACGGCCCGAATCTTTATTTTGTTTGCCGCCCCACCTGTGAAAGACCTGGAGTGGAGCGATCAAGGCGTGGAAGGGTGCTCACGATTTTTAAAAAGAGTGTGGCGCATTTTTAGCGAGTTCATCGAAGAAACCAAAACCGTGACATTACCGGATGAGTCTTTCACAACCACCGTTCCCGAAATTAAAGCTCTTCGGAGAATGACCCATATCACCATCCGGCGAGTGACTGATGACATTGAAACAAGAGTGCAATTCAATACCGCCATTGCCGCGATTATGGAACTGGTCAACCATCTCTTCAGTTTCAAGGAATGGTGGGAAAAAAACCGAGATGAAACAGCCCGGATGGCCATGCGGGAAGCGCTGGAAACATTAGTCCTCACATTGTCACCTTTCGCCCCACATATTGCCGAGGAAATGGCGACTGAAATGGGGCTCACTAAGACTCTAGGTCAGTGGGCCTGGCCCCAGTACAACGAGGCTTTGACGCAAACTGATGAAATGTTGATCGTCCTCCAAGTCAATGGTAAGGTGAGACAGAAAATTTCTGTTGCATCCGGCATAAGCAAAGACGATTTAAAAACCCGGTCTTTGGAAGACCCCAAAATCCAGGAATGGACTCAGGGTAAAGAAATCAAAAAAGTTATCGTCATCCCCAAAAAACTTGTGAACATCGTTATCCAGTGAAAATTCTGTCTTTTAAATTATGGCTATTGATCTCTTTACTCCTCAGCGGGTGTGGGTATCATCTGATAGGGACAGGTTCTACCCTGCCGGAGCATTTGAAGACTCTTTCCATACCCGTGTTCACCAACAGCTCTTCCCAACCGGAGATTCATCGGGAGTTAACAAGTGCCATCATTGATGCCTTCATTACGGATGGAAGGGTTAAGGTTGTCCGGAAGGGTCAAGCTGACATGGTGATGAAGGGTAATTTACTTCACTATGAATTGAAGACTGTCTCGTTCACTTCCGATAATTTTGCCACGGGTTATATCATTGTCTTGGGGGTGGATGTTGAAGTGATCGACAAGGTGAACAACAAACCCTACCTGAAACAAAATTTAAAAACCGAATGGAACTACACAGCCAGCACAGATCTTGTTGACAACGAGTCGGCCCGGTTAGCAGCCTTGGAAGAGGCTTATCGAGTACTGGGCAACCGACTAGTGAGCCTGCTCATTAACCAGTTTTAACCTTTTATTCCACCGTGACCCCTGACAATTTAATTCTGAAAATTTCCAAAGGCCAAATAGAACCTTTCTATTTTCTCTACGGCCCGGAAATTTTTTACCAGACTGAAATCATCCAAGCTCTGATTCAACAATCCATCACCGATGATAACCGGGACTTTAATCTGGAAAACTTCGATGCCCGGGAAAGCACGGTGAACCACTGGCTGGGATCTGCAAAAACCCTGTCTTTCCTGGGTGGAATAAAACTGGTGATAGTGCGCAACCTGCAAGAAGCCATTCCTCAAGACAAGGAGGCCCAAGCTCTCATTGATTACGCGCAGTCCCCTATTCCTGAAGCTTGTTTGGTCATTGCCTCCAACAAGGTGGACCGTAAAAGGAAATTATTTAAAACACTGACAGGGTTAAAAACCGCAGTCGCCTGCGAAGCTCCCAAAGAAAATGAACTGACAAACTGGCTTCGGAAACGGGCTGAAGAAAGCGATTACTCGTTATCCTCTGATGCGGCACGTTTTCTGGTTAATAGAGTGGGGGGCCGACCTGGAGTTCTGGCAAAGGAATTAGAAAAAACTCTCCTCTATGCGGGAGCAAACAAATCTATCTCAGAAAGGGATGTCGCTGAAGTGGTGGGGGAAAGTAAAATGGAAAATGTTTTTGCCCTTACCGATGCGTTGAAAACAAAAAACCCGGAAATAGCACTCCGCCTGCTCAACAACCAAATTGACCACGGCGAAGAACCTATAAAAATTCTGGGCACGATTGCCTGGCAGTTTCGAATGATCTGGGAGGTAAAACATTTTCAGAAAAAAAACATGCCTTCCGGTCAGATTGCAAAATCCATGGGAGCCAATCCTTATGTGGTCGATAAAGCCTTGCAGCACACTCGCCGGTTCAGCACACAACAACTACGCACAGGATATTTGGAATTGGTCAAAGCCGACAGAAGTTTGAAGTCCACTTCGCAAGACCCCTTAGCAGTGATGCAAAGCCTGGTCCTTAACCTCTGCCACTAGGGCTTTATTTGATTTGAGCGGGTGAAGGGGGTTGATCAAGTAGCAGTTAAGCCGTACGGTTGACCAACCGGGTGAGACCAGAAATTTTTCGAGATGCGGCCCGAGCGTGAAGGATGCCTTTGCCACCAACTTTGGCAATTACTTTCACAGCAGCCTTTAATTCTTTTTCGGCCTGCTCTTTGTTACCTGCATCAGCTTCAGTTCGCACTTTTTTAGATAAAGTCCTGACCAGAGTACGGAAGCCTTTGTTTCTTTCATTTTTTTTCAGGTTCTGCCGGTTGCGCTTCAATGCAGATTTATGATTAGCCAAAAACTGCTCCTTTATATTGAGCGTTGAAAACTCGCCCCCAAAAACGGGCGACAAATAATAGTGAATTGAATTTTATACTTTATTCCTTCCAGGTTGTCAAGTTACAGCATGAAAAATCAAAGGAAAAAGCTTCATCCGCCCCCTGAATTCAGGGACTTGAGATATTCCATCAACCGCTCGAATTCTATTTTGAATACTTTATAGAGCTGGGGAGCCTGGCTCAGGTCTTTGTTTCGACCCGCTCGTTCCAATTGGAGCGCGGCCTCCTGGACCGGTCCTGCACAAATATTAGCGGACGCTCCTTTTAGCGCATGCGCCCTTTCTTCCACCTCGTGGGCATCCCCCCGCCTCCAGAGCATGAAGAAGTTGCCGAGAATGCTCGGTGGCATCTTCAAAGTAAGCC
>Ga0233434_1003056_pt1 | contig 13987 bp, 19 predicted proteins | sample SI_122_August201_4_FD_182738 | JGI IMG/M metagenome (GOLD analysis project Ga0233434, IMG submission 182738) | Seawater microbial communities from Saanich Inlet, British Columbia, Canada - SI_122_August2016_120_MG | ecosystem: Environmental > Aquatic > Marine > Inlet | place: Canada: British... | reverse complement strand
CCTGACTAAATCCACTATGGAAATACTCCTTTGATTTACCCATCCATCAATCAAATTTTCTAACCAACACATTTCAGAATGTGACGTTGATGCTATTGCATCTTTGTATGGTGGTGGGGAATCCAACCCTGTAATTTGTAAAAAGTAAAATTACTCAAAATTCATTTTTACCTTGTATTCCTTAGCATAAACTCTAATAATTCTAGATCTAAGTAGTATCTATTGGATTACGAAAAATTCTGCTCACAAATTTTAGATACAGATCCTAAAATTAGATTTGCTTCTGTTTATGATGAATGGGCTGTTCGTGTTGGAGGAGGAATGAGAGAAGGATTAGACAATCCCCTTTCAGAACATATGCAAAATGAATTGGTTAATCTTTCCATTATTCATTGGAAAGCACGTAAAGATACTGCAAAAATTCTTGGCAAAACAAAATACACCATGTCTGAATATGATACGATTAAACGCTTTTCATTTTATTTGGGTGATGATTATTTGCTTCTTGTGAGTGCAGAAAAAGAACACGATACCAATGTTGTGGTAGATGAAGTAATTCGACTTTATTATAAAAATCAAGAGTAATTGTAATTTAGTCATACCAAAAAATGATGAACTACAAAAGAAACTCTCTGAAAACAGGTAATGTTTTTTACTCTACACAAACACATCTCTTCAAATGACACAATTTACCTTTGATGAGAAAACCATCCTTGTTCAATATGCTATTAAAAAATATGAAAATGAAGAAACAGTTCTTGAAAAATTAAAGGCTATTTTACCTGAAAAAGATATCCAAAGAAATATTGATACTCTAATTGGAACTCAACTAGTAAGAAGAATAGGGCCTGAAAACATTCAAAATAATGAAAGTCATACTGAATTACCAGAACTTCCAGATAATCTCAAAACAATAATTGATAATATTTAATCTGAAAAATTCTTAAACTAGTCTGTATCCAAATTTGACATGAACAAAATTATTTTATTTTCAAGTGTTTTTGCTTTGATGATTCTTTTGTCATTTTCTGTAGATTCTGCATTTGCTCATCCTCACCCTGGACAGATTATGATTAATAGTCATACGCATGAAGCACAAACAGAAATTATTCCATTAGATGGATTAATTGGACTTGAAAAATCAACAATATTCTTCCATACACCCGAAGAAAATTCATTGCCATGGGCATTTGTTGAGGGAAATATTGCAAATCATGTTGAGGGATACCCTGTAATTATTCAAATCTTCAAAGACAATGATGCAGTTCACTTTGCACAGACAAATGTAGAAAATGATGGTGATTATGAATACAAATTCAGAGTGCTAAATTCTGATAACGAATACACAAGCAAAATCTTTGATGGTGATTATTTAGTTAAAATCTTCAAAGTTGTATATCTGAATCAAGAAAATCTAATTTAGAATCCTCTTAGTCCTTGTGGACGCATAATTTCTGGATGTTTTTTCATCCAATCTATCTTATCTAGCATCTCTTGTTTGTCCTGTGGGAAAGTTCCCTTGATCGTATATGCGTTAGAGCCATGATTTGCTCGAAACACAATCTCTTCTTTAGTCTCTATTTGGCTAATCAAACTGTATAATTCTTCTAATGATTCATCATCATTAATTCGAATAAATTCATCCTCAAATTTATCAAGAAATTCTTGTTTAATTCCATTTTCAAGATATAGCGTTAATGCTCCTACATATTGTGGAGAACATGCACTAATCACTTCGGCAGTACCTTTGATATGTTCTTTAGAATATGTTCTTCCACCTAATCCCAAAATTATCATACATGACATAATGTATCCTGCTTCCTTTGCTTTGTTTACTGATTTGATTATTGTTTTTGAAACAGCTCCTTTTGTTACTTTTTTTAATACTATGTCTGAACCACTTTCAATTCCTAAATAAAACATATCCAACCCTGCTTCATTCATTTTCTTTAATTCTTCAGGCGATTTTTTTAAAATATTCATAGGCATTGCATAACATGAAATCCTCTCTAACTTTTCAAATTTTTCTTTAATGTATTTTAAAATTTTTATCATAAATTCTGCATCAAGGTTTAACGCATCCCCATCTGCAAGAAATACCCTTCTAGTATCTGGTAAATAATCTGCCATCATATCTATTTCTGATTTTATTTCATCCCATGATCTCTCCGAATACTCTTTTGATCTGTACATATCGCAAAAAGAACACTCGTTGAATGAACAACCTAAAGTTACTTGGAAAATTAATGACCTTGCTTCTGAAGGTGGTCTATACAGTGGTGCATCGTAATTTAATGACATGTGTTATTTCAATGAAGTTTATTTGATTATAGTTTTATACTTTCTACTTTGGTTTAATCCCAAAATACCTTTTAGTAGTAAATAGGAATAATTTTCATTACTAATGGCAAATGATCCTGATGCAAAAAGACTACTTTGGTTTATTTTTACAGGTTCACGAGGAGGGTTGAATAGATTAAAAATTATTTCAAAAATAAAGGTAAATCCACTAAATATCAATCAACTAGCAAAAGAGATGAGCCTTGATTACAAGGCTATTCAACATCACATTAAGGTGCTTGAAAAAAATAATTTAATTACTAAAATGGGCGAAAAATATGGAGTTACATATTTTCCATCCACCTTTTTAGAAGTAAACATGGAGACATTTGAAGAAATTGAAGGAAAACTGGACAAAAGTAAATAAACTCTCAAGAGGTGTTTTTTTCTAAATGGAATCAACCTCACTAGTATTGTCTATTGTATCAATTGCAAATATGGGCATATTAGGAATTTTAATTGTGATTTTTGGAAAAATGTTCCGAACTACTAGAGCACAACTCCCATTGGGTATGATTGTAGTTGCCGGAATGCTATTTTTACATAATGTCATTGGTGCATTGGCATATTTTTCAATGGAGCAAATTTTCTCTCATGAAATATTCCCATACATGCTAGGAGTGGGAATAGCAGAACTTGCAGGATTGATAATTTTTCTAAAAATTACCTTAGACTGAGTTTAATTGTAACAAAAAATTGCTAAAATTCATGTTACAGGAATATCTTAAACTTAACAAAAATATTCTAATTGCATTTGCAGCATCAATAATTATTTCTGCTGTAATTGCACAAATACTATCTGACCAAGCAGATTATCTAAATACAACATATACTACAATTGCTGATTACATCATTTACTTTTCTGTTTTTAGTGGATTATTTTATTTTGATAACAGAAAAAAATATCGTTTAGAATCTGGTGGAACTGATACTGTAAAACTAAAACAAGATCTTAAAAAATTAGTTACATCACTTGGAATTGCAGAAATTGTTTATACTGCTGTTCGATGGGTGATGCAGTACTATTTTCTCACAATTAACTATGATCCATATCTTGCATCAATTGCATCACAAGGTATATCGACAGTAATTTACATGGTAGTAGTTAATCTAAGTGTAAAATTGACGAGGTTGTACAAAGATGGGAATTAGTGTTTATGTTGACGGCTCTGGAGGCGCTAATAGTGGATATGGTTATTTTGTAAAAGAAACAGGTGAATCATTTTATGAAAAAAAACCAGAATTAACTAACAATCAGGCTGAATACTTGGCAATAATTTCTGCATTAAACAAATACGTTGATTCTGAAGAAGAAATTACAATTTACAGTGATTCAAAAAATACTGTCAATCAACTAAATCACGAATTTGCAATAAATAATGAACAACTTCGAAATTTTGCACAAGAAGCTTGGGTAATAATAGGAAAATTTTCTAATCTTACAATAACTTGGATTCCTAGAAAAGAGAATTTAGCAGGAAAAATGCTGGGAAGCTAAAAACTAGAGATCAGAAATTTCTATGAATAACTTTATTATATAAAATCCTTAGATCCAACTTACATGGCAGATTCTGTAATACTATCTCCAAAATCTATTGCAGTAATTGGTGCATCTGATAAGAGAGGAAGTGTTGGAGCTACAATTACATCAAATATTATGAATGGTTTCAAAGGAACTGTTTTTCCAATTAGTCCATCAAGGGATACTGTCTTTTACAAAAAAGCATACAAGAGTGTTTTAGATGTACCAAAATCAATTGACCTTGCAGTAATTGTTATCAAAAATACTTTGGTTGCCTCAGTTTTAGAAGAATGTGGTAAGAAAAAAGTAAAAGGCGTAATCATCATCACTGCTGGTTTCAAAGAAGTTGATGAAGAAGGAGCAAAGCGTGAACAAGAAATAAAAGATATTGCTAAAAAATACAAAATCCAAATCATTGGACCTAATTGTCTTGGTGTCATGAATCTTGATCCAAAGACAATGATGAATTCTACTTTTCTAAAAATTACACCAAAGTCTGGAAAAATTGCACTTGTATCACAAAGTGGTGCAATATGTGCAGCATTAGTTGAAGACGCTAGTGCTCAAGGAATTGGTTTCTCTGCAGTAGTAAGTCTTGGAAATAAAGCTGTAATGAGTGAAGTTGATATTCTAAAAATTCTTGCAAATCACAAACAAACCGAAGTTATTGTAATGTATCTTGAAGACATGGGCAATGGTCAAGAATTCCTCAAAGTTTGTAAACATATTACTAAAAAACTCAAAAAACCAGTACTTGTTCTCAAATCTGGACGTAGTCCAGAAGGTGCACAGGCTGCAATGTCTCACACTGGAGCCTTGATGGGTTCTGATGAAATCTATGATGCATTACTAAAACAATCCGGTGCAATTCGAGTTGATACTATGGAGGAACTATTTGATTATGCAACTGCATTTTCAAAACAACCACTTCCAACAGCAGCTGGTTTAGTTATTGTATCAAATGCAGGTGGACCTGCAATCATTTCCACTGATGCCTGCTCTAAAGCAAAAATTAGGATGGCCAACATTGATAGTATTCGTTCAAAGATTGATGAAGTAATTCCTCCTTGGGGAAGCTCTGCAAATCCTGTTGATATTGTAGGTGATGCTGATTTTAATAGATTCCACAATGTTTTAGACCGTGTTCTCAAACATCCAAAAGTTGGTTCAGTTATTACAATGTGTACTCCTTCTGGAACTCTGAATTATGATAAACTAGCTGAAGTAATTGTTGAAATGTCAAAGAAATACAAAAAAACAATGCTTGCAAGTTTGATGGGATTGGATGAAGGCATTACAAATAGAGAAATTTTATCCAAAGGAAATGTTCCCTATTACACATATGCTGAAGGAGCAATTAGAACTTTAGCTGCAATGAAAACATTTGCAATTTGGGTAAATACCAAAGAAGGAAAAATTACAAAATTCAAAGTAAACAAAGCTAAAGCAAAGAAAATCTTTGCCAAAGTAAAAAAAGAGAAAAGACCAAATCTTTTAGAAGAAGAAGGACAAGAAGTTCTCAAAGCATATGGCTTACCTTTACCATCAAGTGCTTTAGCTAAAAATGAAGCAGAAGCAGTAAAAGTTGCAAAGAAAATTGGCTATCCTGTTGTAATGAAGATTGCATCTCCTCAAATTATTCACAAATCAGATGCAGGTGGTGTTAAAGTAAATTTGACAAATGATAATGAAATTAAATCTGCATTTAAAACAATTATCAAAAATGCTAAAAAATACAACAAAAAAGCTGAGATCAAAGGTGTTTTGATTGTAGAGATGGTAAAAGGCGGTAAGGAATTAATCATTGGATCAAAACTAGAACCTGGATTTGGACCTGTGATTATGCTTGGAATGGGTGGAATCTACGTTGAGGTTCTCAAAGATGTTACATTCAAACTTGCACCAGTAACTGACAAAGAAGCAGATGACATGATTGCATCAATTAAGACTCAAAAATTATTACAAGGAGTCAGAGGTGAAAAACCATCAGACATTACAAAACTATCTGAATGTATTCAGAGATTATCACAATTAGTATCAGACTTTACAGAGATCAAAGAATTAGATATGAATCCTGTACTAGTAATGGAGAAAGGTAAGGGTTGTCGTATTTTAGATGTACGAATAGGACTATGATCGCAATTCATTCCTAAATTTCTACTCTTATCTATTTAGAATATTTATACAACATCAAAATGATTACCATTACATGTCTGAAATAAAGACTGGAGATGATTATATTGAAAGTCTTAGGGGTAGAGATCTAAAAATTTACCTCTTTGGAGAATTAGTAGAAAACTATGTTGATCATCCAATTATTAGACCATCAATTAATGCAGTTGCAGAAACTTATGATCTTGCAGTTCGTGAAGAAGCACTAGCTACTGCTGATTCATCACTATCTGGATTGCAAGTTAATCGATTCTTACACATTGCAGAAAGCGCACAAGATTTAGTTTTACAAAATAAAATGCAAAGAAAACTTGGACAAAACACTGGAACCTGTTTCCAGAGATGTGTTGGAATGGACGCATTGAATTCTTTACATTCTACTACATTTGAAATTGATGAAAAACATGGAACTGATTATCATAAAAAATTCTTAGAATTTGTAAAGATGGCTCAAAAAGAAAATCTTGTAATTGGTGGTGCAATGACTGATCCTAAAGGTGATAGAAGTAAAGGACCTGCTGAACAAGATGATCCTGACTTGTTTACTAGAGTGGTAGATTCTGATGATAAAGGAATCTATGTTTCTGGTGCCAAAGCCCATCAAACTGGTTGTATTAACTCACATTGGATAATTTTGATGCCAACAGTTAGACTAACAGAAAATGATAAAGATTGGGCAATCGTTGGTGCAATTCCAGCAGATGTAAAAGGGCTTACTTACATTTACGGTAGACAATCTTGTGATACTCGAAGTATGGAAGAAGGTGACATTGATGATGGTAATGCAAAATATGGTGGACAAGAAGCCTTGATGATTTTAGATAGAGTGTTTATTCCATGGGACAAAGTTTTCATGAATGGTGAATACGAATTTGCATCAATGCTAATTGAGCGTTTTACTTGTTATCATAGACGTAGTTATGTATGCAAAACCGGACTTGGTGATGTACTAATTGGTGCTGCAGCTACAATTGCAGATTACAATGGAGTTCCTAAAGTATCTCATATTAAAGACAAAATTATTGAAATGACTCATCTTAATGAAACCATATTTGCTGCAGGAATTGCATCATCTCATCAAGGACACAAGATGAAATCCGGAGTATATCTAAATGAAGATATGCTTGCACAAGTTTGTAAACACAACGTAACTCGATTACCCTATGAGATTGCTAGACTTGCACAAGACATTGCAGGTGGATTAGTAGTTACTCTTCCATCTGAAAAAGACTTTAGACATCCAGAAGCAGGACCATTACTCAAAAAGTATCTTGCAGGAAGAAAGGGAGCTGATGTTGAAAATAGAATGAGAATTCTTAGATTAATTGAAAACATGACACTTGGCAGAAATGCAGTTGGATATCTTACAGAATCTATGCATGGTGCAGGCTCACCACAGGCACAAAGAATTCAGATTCAAAGACAGAGTCAGATTGGATACAAAAAGAACTTGGCAAAACACTTGGCAGGAATTACAAATGATATTGAAGAACCAAAAGAACCTTCTGACTACTTTAAACGAGTATTCAAAACTAAAGACTCTGTACTTTAGAAATAATCTTTACTAAATTTCTATCTTGGAATTCATATTAATTTTTAAGTGATTCTACTCTCCAAACTTATGATTTCTGAGGATCCTTTTTTAGTAAATTTGACATAATTACATCACCAAGCAAACAGGACGATCTATTGCTTTTATTTTGGCATAATGTGAACCTGTTTGCCTGAATAATAGTAAATTATTCTTCCTTGTCTTTTTCTGAATCATCTGTTTTAGTATCTAATGATTCATCTTTTGTCTCTTCAACAGATTCCTCAACTGTATCTGATTTTTCTACATGTTCAGAATACTCTGAATCTTTTTCTATTTCATTAAATTCATCCAACCCTTCAATTGTATCTGGATTTTCTGAATTAAATGGGTCTGTAAATGGAAGTTCTTTCTCTTTTTTCTTTTTTGCAAATTGTTTAATCACCATAATTCCCACAACAATTGCAATTATGATGTAATTGATGGGCGGTTTTAGTAACTGTGTAACATATCCTACTTGTGGAAGTGTATATTCTACTTTTCCAATATACTCTTCTTCTGTAATTGGAAAGTCCGTTCCAGGAATTGATGCAGGATTTGCATCCCCTTGTGTTCTAATCGTTTTAGGATTATCATCAATAATTGACACTACTCTATGAACAATTACTCTATTATGATCTGAGGGCCGATTAAACACAATAATGTCCCCTATCTCAATTTCTTCAAAGGGCGCATGTCCTTGAACTACTAGTACATCATATACTTGTAAAACTGGAATCATACTCCCACTTGCAACTACATAAAACGGATTTTGTGTTCCAAAAGCTACTTGTAGACCTAACCAAATTACTAAAACTCCAACAGCTACAATGAGAATATCTTTGATTACTCCTTTTGAAATTGCTTTTTTTATCAATTACATTCTTCGCCTATAGTACCATTGATTAAATTTACTGACTATTGAATTGGGGTTCCACACTCTTCACAGAATTTGGAGCCATCTTTATTTACAAATCCACAAGAACATTTTCTTGGTTGAGTCGTTTCTTCTGGATTCCCTAATAGAATTGCTTCTCCAACCTTTTTGATATTATTCCATGGAATACTGCCTTCAGAACCATCGTTTTGAGTAATTACTAGAACCATTGATTGTGTAGAATCAATTCCTACCTGTTTTGCAATTCCTACCTTGTTTGCATTTTCATCATACACTACTCTTCCTTCAATTGAACTAACTGAAGTAACTGGACCTGGTTGTGTCACTGTCTCTTGTGGAGGTTGAGGTGTACTTTGAACTTGTGGTGTACTTTGAACTTGAGGCGTATTTTCTACTTGTGGTGTACTTTGAACTTGTTCTATTGGTTTTGCACCTCCAATATCTCCTGCCTCATCCTGCTTTTTGAATTCCCTATATTCGGCAATTGAAGAATTGCATGAATTACAAATATACTGGCCTTTTTCGGCAAGCATAAGATTTTCAGCAACCTCCTCATTAGGATTCTCGAATTCTATTTTTGGAGGACCTTCAAATTCTTTTTCACAAGTATTGCAAAAATGTTTAGTAATTAATTCACCATCTAACCTGCCAATTGGTGCTAAAAACAAATCAGGGCCGCCCAAATTTCCTTTCACCTGTTGTTCATCTGAAACTCTAGCCATAATGTAGCCACCTGAACCTCTTAATTTTTTTAATCTAAGTTCTGAACTCATGTCTGAATTTTATCAAAACGTCATTTAAATATATGTCAAAATTTCTCATCCAACAAAAAATATGGTGTTAATTCTGGTTAACATTTTTAGGTATGGTCAATGAAATAAAATCACAATGGGAATAACTCAAATTTCTGATGCAAAGTCTTGGGAAGTCGATGTGATAAACTCTGACGTCCCTGTATTTGTAGACTTTTGGGCTGAATGGTGTGGTCCATGTAGAATGGTAGGTCCAGTAGTTGAAGAGTTGGCAAACGACTATGATGGCAAAGTAAAATTTGTCAAGGTTAATGTTGATGAGGCCAATGAATTGGCATCAAAATATAATGTCTTTAGTATTCCAACATTAATTCTCCTTAACAAAGGTGAAATAGTCAGTCAACAAGTAGGTGCTGCCTCTAAAGAGTCATACAAAAGTATGATTGATAGAGCACTTGCATAAATCTCAAACACGTTTTTCTTCTTTTTAATTTTAAAATAATTTAGATGTTAGTTAGAAATTTTATTCAGTCTTCTGTATGCTCTGCTTTTAGTCCCTTGTACCTATTTCTTATAGTAACCTCTGTAACTCCTGCAGCTTCTGCAATGTCTCTTTGAGTTACTGATACACCATTTTTGACACAAGATAGGTATAACGCAGATGCTGCAAGACCCATAGGATCTTTTCCAGCTGATTCTTTACGTTCTTGTGCTTCTTTGAGTACTTTGATTGCATATCTTTTTGTTTTTTCTGTAATCTTTAGTTTACTTGAAATTCTTGCAATACATTGAACTGAATCAACTACAGGCATCTTTAATTCTAATTCATGGTGCAATAATCTGTAACATCTAGCAATATCTTTTCGTTTAACGTTTGCAGCATCAGCAATATCTTTTAGTGTTCTAGGAGTTTCAGTATCTCTACATGCAGCATAAAGTGATGCTGCAATCATTGCAGAAATGGATCTTCCTCTAACTAATTTTTTCTCTAATGATTTTCTGTAAATGTATGCTGCTTTTTCTAAAACGTTTGCAGAAACTGAAACTTTGTCTTTTAATTTATTTAATTCACCTAATGCTTGTCTCAAATTTCTATCAACAGGTTCATGAGCTTGACTTCTACTATCCCATGTTCTTAATCTTTCAATTGTACTTTTCATGGATGTAGAAAGTGGTTTTCCTGAAGCATCTTTGTTTAATGGATTGATGACAGTAGATAATCCCATATCGTGAATTGTAAGTGATGATGGTGCACCGGCTCTTGCTGGATTTGAACCACTATCTTTTTGAAATGATCTCCATTCTGGACCTGATTCTTGTGATTTCTCAGAAATTACAAAGCCACACTTTGAACAAAATTGTTCTCCTGTGACATCATCTGATAACATGGAATTTTTTCCACATCTAGGACAATTGGTATTTTGGTTTAAAGTTGACATGAGATCTACCTTTTATCCTCATTATTGACTGACACGCAAGGTTATCTTTCAGGGCATATTTAAACGGAGTATGATCTAGTCTATTTTTTCAAAATATTTACCCATGACCAAAAAAAAACAACAAAAAATTCTTCATCAAAAAGTAATTCTTTTTGACCCTAGTTTTTTAACAAAGACACAATTCTAACGGAGTCATATTGAGTCAGAGACATCTCGCGGTGTTAGCTGGAAGAGCCCAAATGCTCACATAAACTAGTTAATGCATTACATAGTCTCCAAAGCAAAGGAGACTGACTTTTTCTCCAGATTGATTAAATTTGAAAATATCAAATTATTAGCCTCTTTTTAATCCTAAAGTAATTAATATTCCAAAAATGGACGCAGGTTATGTCATTTGGTGAAGTAGATACACTAAACATGTTATTTGATAAACTACAAGCTTTGTTTGATGAATCTCAAGGATACTATGAATCATTTCTTGATACTAACAACATGTACAAAAAAGGTCAACTAAGTGACAAAGAATTCTTCCAAAAACTTGGTGATTATACAGTAGCATATTCTGCATTAGAATTTTTAGCAATCAAAGTAATCTTTGAACTTAAAAAGTCAGTTGGTTCTGGTTCTCCAAATACACAGTCTCCTGGGTTGATGCCGGGAATGGGAAATCCTGGAGGTCTTGCTGGTGGAGTGCCACCAAGAGCAGGAACTTCACAAAATCCAGTTGGTGGAGGTCCGCCAGGTATTGTATCTGCAGAAGCATTTGGAGATGTTGGAACTTTACCATCACCTGATCCATCTATGGTGCCACAAAGAACTGTTCAACAAGGTGGAAATGGATGTTCTTCATGTGGAGCAGCATTAAGATCTAATGCAAAGTTTTGCACAAAGTGCGGAGCTAAAGCATAAAATCAGAAATTAAAATTATTTTTTATTGTGTCGTACCACATTCAGGACAGAATTTTGCTGTTGTTGATAAACTTGAACCACATTCAGAACAAAAACCTCCACCTGTACTTTCTTCACTGTAAGCATTTCCAACAAATGCTGAAGTTTTAACTGCACCTGATGGCTCGTATTTGTCATCATCAATTAATACTGGTTGAAAATCTTGCTCTGTCAAATATGTCATCATTCTAGGAATTCCTTCAGACTTTTCACCTTTAGGATCTGGTACTGAATCCCCTAACCAAAATGCAAATCTCATTAGTGTTAACTCTGGTGTTGAAAATGCTAGAGTATGCTTTGACATGTAATCTTGAGCAGCCTCTTTACCGTCAAAAACTTCCATGAAATAATTATTTTTCATTAATGTATAATGGTTTCTAGCAAGAATCTACAAAGTTTTAGTGGACCGGGAGGGAATCGAACCCTCGACATCCTCGTTGCGAACGAGGCATTATACCCCTAAACCACCGGCCCTCAAATTACCTAATGATAAGCAATACTTGTATTCTTTGAAAAATAAATTGAATTATGAATAGAGTATTAGCAATAACTTCTGTAATTATAATTTCTGCATTAATTGTAGTGTTCTTTGTTCCATTAATTGATGAATTTGAAACATTCAACTGCATTACAACACCATGTATTATGCCTAAAATCACTATTTACGAATCATTACAAGCTCAATATCCCGAAATTAATAATTTTGAGCAATGTATTGCTGCAGGTAATCCTGCAATGGAGTCTCATCCACGACAATGTAGAACCGATGATGGTAAACACTTTGTTGAACAAATAGATTCTTGAGATAATCTTTGAATTAAAAATTTAATCAAATGCAACTGCAGCAACAATTGCTACTACACTTATTATCATTGCAACAATTGCCATCTTACTTTGTTTACTCCATCCTTCTTTTACAGTTACTCTCATCACTACATTACCACTGTAACTTCTGGAGCTGATATTCCGCCATATCCTGGATCAATCTTTTGTTTTGGATTCAACGAAGTATCATGATGACATGCTTTGTTACATACTGGACAAAATTTTCTGTCTAATACAATACATTGACAAATATGGTTTTTCACATATGCTTGAGCAGCTTGATTCCATTCTCCTGTTCCGTTACAATATACGCATACATTTGATGAACTTGAACCTACACCCTTACAAAAATCACATACATCTTCTGTCATATTTCTGATTCTGCTATCATTACTGAATCAATATATTTGAAGAGATTGGTCTAACTCAACGCATAATAGACTGCAGGGAACAAAATTTCTAGATGACGTATGATACTGTGATTACTGATTCACACATTATACTTCCTCAAGGGATGATAGACAAGAATATCATAATTGATGAGGGGAAAATTGTAGGACTAACAAATGATACTCCTGCATGTGATAACAAAATTAATGCAAATGGACTGATTTGTATTCCTGGTCCAATTGACACACATGTTCATTATGGTGTGTATTCTCCAATTAATGAAGCAGCAAAGACTGAATCACATGCTGCAGCAATTGGTGGAATTACGACCATGATGAGAATGCTTAGATTGGCAGATCCTTTTTCTAGTTCATTACAAGCTCAGCTTGATGCAGCATCACAAAATCATTATGTAGATTATGCAATTCATGCATCTATTTTTACTCCACAACAAATCAATGAAATGAATTTTTGTGTAGAGAAAGGAATTACATCTTTTAAAATTTACATGAATCTTGGTGGTGAAGTTGGACATGTGTACATGGATATGGCACCTGATTCATCTAGTCTAGCTCCTGCACAAGTTGATGTTACTGATGAAATAGTAGAGCAAATAGTAAAGACTGCAGCTTCACTTGGTTGTCCTGTATTGGTTCATGCTGAAGACTATGAATCATGTGGATGTGGAATTAAAACTGCAAAAGAGAAAAAACAAGATGGATTGTCTGCTTGGTCTGAAAGTCGTTCTCCTGAATTTGAAGCAAAAGCAATCAAAACAGTATCAAAGTTTGGACGAGATTATGATTGCGTGATCTATTTTGTTCATATTGGTTCTGAGAAAGCATTGTCTCAAATAGAAGAAGAGAAAAAACTTGGAACAAAAATCTTTGTAGAGACATGTCCCCATTACCTTACACTATCTTATGAAAAACAACAAGGATATCTTGCTAAAGTTATGCCTCCAATCAGAACCGAAAATGACCGAAAGGCGGTTTGGAGTGCATTATCTGGAAATCTAATTGATACAATTGGTACAGATCATGTTGCAAATCAATTAAAACTCAAATTAGATGGTGATGATGTTTGGGGTGCGCTAGCAGGATTTCCTGGAATTGGAACCTCGTTACCAAT
>Ga0233434_1003050_pt1 | contig 14014 bp, 11 predicted proteins | sample SI_122_August201_4_FD_182738 | JGI IMG/M metagenome (GOLD analysis project Ga0233434, IMG submission 182738) | Seawater microbial communities from Saanich Inlet, British Columbia, Canada - SI_122_August2016_120_MG | ecosystem: Environmental > Aquatic > Marine > Inlet | place: Canada: British... | reverse complement strand
CTTGTGAGAATTATGAGTTTCAGGCGTGAGATGATTCTTTTCGGCTCAAGTGGGGCGGATTATTGGGTCACCAGCACAGGCGCATGGGATAAGCTGTTGAAATTGCTGGAGGCACCGATTGAACTGGCTGAGGAAAAGAACATTCAACTGGTGCTGGAGACAGGTAATAATGCCATGGTGCCTTCTGCCTGGCTTGGACGAAAATTAATAGATGATATAGATAGCAAGCACCTGCAAATTTTATGGGACCCCGCTAACAGTCTGTACGCAAACGAGCCAACATATCCAGACGGTTGGGAGGCTCTCAAGAATGGCTATATTGGGCACCTTCATATCAAGGATGCACGGGTCAATATGCCCCGGGCCCATGTTGAGTTCTGTGAGTTGGGCAGTGGGGATATGGCTCCATATCTTTTGCCATTGGCGGATGACATGAAGAGGAACGGCCATGATGGTTTTATATCACTTGAGAGTGTTTACCGGCCCGAGGACGGTTCATTTGAGGATGGTTACCGGGCTTCATTACCCAAGTTCAAGGAACTCTTCGACTGGTGAGGCGGATGTTTAACACCTGCCGAGCCACATTACTTCTTCTGCTGTATAAAGGGATTCTGTTTTTTTCTTTGGCGTTGCTTGCTGTTTCTTGTGGCAAGCAGGAGTCAGCGGAATTCGTTTTTCGTTATTCAAATGAACAGCCGAAGGATGCGCTCCGGAGCCAATCCATGGTATTTTTCAAGGAGCAACTGGAGGAGCGTACCAATGGCCGAATCAAGGTGGAGTTGTTTTTTGGAGGAGTAATCGGCAACGAGCGCGAGTTGATGGACTTTGTGCTAACGGGGGTTTTGCAAGGAACCAGAGGTGGTTTTTTTGCCGATGCCAACCCCAAATTCATTTTGTTTACCCTGCCGTTCCTTGTTGATGACTGGGATCAGGCGCAACGATTGGTTCAAAGCGATTTCACGCGGAAAATAAATGAAGGTGCGAGGGAAAGAGGGTTCCATGTACCTGCCACCGGAATTTCACAGGGGTTTAGGGCCCATACCAATAGCAAGAGACCGATCCAGCACCCTGATGATCTCAAGGGACTCAAGATGCGCGTTCCAAGCCAGGAGGTTTACGTTCAAACGTCAAAGGCTTTCGGTGCAAACCCCCAAGAGTTGCCTTATGGCGAAGTGTATCAAGCTTTGCAAACCGGTGTGGTGGATGGGCAGGATAATGCACCTTCAAACATCTGGGATTACAAGATTCATGAGGTTTCCAAATATTTGACAATCACCAACTATGCTACGGGTCCCGACCCGTTGATGGTAAACCTTGAGTGGTATGAATCCCTGCCGCGTGATTTGAGAGATATTTTTGATGGGGTGAGTCGAGAAACGATGGAGTTTAGTGACCGGATTAACCGGGAGAAAGAGGCAGAGTATATTGAAAAAATTTCAAACAAGCTCGAAATGAACCATGTGCCAGGTGATGATCTCATACCGTTCCGGGATGCCGTAAAACCGGTGTATCAGTATTTTGCGGAAAAAGGGATCCTGACCCTGGATGAAATACAGAAGGCCCGAGAAGTGGCGACAGACAAATCCATTAAGCCATGAAAACATTTCACAGCAGGTTGACCTGTTTTCTCGAGGTGCTGGTTTGTCTTAGTTTCCTTTCTTTTTTTACCATGGTGATACTGCTGGTTGGATTGCGGTATTTGTTTAATTCCTCTATTATCGGTGCGAATGAAATCATCACTATCCTCTTTGTCTACACAACTTCGATTGGAGCGGCAATAGCCGTGGGACAGCGTGGTCACATTGCCATCAATATCCTGATAGAAAAACTGCCGCAGCGCTTGGCCAAGCACTTGGCCAAGCTACAACTGGCTCTTGTAGGGCTTATCAACTTCGCCATCGCTTGGTTTAGTGTCCCTTGGATTTCCCAAACCGGGGACAATCTCATGCCAACCCTTGGTGCGATGCGTGCGGTGGTTCAGATCAGCATACCGCTTGGTTGCGGGCTTGCCGTCTTGTACTGCATCACAACCGCAATCGTGGGTTTGGAGGAAACAAAAACCGGCGATCCCACACAGCCACAGGTGAGTTCTCATCCACGGGATCAAGATAGTTCGGCATGACAATCCTGCTTCTAAGCCTTTTTTTATTCCTCTTCCTGGGCGTCCCCATTGCCTATTCGCTGGGGTTGTCCGCCTTGTGCTACTTCGTGGTGCATGAACCTGGACTAATGGTGGTCATGCCGCAGCGTTTGATGGCAGGAATGGATTCCTATGCCCTGATAGCCCTACCGCTGTTCATTTTCATGGGGCAATTAATGAACGCCAGCGGCATCACTCGGCGGTTGATTGATTACTGCATGCTCTTGGTAGGACATTTTCGTGGGGGGCTCGGGTTGGTTAATGTATCGTCAAGCATGTTGTTTGGTGGGATTTCCGGATCGTCAGCATCTGACACCGCCTCAATCGGTTCCATCCTGATTCCTGAGATGAAGCGCCGCGGTTATCCGGAGGACTTTGCTGCGGGTCTGACCGTTGCCTCGTCCACCATGGGGATGATTATTCCCCCGAGTATTCCTATGGTTCTGTTTGCGGTAACGGCACAGCAGTCTGTGGGCACACTGTTCTTGGGGGGGGTAATTCCAGGCCTAATGGTTGGAGTTTTCCAGATTGTGTTTACCTTGTGGATATCAGCCAAAAAAAATTATCCAAAAGAGGATGCGGAATTCGAATTGCGAAAGCTTTTAGTTGAAACCGGCCGGTCTGCTTACATTCTCCTCCTGCCGGTATTCGTGGTTGGAGCCGTTGTCTTTGGGGTAGCCACAGCAACAGAGTCTGCGGGCCTCGGTGTGTTCTATGCCATCGTCATAGGCTGCTTTTTAACGCGTCGATTGACCCGTGCAGAATTTATCAAGGCATTGCGCCAGTCTATTCTGACCAGCGCCAAGATCATGATTATCATTGCCTTCTCAAAATTGTTCATCTGGATTCTTGCTTACGAACGCCTACCGGATGGATTGGCCGAGTTGGTGAAAGGATTCGATCTCTCCTTTTTCTGGTTAATGCTACTCATGATTGTGATCATCCTTTTGGCGGGAACGTTTATTGATGTTAGTCCGGCGATTCTTTTGCTGACGCCGATTTTTCTCCCTATGGTGATTGAAGTAGGGGCTCCCCACTTGACCCATTACGAAGTGGATGACCCGGCATCCATTTTATTCGGGGTGGTGCTTGTGGTTGGGCTTGCGGTAGGCGCCTGTACGCCGCCAGTCGGAAACTGTCTTAACGTGTGTTCTGTTATTTCCGGTCTCGGTATTGGCACCATCTTTCGTGGAGCGCTTCCTTTTCTTGCCGCAAATGTATTAACTCTGGTTATGATTGTTCTCTTCCCGTCACTGGTGCTCTGGCTTCCTAAGATATTGATGGATTGAGCTTCTTGATTGTTCAAAACACGCTTGACGATAAATGCTCATGCCTCCAGCTTCGCCATCTAAATGATGAAAAAGAAAGTCAGCATCCTGATTTTGTCGATTGCAGGGTTGGCGCTTGGGCAATCGCAAACCGCGCTTCCCATAGCCGGTGTTGAGGGGCAACCGCTGGGGGGAAATGCCAGCCGTCTGGTTCAGGCGATGGAGTTTCTGGGGATGCCCTTGGCCAAGCCGGTGGGCGAAAAGCTCAGTCAGGCCATTCGTGACCGGGATGAAGAGGCAATTCAGCGAATTCTCGACCCGCATGCATTGGTGGCGGTCTCCCTGAACCCCGAGGTGCGCGTGAAGGTGAGACGCGGGCCGGCCAAGGCCGTGCTCAGGCAGGGCGGGTATACCCCGTTTATCGTGAAGGTGTTCAATGACAGCACGGTGGCTAGACCGTTAAGGGTAACGAGTCCGCAGGCAGGGCCGGTATACTCAGGTGCGGCGTTGGGCATTCTTAAACGTCAGGCCCAGACGGAGTTGAAGGAGAACGAAAACGTGAAGAGCGAGAAGGGGCGGTTTCTCTCGGTGGAGATGTTTAACAAACCGCCAATGGCGGCGGCCCTCAGCGGACTTGAGGTGGAGTATGCCATTGTCCTGATTTACAGTCATGAATCAGGCAAGCGGGAGGCAACATTGCAGTTCGACGTGGGTGAGGGGACGCAGGATCTCGGCTTTCGGGCTGAGGTGCCTGTGCTCTTTGAAGTGCTGCCGGCCGTGGCGGTGAAGCTCGATGTGCGCGATGCAGATGGACGGCCGACGACGGCGCGGCTGGAGTTTCGTGACGCCGCCGGCAGGGTGTATCCTCCGCAGGCCAAGCGTCTGGCCCCGGATTTGTTCTTTCAGCCGCAAATCTATCGCGCCCACGGACAGTCGGTAATTTTGCCCCCGGGCAAGTTTACGATGGAGTCCTCACGTGGACCGGAATACCGCGTCCGCACGCGAGAGGTTAACGTGCAAACAGGGGGCGATGCGGAAATCCAAGTGCGACTTGAGCGCTGGGTGGATCCGGCTCGGTATGGCTTTTATTGTGGTGACCATCATATCCACGGCGCCGGCTGTTCGCACTACGACAATCCCACGCAGGGAGTCACCCCGGCGGACATGTTTCAACAGGTCAAGGGAGAAGGGCTCAACGTCGGCTGCGTGCTTACATGGGGGCCATGCTTTGATTTTCAGCGAAACTATTTTTTACCCGGTGCCGATGAAGTGAGCGAGCCGCTGACACTGCTGAAGTACGATCTGGAAATCAGCGGCTTCGGTTCGGCGGCGCTGGGGCACGTGTGTCTGCTTAACTTAAAAAACCAAACATTCCCAGGCTCGGATGGCACCAAGACAAAGGGCTGGCCATCGTGGACCGTGCCCGTCCTTCGTTGGTGCAAGGAACAGGGTGGAGTTACCGGCTATCCACACTCCGCGCTGCACGTGCATCCGCCTGCCACTGCGAAGTGGTTGATGAAAACGCTGAATGTGGACGGCAACCTCGTGCTTACGCGCGCCGAGGCGGCCGATGGCCTGTTGCCTGAGCCATTCTCGGAGGTGGACGCCGACCGTAATGGCGAATTAACTGAACAGGAAATTTCAGACAGCGCCAATCGTGCGGCAGACACGTTGCCTAACCTTGCCATCCCCGCGCTGAACGGTGGCGGCGCGATGGAGATTTTCGTGAGCACGGCCGAGGGTGTGTGCGATTTTATCAGCGCAATGGACACCGCGCGCATCCCAGAGTGGAACACATGGTATCACCTGCTCAACTGCGGTTTCCCGCTCAAGCTCAGTGGCGAGACGGATTTCCCGTGCATGTCCAGCCGCCGCGTTGGCGCGGGCCGTGTGTACGTTCAGATGGGAGGGCTCAAGAAAATCGATTTTGCCGAATGGTGTCGTGGTCTCGGATCGGGCCGTTCATATGTGTCGGATGGCTACGCTCATGCGCTGGAGTTCAGCGTGAGTGGCCAGGTACCAGGGAATGATAATGTGCGCATGGCCAAGCCTGGTAAGGTGCTCGTGCAAGCGAAAGTGGCGTTTGCGGCGGAAACTCCGATGACCGTAGCGCAGGGGTTGCTAGCTGCAGCCGCGGGGTCGCGCGTTATTGGTGACACCGTCAATCTTCACGCTCCTCGACATCGCAGGTTCGTAAAGGGTGGCGAGCGACTTGTGGAACTTGTTGTTAACGGCCAAGTCGCTGCCAAGGAGATTGTCCCCGCCGATGGCAAAATTCACGACCTTCAATTCAAAGTGGGCATCAACCGCAGTAGTTGGGTAGCTCTGCGCCATTTCCCGCAACTGCATACCAATCCCGTTAATGTCATCTTAGACAGCAAACCCATCCGAGCCTCCCGTGAGAGTGCTCAGTGGTGCGCCGAGTCCGTGAAATTGCTTTGGCAAAATCGGAGTCGGTTCATTAAGAAGCACGAACTTGACGACGCCAAGTTGGCCTATGACCGTGCTGTCCGCACTTATGAGCGCATCGCTGCTGAGTCGCCACACAATTTGTGTTTGTGATGTTTTAAAACAGGCTAATCACCACATTGAGTCGGATAAGTTTGAAGATTTTATTACCATTAATTATTGTTGTTATACAGATCCAAGAGGTATTCGCTTCACCGGTGGTGCTAGGGCTGAAGCATGATCGGCATGGGTTGGCGGAAGTGCAACAGGGTCGGTTGTTGGTGGGGGAGTTGATGTGCGTGGCATGTCATCCTGGCACCGATATGGTAAAGAAGGTGGGGCCAAATTTACTCGACGTGGGTTGGGGGGTGGATCCGTCGTTTATAAAAGAGTTCATTGTAAACCCCATGGGCATGGATCCGGGGACGCAGATGCCGAGTTTATTGAAGGATTTGCCCGAGGCAAAGCGCGATGAAGTGGCGGAAGCGCTGACACATTTTCTGGTGAGCTTGTCGGCGAAGGAATTTGTCCCAGGTGTGGCGAAGGCAGCGGAATATGCGGTGGGGAAAAAGTTGTTTCACAAGATCGGTTGCCTAAGTTGTCATGAATCTGAGCGGGGTGTAAATCTGGGGCATGTACCACTGAAGTATGGAATGGATTCGTTGACGGCTTTTCTGTTTCAGCCGCTGCACACGCGTCCATCGGGGCGGATGCCGGATATGAACCTAACCCGAGATGAGGCACGAGCGATTGCTGCTTATCTCATCAGTCCGGAACGGCGTGGGGGCTCTGGACTGAAACCGGTGGCAGTAAAGGTGGCGGCAGGTAAAAAATATTTTGAGCAGTTCAATTGCGCGTCGTGCCATGAAATGCCAGGCATGAAGGCCAAGCCATCGTTGGCCTTCGACAACCTTAGGCCTGGTAAGGGCTGTCTGTCGGTTCAACCGAAGGGGATGCCGCGTTTTCATTTATCAACCGCACAACGTGAGACTATCGGCAAGGCGCTGAAGGGGGTTGACAAACCGTTCAGAGACAAGGCGCGGATTCAGCAGGCGATGGTGGCATTTAATTGCATTGCTTGTCACACGCGCGATGGCGCAGGAGGAGTGAGTGACGTGATGTTCAAACATTTTGGCACGAACGAGGAAGGTCTAGGCAATCCGGCACGCATCCCGCCAACGCTGGATGGAGTGGGAGTAAAATTAAAACCGGAATGGCTGCGTAAAGTGCTCTTTGATGCCGAGACTGTACGGCCGTATATGCACACGCGCATGCCTCAGTTTGGAGAGGAGAACCTCAAATATTTACCGATGTTGCTCGAGAAGGCGGATCGGTTGCAGAAGGTGGAGTTTCCTGAGCCCAATCGAGATGACCGTCGCAAGTATCGTGAGGGCGGTCACCTCTTGGTTGGTGACAAAGGCCTGAACTGTGTGGCGTGTCACAACTTCAACGGCAATCCGTCTCCTGGATTGAAAGGGTTGGATTTGTTGACTTCCTTTGAGCGGCTACAGCCGAGTTGGTTTGCGCACTTCATGCGAAACCCACAGAAGTTCCGCCCGGGAATCGTGATGCCGAACTACTGGCCAGGCGGCGAGGCTGTACGAAAAGATGTGTTGAAGGGCAACCCGAACGAGCAGTTGCTGGCATTATGGCATTACTTTTCACTGGGTCGCTCGGCGCGCGACCCCTCGGGCATTCGTGCCGAGGGGACAGGCCTGAAGGTGACTAATCGCACACGTGTGTATCGCGGGCGGAGTCGTGTCGCAGGGTATCGCGGAATTGCAGTAGGTTTTCCGGATGGTGTCAATTACGCCTTTAATGCAGAGAACGGAACCTTAAGCGCGCTTTGGTCGGGCGAATTTGTGAACGTGTCCTGGGGCGGCCAGGGATCAGGCAACTTCAATCCACGAGCGCGCACGATCGAGCTGGCACAGGACGTGACATTTTATCGACTGGACAAGGATGACGCGCCGTGGCCGCTCCGGCCAGTCATGGATAAGGACAATCCGGTGAACACTAATCCGCTTTACCCGCGCAACCTTGGCTATCAGTTCAAGGGTTACCAGCTCGATGAGGAAGGCGTACCAACCTTCATGTATCGCACGGGTGACGTGGAGGTAGAGGACAGAGTGAACGTGGTAGCCGCTAATCGGCTAAACCGACTGGAGCGTCGGTTGCGGTTCGATGCCCCCAAGGCGGAGACGGTATATTTACGAGCACTCACCGGAAAGGTGAGGCCGCTGGCGCCGACACAGTTTGCTACAGGCGCAGTGAAGATGTGGGTGCCAGAAGACAGTGCTTTGTTACGTGGCGAGGGCGACACACGGGAGCTTGTTCTGAAGCTAAAACTGCCCAAAGGAAAATCGGATGTCGAAATTCGTTATGAATTGTTGCGTTAATATCGGACTGATCGGCGCTCTGATGCTGTTGTTGGCCGTGAGCACGAGCGCAGAGGAAGTGGGCGAGCGATGGGGCACTGAGAAGAGGGAACGCGAGTTTTACCGCTTGGTAAGCGTGCCATTGCCAAAGGGAGAGGTGATTGAGGCGGGAGCGTTTGAGTTGATGCCGGACAACAGGCTGGCAGTAGGCACGCGGCGTGGTGACATCTTTTTCATGAATGGCGTGGACGACGAAAAGCCGCAGCCGCAGTTCGAGAAATTCGCGGAGGGCTTGGATGAGATTTTCGGTTTGGCTTATCGGAAGGACGACAAAGGCGACAAGGGCGGGTTGTACGTAACACAAAGCGCAGAGTTGACCCGCGTGCTGGACACCAACCGCGATGGCAAGGCTGACAGGTTTGTAACGATTTCCGACGTATGGGGCTATGGGAATTACCATGAGTATGCATTCGGTTCCAAGTTTGACCCGCAGGGCAACCTCTACGTTGCGCTCGGGCTTTCTAATTCCTATCACTCGCGCGCGCTCTTTCGTGGGTGGGCGGTGAAGATTACGCCCGAGGGCAAGTCGATTCCCATCGCCAGCGGGTTGCGCAGTCCCGGCGGCATTGGCCCGAACGAGCATGGTGCGATGTTCTACATCGAGAGCCAAGGGCCGTGGAATTCGTCGTGCAGCCTCAAGTTTCTCAAGCCCGGCGGGTTCATGGGGCACCCTGTAAGTTTTAACTGGTACCCATTTGCGCCTGATCTTAAGAGGCCGACCGAGCCTCTAAGCGGCACGCGTATTGTAACCGAAAAGGAGAAAATAAGTGAGTTGGTGCCGTATGCGGTGATTTTCCCCTATATACGGATGGGGCGGTCGATTACAGGTTATGTGGTCGATCGTACGGGCGGAAAGTTTGGGCCGTTTGAGAACCAGATTTTTCTCGGTGACTACACGCAGTCCATCATCATGCGGGCGACCACAGAGCAGGTGAACGGCGTATGGCAGGGTGCGTGTTATCCGTTCCGCGAGGGTCTTTCCACGGGTATATTAAATGTACAGTTTACGCCGATGGGCCGTTTGCTCTGTGGCGGCACTAATCGTGGATGGCCTGTGCGTGGTATTAAACCGTTCGCTCTGGAGCGGCTCGAGTGGACGGGTAAGATGCCGTTTGAAATAAAGTCTATCAACATCACAGGGGATGGGTTCAGGATAACATTCACCAAGCCGTTGGACCGGGCAACGGGGAGCAATATAAAAAGCTACAAGATTGCTGCATTTACACACAATTATCATTCCGGCTATGGCGGGCCGGAGGTGGATCTAAACAATCCTGTAGTTAAATCCGTGGAGCTCGCGGCAGGCGGGCGCAGTGCAACCATCGTGCTAAGTAAACTTAAAATAGGCTATGTCCACGAGTTTGATCTTGGTGCTCTGCGAGATCGGGATAAGGGAGAACTTCTGCATCATAACGCGTATTATACCGTGAATGAAGTGCCGAAGGGTTAGCAATACTGAATTATTGTCTGTTTAGGTATAGGGCTTTGAGTTTTGCGATTTGTTGACGAATGCCTTTGCCCTCGTGAAACGCAATGATGCCTTTGGCATGGACGGTTTTGCCGGGAAGGCAATCTGGGAAAGAGGGGTCGGCGTGGAGGTAGGTGACAGCCGGGTTTTGGGTAAGTTTGCGGGAACTCCCTCTGCGCCACCGCCACCGCTTGGCCAAGGGCATCAAAAACAATCGCTCGCGAACTAGTCATCCCCTGATCCAGCGCGAGGATGTGCGACCGGGTTCGGTTCACGGAACTTCCTCAACACGGTAGAAGCGTTGTTTCCGTAACCGAGTGGCCTCGAGGTCGACGTAGATAAACTGATCGGTGTCGATTGTGACGGTCTTCAGCGGCTTCCATTGTTTCTTGTCACCAAGATCCTCGCTGAAGTCGATTCGATAGGTGCGGCCAGCGATGCCGTCGATCTTCACAGCGGCAACGGTGTCCACCGATAAGCGACTCTGGAATGGGGCGTCCAAGATGGCCTGCTTGATGTTCGCGTAGCCCTCGGGGGAGGCAAGATCAGACTCCCGATCTCCCCCGATCGGAAAAAAGTCCGACAACTCGCCGCGTTCATTGTAAATGTAATAGTCATCCTTTCTGCCCTGGTGTTGCCCGACTGCGTTCTCGAGATCGGTGTCCTGAAACAGCGGAAAACTGCACCGCGAGGTGAATTCGTGCTGGTTGGATTGGGCAGAAGCAATGTTGATAGTAATGATGTTGACCTTGACCCGGTCGGCTTCAAATTCGAGCTTTAATTTCTCCAGATTCACGATCTGGCGGATACAGTAGCTTCAGTAACCTGCTAACACGGCGACCAAGGTCACCTGACCATGGAAATGTTTGAGCCCGTAAGTCTGTTGGTATCTCGGGCTCTTGGGCTGGAAATCGGCCAGCTCCCAATCTGGCCAAGGCGCGCCGGGTTGCTTGGGTGAGAGGGACTGGGCCTGTGCGCGGGATGGTACGAAGCAGGCCAGGGCAAATAACAGGGTCGTTACAAAACAGCGGGGGAATATCCGGTTGTTCATGCGGGCAGGACAATAAAACCTGGCCAAGCGCAAGGCAAGCATCGGGACCTTTGATTTCACAAAAAACTGGCTGTGCTTGGGCAGACGCACTAAGTTCGCGCCGATGCATATATCCAATTTCACCCTCTCGGCCGTGTGTCTCTTATTGGCGTTGGTTTTCGGTGCGCCTCAATCGGGTGCCTTGGCCAAGGCGGCGGAGCGGCCAAACATCGTGCTGATCATGTGCGACGATATGGGCTGGAGTGACATCGGTTGCTATGGGGGCGAGGTCAGCACTCCGAGCCTAGACCGTCTGGCGGCGGAAGGGATGCGGTTCACCCAGTTTTACAACAACGCCAAGTGCACCACCACGAGAGCATCGATCCTGACCGGCCTCTATCCGCGCCGTGGCAAGGGCGGGTTGCTGCGGCAAAACATGGTCACACTGGGCGAGGCGATGAAGCTGGCCGGATACCAGACGGCGCTCAGCGGCAAGTGGCACCTCGGCTCCGGCGAGACGACGCATCCGTACCGGCGGGGCTTTGATGAGTATTACGGGTTGCTCGACGGCTGCTGTAATTTTTTTGACCCTAAACAGCGCGACCCCAAGTACAAGGGCGGGCGCATTCGGCAGTTCGGCCATAACGACCGGGATGTCTCCGAGTTTCCGGAAGGCTATTACACGACGGATGCTTTCACCAATCACGCCATCGAGTGCGTCGAAAAATTCTCGAAAAAAGAGAAGCCGTTTTTTCTGCACGTCTGCTACACCGCGCCGCATTACCCGCTGCACGCCAAGCCGGAGGATATCAAAAAGTACACCGGCAAATTCAGGATGGGCTGGGATAAAATGCGCGAGCAGCGGCATGAGCGCTTGGTTAAGATGGGGCTAATCGACTCGAAATGGAAACTCTCCGGCCGCGACTCGCGGGCGTACGACTGGGAGTTGGCAAATCACGATCACGAGGATTTGCGGATGGCGGTTTACGCGGCGATGATCGACAGCATGGATCAGAACATCGGACGACTCATGGTGGCGCTGCGGAAGAGTGGCGAGGCCGACAACACGTTGGTGCTGTTCCTCTCCGACAACGGTGGCTGCGCCGAGGAGCCGGGCGGTCGTTCGCCGAAGATCGTCCCTGGGCCGAAGGAGTTTTACTCCGCCGTCGGGCCGTCGTGGGGTTGGGCACAGAACGCGCCGTTTCGCCGCTACAAAAGCTGGGCCCACGAGGGCGGCATCGCCACGCCGTGCATCGCGTGGTGGCCGGGGCACGTGCCCAAGGGCGCGATCACGAAAGAGGTCGGGCACATCATCGACTTTCTGCCGACGTTTCTGGAATTGGCTGGTGCCGATTACCCTGAAAAACACAACGGACACGACATCCTCCCGGTCGAGGGCAAAAGCCTGACGAAGGTACTGCGCGGTGGCACGCGCAAGGGGCACGATCAGATTGCATGGGAGTGGTCAGGCAACCGCGCGCTGCGCGAGGGCAAGTGGAAGGTTGTCTGGGATAAGCTCGACAAAAAGTGGTCGCTGTTTGACTTGGACGCCGACCGAACGGAGACGAACGACTTGGCGTCGACTCACGCCGGTTTGGCCAAGCGCTTAGATGGAGACTGGAGCGACTGGGCCAAGCGCACCGGTCACCGGGTAAAACCTTGACTGCCGGGCAAATGAGGAGAAGCATAAACACCGTCTGCGTTTTTTGCGGTGCGGCGGAGGGGAACAACCCCGCGCACGCCGAGGCTGCCTGCGCCCTTGGCCAAGCCATGGCCGTAAGGGGGTTGGGCTTGGTTTACGGTGCGGGCAATGTCGGCCTGATGGGGGTTTTGGCAGATGCAGTGTTGGCGCAAGATGGCCGTGCGATTGGGGTTATCCCGGAAAAGCTGGTGGACCGCGAGTTGGCGCACCAAGGGCTCACCGACTTGCACGTTGTCGCCACCATGCACGAGCGCAAGGCGAAAATGCACGAGTTATGCGACGCGTACATCGCGCTGCCGGGCGGCATCGGTACTATGGAGGAATTTTTCGAGGCTGTGACATGGCGGCAACTCGGCTATCACGACAAACCGATAGCGCTGCTCAACGTCGGCGGGTTTTACGACGGAGTTATGAGTTTTTTTAAGACGATGCAGCGGGACGGTTTCCTGCGCTATGAACTGGATAAACTTTTTTTTAGCGAGACTGATCCAGTGAAGTTGCTCAATCGTTTGGTGGATTAATTCCGGGTGCGATAAAACTGGCGTGCCTCCTCCGCTGTGATCGACGTCGGGCTGTTGGCATCAATGTCCTTCCAGGGACCGGTAGTGCTGGCGGAGGATTGAAGTTTGCCCTCGAACTCTATCTTTATAGTGCCATCTGCATCTCTGTTAACGGATATTGTAGGGATGCTTTCGATCCCGTCCCATACATCTTTATCTAGGATTACCCACTCTGAATCCTCAGGATTTGTTCCCGCTGATGCCGCCCAATCGGTGTTGCCTCGGTTGACGGTGTCCTTTCTGATCAATGTATGATCCTTGGTTGCGCTTGATACTCCTGCAACACTCCAACCGCTTCCCGGATCGTCTCCGGCAATGTCACCGATAACATCAATTATTTCATAACTTTCCTTTGTTCCTTTTACCAAGGCAAAAGCATCGTCACCATTGCTGAGATATTTATGGAAATGATCAGCGACCGCCACGATTGCAGGATCAGCATCTGGATGGGCAATTATGAAATTCCCACCTGGAGCAATCGTTGCCCCCTCCGGGAAGCTGTTCCAGTAATCAAAACTCTCCGGGGAATTGGCGCCGTTGTTTTGGTTGGGAAATGCATAACCTGACAAATCTATCTCTAAATCAGTGGGATTATGTATTTCCAGGAGCTTATTGTAACTGCTTCCCTCTGCATATTGGTAAAAGAATAAGTCTAGGACTTCCGGAACAAATTCAAGGCTCTCAGGAATTCCTGAGGCTTCTGCCGAACCAAGGATTGCTGCGTCATCAGCGGTGAGTTTGCGGTCGTAGACGGCGACACTGCCCACGTAAGCCTCACCGTTCTCACCGTCATTGTCGTTGAAGAGCCAGATGGTGTCCTTGGCAGCCTGACGGCCATCAATGCCCCCATTGTTCTGTTTGGAATGATAAACACCATCCACGTACTTCTCGTAAAGACCACTGGCCAGATCAAAGGCAAGAATCACGCGGTGCCATGTGTTGACGTTGACCTTCACGCCC